>ERZ773049.260-NODE-260-length-33729-cov-5.467096_pt1 | contig 33729 bp, 36 predicted proteins | sample MGYA00580633_ERZ773049 | MGnify/ENA primary metagenome ERZ773049 (study PRJEB29015, sample SAMEA2737991) | human oral metagenome | biome: human oral; feature: human-associated habitat; material: dental | place: China | collected 2066 ...
CAGGCCGTTCCTGATCACGTGTGTTACCTATAAAGGCTTCTGACGCTATTTGTAAATTGGAAAACTCAAGATAAGTACTGATATCATTCTTTCGGGTAATGTATTTGTTCATATTTAGTCTCCTTGTTTAGGATTAAGAACAGACTGAGTAAACAACTCAATCTGACCTCCAGAAAAATATTTTGTGGACGGGCAAGTGTCCGCATCTAGCCACATCGGGTAGAAACTGTTAGCATAACCTTGCTCAGGTTCAAAGCTATACCAATCCTTAGTCGCCATTACTTCGTTAGTTCGTGTATCAATAATCGTAGCACGTGTATGTGCTATCCAGTATTTTCGCTCTTCTAAATCTATAAAATTATCGAAAGTAACAGCATAATAAGAAGGAATTGAAATAGGGGAAGTTACAACTTCAATAAGTTCTTTATCATAAGGATTTTTGAAAGAGTAACGAAGATATTTTCCATTCTCTTGTTTTATATCTACGTAATGATACCCTCTTTGTATAATATAGCGTTCATCTATAGCACGTATATCATAACTTGAAATAACATCTTCAGAAATATTATTAGAGTATAAGTTATCCAAGTCGTTTCGTATTTTTTTTATTCTCCATCCTAAAAAACCATACATATAACCATAAGTAGTTGATTGCATCGGTAATCCAGCATATTCCCACAATTGAATATTATCTGTTTCAGGATATTCGGTATCCCATACTTTCAATAAAGTAACACCTTCCACATTGTCTGCTGTCCGGTAAACTTTCTCGCCCGCCGTTTTGCAACGTTCTTCAAACAGTGCTTTGCCCTTCAGGTAGTTTTGGCGGCGGATTTCTGCTTCACGATTTAACCTGCGTTCATCGGCACTGGGGATAAATATCCAGGCAAGAACGCCCCCCAAAACGACAACCGTCGCAATGATGTTGTTGCGCCATGCCTTGCCGGGTTCGCTGCATTTGTACACCACCCCCCAAACGATGACGAGCAGGAAAAGAACCCCGCCCCAAAAGGCGAAGAAGATAAAGCGGAAGATGTCCTGTGGGGTGATCATGGCTTATCCGTGGCAAGGGATGAAAACAAAACACCCCCACGGACGCGCTTGCCCGTGGGGGTGTTTGGCTGGGTGTTCTGGTTGTCGGTTGCGCCGGGTGGCGTGGTGGTTTTGGCGGGCGGTCATTGTGGTTGCCTCTGATGGGTTTGCCTGCTGGCGAAGGTAGCAGCTTCTGCCACAGCGGGCAAGGCATCGCATGGCATGAAAAATCCCGCCGGGGCGGGATTTTTCGCAAATGGACGGTGGGGCTTCAGGGTTTAAGCGCGGCATCGGCGACGCGGTTGAAGTCGTCCATCGGGCAGAAGCCGTTGGCGTCCGTCGGACAGCCTTCCAGTTTGAGGGTCACGCGCTGCGGCGGGTTTTTCAGGCTGAGTTCGCTGTCTTCGCGCAGTTGTTGTGTGGTCTGATAGACGTATTCGATTTTCAGCAGTGCCTTGCCGTCTTTGTCGCGCCATTGTTCAAAAAGCACTTTGCCGCTGATCGGGGTTTTTTCGTACTGGTCGGGCAGTTGGTACGGCGCGGCCTGCAACAGCGCCAAGAGCGAGGCGACGTTGGAGTCGTGGCCGACAAGCAGGGTGATTTTCGCCTTTTGTGCGTCCTTGATCAGCGGGTGCTGGTAGCCGTGGTCGGCAAAGCTGTTCTGGATGAAGGCGAGCAGCGGCGAGGCGGTTTCTTTGGCGAGTACCGGCGAGGTGAAGAGGACGTCGGTGTAGATGTTTTTCAGGTCAACGATGGCCTGCCATTGTTCCGGTGTCTGGATTTTGCCCCAGGCGACTTCGCCCGCCGGGTAGCCTTCGTAGTATTGGAGGATGAAGCTGTCGGCGGCGCCGGTGCCGTTACGCAGCGGGCCTTTGGTGCCGGGCTCTTTGTCCTGGGCGAAGGTGAGGGTGTTCGGGATTTTTTCGAGGTCGCACTGTTTTTCTTTTTCGCAGGTGGCGGAGTGGTCGTAATCCAGCACGTCTTCGAGGATGGCGTAGTTTTTGGCGAGGCGTTCGTTCAGTTTGGCAAAGCCACCATTGCCGAGCATTTGGTCAATGGATTTTTCGGCTTTTTCGGTGAAGGCGGCATCCACCGGGCTGCGCACGATGGGGTTGAAGGTGTTGTCCATTTTGCCCACTTCTTCAAGGTTATGGACTTTGATGTCGCAGTCGGGGAAGGCACCCTTGACGAAGTGTTTGCCGGTGTCGATGGTGCGCGGCAGGCTGTTGGTATAGACGAGCAGTTCTCCGGCGGCGGGGCAGGCGTCTTTTTTGACGAGGCCGACGTTATCGAACCATTCGTCCATGTAGTGCGCGAGGCGGGTTTCGAGTTCGCCGCCGCGCGGGGTGAGGTGGCCGCCTTCGGTTTTCCACGGTGTCCAGGTTTGCGGGGTGGCGTCTGCCAGCGCGCTGCCGTAGCCAATCAGCGGCGCGCGGATGCCGTGGCGGCTCAAGATGGTGATTTTTTCGAGGGTGTAGCCTTCGGGCGTGGCCGCGACCGGGGCGGTTTCGGCCTGGGCGGCGGCGCAGGCGGCAGCGAGGGCGGTGAGGAGGAGGGTTTTTTTCATGTGAATCTCCGGGGTGTGTTTGCGGGTATTGTCATCATGTGGCAATGGGCGCAATTGTACGCCCCGTTGTGGGTTTTGTGTGTTTTTGTGTTTATTTTTATCAGAAAACCCCGCATAAGACGAGGTTTTGTGTGAATTTTCGTAAGCGTCCGCTTCGCAGAAGCCTGTCCGTCAGAAGCAAAAAGGGCGGTTTTGGGTGTTACATCGTCGCCGACGGCAGGCCGCTGGTCATCATTTTGCCGAGGCCGGCTTCGATGACTTCGCGGATTTTCGGTGCTTCTTTGCCGCGTAGCTGGACGCCGACGCCGGGGACGCGGCGCGAGATTTTTTTTGGCGGGTTGAGCCAGACGATGCGGCCGGAGGCGGCGAATTTGCCGAGGTCGCCCGGCAGTTTGAGGAAGACGAAGACTTCTTGCTCCAGCGCGTAGTGTTCTTCGGTGGCGACGAAGATGCCGCAGCCGTCCACGAAGGGCATATATGCCTGGTAGAGGTCTTTCAGGTCTTCGATGTTGAGGCGGATAACGCCTTGTTTGAGTTTGGATTGGGGGGTAGCAGGGGTTGTCATGGTTAGGGGTTCCGTTTGTCGCAGGTTTCCAGCAACAGGGCTTTGATGTTCAGGGTTTGCCCGATTTGTTGCCGGTCCGGGCGGCGCAGTTCGCTGAGGCGCGCATAGAGGGTATGCAGGCGGTTCAGGTCGAGTCCTTGCAGGTCTGCGTCGTGTTGGCGCAGGCGATTGTGCCAAGTTTGGCCGCTGGTGTCCAGTTGGCGGCTGGCGATGAGGGTTTCCAGCTGGCTTTGCAGGTAGTCGTTAAGGTCGTTGTCCTTGAGGCGGTCGAGGTGGTGCAGGTAGGCGGTCGCCTGCTGCGGTTGGGCGAGGTAGGCGATGAGCAGGTCAATGTGTTCGAGCGGGTCGGGCGCGTCCGGGTGGGCGAGTGCCTGGTGCGGGTTGCCGTGGTGCAGCGCGAGGCTGGCGGCGGCTTGTTCGGCGCTGAACTGGTGGGTGCTGACCAGCCATTGTTGTGCCTGTTCGGCGGTCGGCTGCGGCAGGGTGACGACATGGCTGCGGCTCAAGATGGTCGCCTTGACCGCGCGGCGGTTGGTGGCGCTGAGGATGAAGCGGCTGTGTTGCGGCGGTTCTTCCAGGGTTTTCAGCAGGGCGTTGAGCGCGTAGGGGTTGTAGTTATCGATGGCACCGAGGTAGGTCACGCGCAGTGCGCCAATCGCCGGGGTGTTTTGCAGGGTGTCGCCGATGGCGCGGATGTCTTCGATTTTGCAGGGCTCAAGGTAGCTGGCGGTGTCGGGGTGGGTGCCTTGCGTCAGCAGGTGGCAGGATTTGCACTGGCCGCAGGGGCGGTGCGTGTCGTTGAGGCAGAGGGCGCGGGCGATGATGGCGCGCGCCATGTCGTCGGCGTTGCCGCGCTGCGGGTCGATGAGGAGCAGGGTCGCGGGCAGTTGGTCGGCGAGGCGGTCAAGGCCACGGTAATGCAGGTCGGTCCAGGGGAGCATGGCGGCGGTTCAGGGGCGGCGCAGCGCGTCCAGATGCGGACGGATGCGGGCGAAAACGGTTGCGGCGTCGTCTTCGGCGTTGATGAGGACGGCGTGGGGTTCTTGCGCGCGGGCGCGGTAGCCGTCAGCGACGCGGGCGAAGAAGTCGGCGGGTTCGCGCTCAAAGCGGTCCTGGTCGGCACCGCGTTGGGCGAGGCGGGCGCGGGCGGTGGCGGGGCTGCTTTCGAGGATAAGGGCGAGGTCGGGGACGCGGGCGGTGTCGCTTGCTGCTTCGAGGGCGGCGATGGTCGCTTGCGGGATGCCGCGCCCGTAGTGTTGGTAGGCGTAGGTGGCGTCGCGGTAGCGGTCGGAGATGTACCATTCGCCACGGGCGAGGGCGGGCAGGATGGTTTGTTGCAGGTGGGCGCGGCGGGCGGCAAGGAGGAGCAGCAGTTCGGTCAGCGGGTCGGCGTTGGTCGTGCGATCGAGGAGGATGTCGCGCAGCCGTTCGCCCAGCGGGGTGCCGCCCGGTTCGCGTCCGTAGCGGGCGGTGATGCCGTGCGCGTCGCACCACGCCCGGATGTTGGCGAGTTGGGTACTTTTGCCGACGCCTTCGCTGCCATCCAGGGTGATGAAGCGCCCGCTCATGGTTTGGGCTGTTGTTGTTGTTTGAGGTAGCGGGCGACGGCCTGTTGGTGTTCTTCGTAGGTGGCGCTGAAGGTGTGGCCGCCTTTGCCGTCGGCGACGAAGTAGAGGCTGTCGCCATCCGCCGGATGCAGCGCCGCTTCGATGCTCGCCTTGCCGGGCAGGGCGATCGGGGTTGGCGGCAGGCCTTTGTTAATGTAGGTGTTGTACGGGGTGTCGGTTTGCAGGTGTTTGCGGGTCAGATCGCCGTGGTAATCAGCCGCGCCGTAGATGACGCTGGGGTCGGTTTGCAGCAGCATGTCTTTTTCGAGGCGGCGGACGAAGACGCCGGCGATTTGCGGGCGCTCGCTGGCAACACCGGTTTCTTTTTCGACGATGGAGGCGAGGATGAGCGCCTGGTAGGGGGTGGCAAACGGCAGGCCGTCGGCGCGGGTCGGCCAGGAGCCTTCCAGAACGCGCTGCATTTCGCCGTGCATCCGTTTCAGCAGTTCGAGGTCGCTGGTACCCCGGTGGAACTGGTAGGTTTCGGGCATAAACCAGCCTTCGGGGCTGCCTTCGATGCCGAGCAAGGTGGCGATTTGCGCGTCGGTTTTGTTGTTCAGGGTGTGTTCGATGCCGGCGGTTTGTTCGAGGCTCGCGCGCAGGTCTTTGAAGGTTTTGCCTTCGACGACGGTGATGTTGTACACCACCACTTTGCCGTTGGTGATGTCGTTGATGAGCGAGGGTAGACTGGCGTTCGGGTCGATGCGGTAGTCACCTGCCTTGATGTTCGCCGCTTGCGGGTTGAGGCGGGCATACATCGGCAGTACCCAGTCGCTGTGAATGATGCCGCGCCGGGTCAGTTCGCGGTTGAGGCTGGTGAGGGTGTCTCCGGGTTTGACGGTGACGATGCCGTCGCCTTCGGTGACGAGCGGTTCGTTCAGCGCTTTTTGGTATTGCAGGTAAAAGACGCCCGCCGCCCAGGCGGCGAGAAGGATGAGGGTGAGGAAGAGGTTGAGGAGGAAGCGTTTCATGGCTGGTACCGTCGCAGGAGAATGCAGGCGTTGGTGCCGCCGAAGCCGAAGGAGTTGGAGAGGGCGGTGCCGATTTTCATCGGGCGTGCTTTGTGCGGGACGTAGTCAAGGTCGCAGCCTTCGCCGGGCTGGTCAAGGTTGATGGTCGGCGGCGCGATTTGGTCGCGCAGGGCGAGCAGGCTGAAGATGGCTTCAAGACCGCCGGCAGCGCCGAGGGCGTGCCCGGTCATGGATTTGGTGCTGCTGACGGCGAGGCGGTAGGCGTGTTCGCCGAAGCTGTTTTTGATGGCGCGGGTTTCGGCGATGTCGCCCGCCGGGGTGGAGGTGCCGTGCGCGTTGATGTAGTCCACCGCGTCCGGGGTGATGCCCGCGTCCTTGAGGGCGAGGGTCATGCAGCGTGCCGCGCCGGAGCCGTCTTCCAGCGGTGCGGTCATGTGGTAGGCGTCCGAGCTCATGCCCATGCCGATGATTTCGCCGTGGATGGTGGCACCGCGCGCCAGGGCGTGTTCGAGGGTTTCAAGGATGATGACGCCCGCGCCGTCGCCGAGGACGAAGCCGTCGCGGTCTTTGTCCCAGGGGCGGGAGGCGCGCTGCGGGTCGTCGTTGCGGGTGGAGAGGGCTTTCGCGGCGGCAAATCCGGCGATGCCCATGTCGTTGCCCGCACTTTCCGCGCCCCCGGCAATCATCACGTCCGCATCGCCTGTTTGAATCATGCGGTAGGCCTGGGCGATGGAGTGGGTGGCGCTGGCGCAGGCGGTGACGGTCGCAAGTGTCGGCCCCTTGATGCCGTAGCGGATGGAGAGGTTGCCCGCGATCATGTTGACGATGTTTTTCGGCACATAGAACGGCGAGACGCGGCGCGCGCCACGTTCGAGAAATTCGCGGTAGCCGTCCAGCATTCCCGGCAGGCCGCCGATGCCGGAGCCAATGATGATGCCGGTTCGTTCGGCGAGGGTGGGGTTGGTAAATTCGAGGCCACTGTCGCTGATGGCATCAACTGCGGCGGCGACACCATAGTGAATGAAGCCGTCCATTTTGCGCGCTTCTTTGGCATCAAAGTAGCGGGCAAGGTCGAATCCCTGGACGGCGCCACGGAAACGCACGGGCAAGTCCGAAGGGTCATAATCGGTGATGGGGGTAATGCCGCTCTTGCCAGCGAGGATGTTCTCCCAGGCGCTGGCGATGCTGCTGCCGACCGGGCTGATGATGCCCATGCCGGTTACGACGACACGAGGTATGGCTCTGCTGCGGGTTGTTTGCGTCATGTGTTCCTGCCGTTGGTTGGCCCGGTTTGTGGCGGGCGGGGATACAAAAAAGCCACAGCAGTCCGTTAAACTACCGTGGCTTGCCTGCCGACCCGTTTAGCCGTTGCTGTTGGCTTTGACGTAGTCGATAGCGGTTTGCACGGTGGTGATTTTTTCTGCGTCTTCGTCGGGGATTTCGCAGTCAAATTCTTTTTCCAATGACATGACGAGTTCAACGAGATCGAGTGAGTCAGCGCCGAGGTCGTCAATGAAGGCGGCTTCAGGCTTGACCTGCGCCTCATCAACGCTCAACTGCTCTGCGATCACTTTGATGACGCGTTCTTCGATTGAATTACTCATGGTGTGTTTTTCCTGGGTTGTGATTGAAGGGGGCGTATTGTAAAAGGTTTATGGGGCAATTGCCACACGGCGGCGGGTGCGCGCCCTTACAGCATATACATTCCGCCGTTGATGTTCAGCGTCTCGCCGGTGATGTATTCGGCGCGTGCCAAATAGACGACCGCTTCGGCGACGTCTTCCACCCGCCCCAGTTTGGCGAGCGGGATTTGTTCGGCAAGCATTTTTTTCTGCTCTTCCGGCAGTTTGTCGGTCATGTCGGTTTGGATGAAGCCGGGGGCGACGCAGTTGACGGTGATGCCGCGCGAGCCGACTTCACGCGCCAGCGATTTGGAGAAGCCGATAAGTCCGGCCTTGGTGGCGGCGTAGTTGGTCTGCCCGGCATTGCCCATGATGCCGACGACCGAGGTGATGTTGATGATGCGGCCACAGCGGGCTTTCATCATGTCGCGCAATACTGCCTTGCTCAGGCGGTAAACGCTGCTGAGGTTGGTATCAATGACGTGATCCCATTGTTCCGGTTTCATCCGCATCAGCAGGTTGTCGTCGGTGATACCGGCGTTGTTGACGAGGATGCCGACCGGAGCGAATTGTCCGGCGATGTCTTTAATCAGTGCTTCTACTGCATCATTATCGTTGACGGAGAGTTTCTTGCCACAGCCCTTGAAGCCGCTTGCGGCAATGTGTTGGCTGATGGCATCCGCGCCATTGTCGCTGGTAGCGGTGCCAATGACGGTTGCACCTTCGCGACCGAGGGCGTCAAGGATGGCGCGACCGATGCCACGGCTGGCGCCGGTAACGAGGGCGACTTGCTCTTGCAGGTTCATGGGGTCTCCGTGAGGGCTTGGCGGACAGCAGCAACGCTGTCGGGATGGTCAAAGGCGATGGTACGCAGCGTTTTGTCGATACGCTTGTTCAGTCCGGTGAGGACTTTGCCCGGCCCGGCTTCGATAAAGAGATTGACGCCGCGTGCGGCAAGTGCCTTGACGCAATCCACCCAGCGCACCGGTTGGTACAGTTGCGCACCCAGCGCGGCTTCAATACCGCTGGTGTTTTCATGGGTTTTGGCATCCACGTTATGGATGATGACCGCATTCGCGGGGTGCCAATGGACTTTACCGAGGTGCAGGCTGAGCTGTCCGGCGGCGGCACGCATCAGAGCGCAATGGGAGGGGACGCTGACAGCAAGGAGGACGGCACGTTTTGCCCCCGCCTGTTTCGCCGCTTCTACCGCAGCGGCGACTGCGGCGGCTTCACCGGCAATCACGACCTGGCCGGGCGAGTTGAAATTGGCGGCGCTGACTTTGCCGGGGGTGCGGTTGCAAACGCTGATGACGTCTTCATCGGCCAAGCCCAGGATGGCGGCCATGGCGCCTTCACCGGGGGCGACCGCTTCCTGCATGATTTTGCCGCGCATATGCACGAGCTGGATGGCTTCGGCGAAGGTCATGGCGCCTGCGGCACAAAGGGCGGTGTATTCGCCCAGCGAGTGGCCTGCCATATAAGGCGCGTTGATGCCGCATTCGTCGCGCAGGATATCGGCGCAGGCGATGCCGGCGGCGAGCAGCGCAGGCTGGGTAATCGCGGTCTGGTCGAGCTGGTTGTTCGGGTCTTCCTGGGCGATTTGCCAAAGGTCGAGACCGAGTACGTCGGAGGCTTCCTGAAAGCGACGCTGCACGACGGGGTAAGTTGCTGCCAGTTCCTTGAGCATACCGGGGCTTTGTGAGCCCTGTCCGGGGAAAATCAGTGCGATGGTCGCCATGTTGAACTCCTCTTAGTAAGTGATGATGCTGCCACCCCAAACGAATCCGCCACCGAAGGCTTCCAGCAGCAGTTTGTGACCGCGCTGTATCGTACCGTTTTTGATGCCGTAATCCAACGCCAGCGGAATGGAGGCGGCGGAGGTGTTGGCGTGTTCGGCGACGGTGAGGATGACTTTTCCCAGCGGCAGGTTGAGGTGTTCGGCAGTCGCCTTGATGATGCGCAGGTTGGCCTGGTGCGGGATGAGAAAATCAATTTCTTCCGCCTGCATCTGTTGTTGTTCCAGCAGTTCGGTAACGAGTCCGGCCAGGCTGCGTACCGCTACCTTGAACACTTCGCGCCCTTCCATGTGAATGAAGGGCATACGGTCGCCGAGGGTGGACGCGGGCGAACCGCTGCCACGCGGCACATAGAGCAGGTCTTTGTAACGGCCGTCGCTATGCAGCACCGAGCCGTGAATACCGGGTTCGTCCGCTGCTTCAAGGATAACGGCACCGGCACCATCGCCAAAGAGGATAGCGGTGCTGCGGTCGCTCCAGTCGAGGATGTTGCTGAAGACTTCCGCACCGATGACCAGCGCGCGCTTGCTGTTGCCCGCGCGGATGAAATTGTCAGCGGTTGCCAGCGCGAAGACGAAACCGGAGCAGGCAGCCTGCATATCAAAGGCGACAATGGCCGGGCAACCGAGGCGGGTTTGCAGCTGGCTGGCGTTGCTGGGGAAGATGTGTTCCGGGGTAGAGGTGGCGACGATAATCAGGTCAATCGTCGCCGGGTCGATATCCGCGCGCTCAAGGGCATCACGCGCCGCGTAAAAGGCGAGGTCGGTACTGCTTTCGTCTGGCGCGGCAATATGGCGCTGTTCAATACCGGTACGGGTGCGAATCCACTCGTCGGAGGTGTCCATCCGCTCGGCGAATTCCTGGTTGGTCATAATCCGCTGCGGCAGGTAACTGCCGGTGCTGAGGATTTTGCTGTAAATCATGCAGTGGGTTCTTCGGCTGTACTGCGCTTCTGCTGACGGTCAAGCTGGCAGCGGATGTGGTCAATGATGCCGTTGGTGATTTCCAGACGGGCGACGTTGATGGCATTGGCAAAGGCGAAAATATCGGCGTTGCCGTGGCTTTTGATAACAATGCCCTGCAAGCCGAGCAGGGTCGCGCCGTTATAGCGGCGCGGGTCAATGCGTGCCTTGGTGCGATGCAATACCGGCAGGGAAAAGAGCGCGGCAATTTTGCTGAAGATACTGCGGCGAAATTCCTGCTCCAGCGTGGTCTGAATGTATTTGGCGATGCCTTCCACCGATTTCAGGGCGACGTTACCGACAAAGCCGTCGCAGACGACGATATCCAGTTTTTCCTTGAGGAAGATATCATTGCCTTCGACGAAACCGCAGTAGTTGAGGTCAGTTTTCTCCAGCAATTTGCTGGTTTCTTTGACCATGTCGTTGCCCTTGATCGCTTCTTCGCCGATGTTGAGCAGGCCGACTATCGGGTTTGGTTTTTCATCGACCGCCTTGACCAGCTCCGAACCCATCACCGCGAACTGCACCAGCTGCTCCGGTTTGGCGTCAACGTTGGCTCCCAAATCCAGCCAGTGCACATGACCGCCGCGTGAGGGTACGACCGCGCAAATGGCCGGACGGGAAATACCGGGCAGCATCTTCAGAATGTAGCGGCTGCTTGCCATCAGTGCGCCGGTGTTGCCCGCGCTGACACAGGCCTGCGCCTTGCCGTCGCGCACCAGTTCAATCGCTTTCCACATGGAGGAATCGGTCTTGTGGCGCAGTACGTTGGCGGGCGCTTCGTCCATCGCCACCACCTGCGTGGTGTGGTGGATGTCAATGCGGCGCGTGTCAATTGCACCAAAGGATTTGTGGCCGCGAATCGCCTGCTCGTCGCCCACGACAATCATGCGCACGTCGTGGTGGCGTTTTTGAATATGGGCGATGGCGGCCAGCGTAACATCCAGACCGATATCGCCGCCCATTGCGTCAATGGCAATGACTGGCGGCTTGCTCGTGCTCATGGTGTGTCAGATTTTATTCTTCGATATCAATTTGTTGGGCGACACGGGGGCGGACAATTGCGAGGCGTCCACGGTAGAAGCCGTCTTTGGTCACGTGGTGGCGCAGGTGGCGTTCACCGCTCTGACGGTCGGTAGAGATGGTTTTGCCGCTGAGGGCATCATGGGCGCGGCGCATACCGCGTTTGGAAGGGGTTTTACGATTCTGTTGAACGGCCATGAGAATTCTCCTTGGTTTCCAGTAAGTCTTTCAAAGCCGCAAACGGGTTCTGCGTTTCTGCCTGCGGCAGGGGGGCACGCGCGCCGGTCTGCGGCAGGCTGCAATCCTCGTGCTTGGCGATCATCGGCATCGCCAGCAGGATTTCTTCTTCAATGAACCACGCCAGATTGAGTTCGTCTTCGGCGCAGATCAGGGTTTCGCTGCCGTCGGTGACATTGGCCTCAAGGGATTCATTCCGAATCAGCACATAATCAAAGGAATGGGCAACCTCCAGCGTCATCGTTTCCAGACAGCGCTGGCACTGGGTATGCAGGACAGTACGCACGCTGCCGCCGAGGCGGTATTGGCCGTCTTTGTCCACGTTTCCTTCGAGGGTGTAATGCACGACGTCATCGCACGACCCCGTCCATTGTTTCAGCGTTTCGGTATCTGCCAGCGGCAGCACGCCGCTGTCGCGGCAACGGTTTTTGGCAAAGGCCCAAGGGTCAAATGACCGGGGGGGGGTCGCGGGAGCGCGCATCATACTCTCAACATTTTTTAGTGTCAAAACGGAAAAACAGCGAAAAATCAGCCGATACCGTGCGTGCGAGCGAAGTGCAGATAGACAATATCCGAGATTTCGCGGATGACATTACTGCGGCTGGTAATCCAGCTGGAATAATTCCCCGCCGGGTTGTCTTTTTCAATAATGGCGGAGATGGTGTAGGGATAACTGCGTCCGCCCGCCTTGCATTCGATGATGCCAAAATTGCCACAGAGCATCGCGGTCGAACCGGTCTTGTCGTACACCGTCGCGCTTTGCGGCACGAATTGTGTTTTGGAGCGGATGCGGTCGGGGTTGGGGATGGACATGATTTGCTTCAGATATTGCGCGCCGGGGAGCTGGTTTGCCCAGAGGGCGCGGAGGAAGCGGTCGTAATCGGCGGCGGAGGCGCGGTTGCGGTAGGTACGCCCCTGCGCCGGAATATTCTCCACAATTTGAATATTGCGGAAAATCTGCGGCGCCTGCTTTTTCAGCATCCATTGCACGCTCTGCGGCCCGCCGAGGCGTTTGAACAGGTGGTTGGTAAATTCATTATTACTGGCGACCACCATGCCGCGCATTTCGTCCTGCACGCGCTGGCTCATCGGGTAGAGGCTGGAATCCTTCAGATAATGGGTGAGCAGATAGGCCTGAATGACAAACGGCTTGACCAGACTGGCACATTGCAACGGCACCTGCGCGTTGATTTGCGCCAGCGGGCGGTTGGCGACCAGGTCATGCACCAGCCAGGCGGTGCGTTCGTCCCCGGCCAGACGTCCTTCGCTGCGCAACTGGCGCACACGTTCATTGATGGAATTTTCCAGCGGTGTCGCCGCCTGGGCGGTAAGCGGCAGGGCAGCACCGAGGCCAAGCGCGCAGCCGCGACCGAGAAATTGTCTTTTATTCAGCAACATGGTTATGAATGGTGAGGAGTTGAAGCCGTCATTTTAACAAAACCGTAAGGAAATAGTATTTCCATGCAGTGGCAGTTTTGCGCCGCTGGACGCCAGTGATTTTGGGGATAATGTTGCGGTTTGCTGTGTTTTTCTGTGGAATTATGGTCGCATCACGGCCTGAAAAGCGCTTTTATCCCTCATCGCAAACACAAAAAATCACACCCGCTGCGCCGCAAAACCGGGCTGATACCTTGCGCTTTTACCCGTAACCAAATGAATTCAAAGCATAAATTCAGGGAGCGTGCGTGCCTGCGAAAAATGTGGATTTTCCTGTGTTACCGCCTTGCAATCTGTACTACAATGCGCCGCAGATCGTTATTAACGTTTTAGACGCATCGCGCCTTTCCCCTTGTAAAACAGGCGGAACCCCGTTGATAACCGTCTCTGGCGACACGGCACAGCGCATGACCGGCCACGACCGGATGAGGCAATGTATTGTCCGCGTCGTCTGAACCGGTTGATTACTCACAAATTTGGAGCATTTTATGTCTGGACTATTCCTCATACAGTTCGCCATCGTGCTGGTGTGTATCCTGCTCGGTGCGCAAGCGGGCGGGATCGGCCTCGGTGTTTTCGGCGGTCTCGGTCTCGCCATCCTCACCTTTGGCTTTGGTTTGGAACCCAATGGTATCCCGATTGATGTCATGCTGATGATGATGGCCGTCGTTGCCGCCGCATCAGCGATGCAGGCCGCCGGCGGTCTCGACCTGATGGTCAAGGTTGCGAGTCGCATTCTGCGCAAAAACCCGAAATACATCACCTTCATGGCGCCTGTTGTTACCTACGTTTTCACCATCTTTGCCGGTACCGGCCACGTCGCCTATTCCGTGCTGCCGGTGATTGCCGAAGTGGCGCGCCGTAACGGCATCCGTCCGGAACGACCGCTGTCGATGGCGGTCATTGCCTCGCAATTCTCCATCGTTGCCAGCCCGATTGCCGTTGCCGTTGTTACCGCAGCGCATATTTTGGAGCCATACCATATAACCATGCTGGATATTCTCATGGTAACGATTCCATCCACGGTACTTGGCATTGGTATCACCTGTATCTTCGTCAACAAGATGGGCAAAGAACTGAAGGACGACCCGGAATACCAGCGTCGTCTGAAAGACCCGGCCTATCAGGAAATCTATGCCGCCCAGGTCTCTGAAAGCGAAATGGAAAGCGGCGCGGGCGAACGCTCTGCAAAACGCTCGCTTACCATTTTCCTGGTTGCCGCCGTGCTGGTTGTTATTTTGGGTATTTCCAAATCGTTCCGCCCGGCATTTGCCCAAGCAGACGGTACGATGAAAACCTTGGGTATGGCACAAACCATCGAAATCATCATGCTCACCGCCGGTGCGCTCATCGTCCTGCTCTGCAAACCGGACGGCACCGCCATTACCCGTGGCTCGGTCTTCCACGCCGGGATGCGTGCGGCAATGGCCATCTTCGGCGTTGCCTGGCTTGGCGACACGCTGTTCAATGCTCATATGTCCGAACTGGAGACGCTCGTTTCCGGCTTGGTCAAAACCGCGCCGTGGACATTCGCTTTCGCGCTGTTCGCCTTCTCCGTGCTGGTCAACAGCCAGGGCGCGACCGTCGCCACCCTGTTCCCGCTCGGCGTCTCGCTCGGCATCCCGCCGGAAATCATGGTCGGCACCTTCGTCGCGGTAAACGGCTACTTCTTCATCCCGAACTACGGCCCGATTATCGCCTCAATCGACTTCGACACCACCGGCACGACCCGCATCGGCCGCTACATCCTCAACCACAGCTTCATGATACCGGGCTTGCTCAGCCTCGCCTTCAGCCTCGTGCTGGGTCTCGCCTTTGCGAAAATGCTGCTGTAATCCCGCGCGGGTATTCAAGAAAAAACCGGAGTCCTGCTCCGGTTTTTTTGTGGGCGACGCTGCGGCGTCAGAAGATTTTGGGCGATGATTTGCCGACGACAAAGCCGTGCTGCTCGCCGTTCTGGCAGAGGATGTTGCCCGCCTTGCGGCGGCATTGCCAGCCCTCGCCGCTGATGGTTTGCCCTTCGGCAAGGTCGGTCGGGGTGCCGTCCATGTCGGTGTCGCCGCGGCATTCCCAGCGGATTTCCGCGTTGCCTTGTGCGGGCAGGACGAGGGTTGCCACCCAGGCCTGCTGGCAGTCGGCGGGGCGTTCTTGTGCGAGTTTGCCCTGCACGGGGACGTCTATCTGGCAGCGCACGCTGTCATAAGGCGGGGCGATGAAGGCGACATTGCGCACGTCGCCGCCGCAGTAGGCGAGGTAATCGCCGTTTTTGCCCTTGCCGGGCAGATTGAAGCGTTGGGCGAAGCTGCCGGGGGCGCTGTCTGCGCCGTTGTCTTCCGTGGTCAGGTTCGAGGTTTCTGTTTGGCGTGCCGGGGTGGCAGGCGATGCCGCTTCGGTGATGATGGCGCTGGCGGGAAGCGGGTCGTCAGCCGCGTTGTCGTTTGGCGTGGCGGGCGGCGCTTCGGCGATGTCTGCCGTTTGGGTTTCGGGCGCGGGTGGCGCTTCGGCGATGTCTGCTATTTTGGTTTCGGGCGCGGTTTTTTCGCCTTTTTTGGCGTCAATGGCAGCCTTGATGCTGTCGGCATCGAGGCGTGGCACGGTTTGGGCGTTGGCGCTGGTGGCCGCGAGGAGGGCGAGGAGAAGGAGCGTTTTGTTCATGGCGGGTTCCGATGGGGAAAATGGGTTGCTTTGGTAATACGGGAAGCGGAGCGTCGGGCGCATTTTAGGGCGGTTTATGTTGTTTTGGATGTGGCTACTACGCGAATAGTTTGCTGCCCCACCTCACCTCGCTCGCACTTCACGCGAGCTGTTCCAGTCCCCCACGGGGGAGGGAGCCGTCCTGCGTATGCCCACATAATGGCGCTCGTTGCAGGCGCAATTGTATAGCCATCCACTGAAAGCCTCATACTGTGTTGCGCCGCTTAACCGTACAAATGTTGTCCCGCCCCGGCTCTCCCCCACGGGAGGGAGTCGATCGGTGTACAACCGCCATAACCTGGATGGTGCACCGGGACACATCCTGTGGCGGGTTCTGGACGTAGGAAAGCGGGAAAAGCGTGCGTGCTGACCGGGTTTCCCGCCAGCGCGTCAGCGGTGGGGCAAGTCCCACCCTACGGGGTACCATATTCGTTTACATACAGGATAGCGGGGAAGGTGTATGTAAAACGGTGGCAGGGCGTGTCACCTTGCCAGCACCCGCCGCGCCGCTTCCACGCCCCAGTACGCCGCTTCTTCAAACACGGAATAGCCGCTCATGTCGCTGTGCGCGAAGTGCAGGCGGGAGCGGTGCGCGCGCACAGCGGCGAGTTGCGGGTCGTCCAGATAGCCGGGCAACGGGATGCGCATCGCGTGGGCGCGGATGCTGATTTCAACTGCATCGACCGCACGCCAGAAGCGTTTGCCGTAGGCGGCGACGAGGTCTTGCGCGGCGAACGCCAGCAGTTCGGCATCGGGCGCGTCCAGCAGCCAGGTGCGTAGTACGGCGGGGTCGGCATGGTTGAGCGCGTGGTACGCGGTGAAGACGGTGCGCGCCGGCTTGGCGACGCGGATGAGCTGGTTGCTGGCGGCGACGTAGCCGAGCGCGGGGCTGCCGTGGATGACGTTGTCCCAGGCGAGTTGCGCGCCATCGGCCTCATGCGGAAAGCGGTGCAGCACGAAGTTGCTGACCAGCCACGGCGCGTAATGGCCGCGTCCGGCAAGCAGTCCGTAGCGGTCGGCGTCCTCCACGATGCGGGCGGCGACCATCAGCGGCATTGCGCTAATCACCTGCCGCGCGCGCATAAGCGTCAGCGCGCCGCTGTGGTTGTCGTGCAGCAGCACTTCGACGCGCCCGTCCGTCTCGCGGATGCGCAGGGCGCTGGCGTCCAGCGCGGCGGGTTGGGCGAAGTGCAGCGTGTCGCCCTGCGGCAGGGCGGCGAGGGATTGCAGCCCGCTGCGTTCACGCAACAGCTGCGAGAGGTGGGCGAGGCCGTCCGGCCAAGTCAAAACGGCGTCGTCGTCGTGACCGCGCGCGGCGAAGTAATGCAGCCCGGCGAAGGCGGAAACCTGCGCTGCGCCCGCGCCGTAATCATCGCGGCAGCAGTAATCGAGGTACCACAGCAGCGTCGGCGAGCGGAAGCCCTCGCGCGCCAGCCAGGCGGCGAAAGTGAGGCGGTCAAGCGCGCGCCATTCTGCGTCCTGCGAGGAGAGGGCGACGGGAATGGCGAAAACCTTGCGCCCGTCGCCGCCGCGCGCACGTTTCAGCCGCTGGATGAGGGCGAAAAAGCGGCGGCTGTCACCATCTTCCTGCGGCAACAGCGCCTCCTGCCAGCGCCCGCGAAAACGCAGCCGTTCCGCCGGGGCATAGACCAAATCCGTCTCGCGGTAGCGTGGCGTGTCGCTGTCTGCACCGCTTTCAAGGATGCCGAGGTCGGCGAGCATTTCGCGCACCGCGACGCTTTCCCGCGACGGCAGGGCGAGATAATGCGCACCGCTTGGCGCCCGCAAATCACCGCTGACGAAGGCGGCGTTGTTGCCGTTGCGCTCAATCCCTTCGGCAAGCAGCACGTCGCGCAGCCCCTGCCGCGTCAAAAACCACAGCGCGGACAGCGCCGCCGCACCGCTGCCGAGGATGAGGACGTTGCAATCGCAGACACGCTGCGGTTGCGCCCCGGTAAAGGCAGCGTCGCGCAATTGGTGGCCGAACGGCAAGCCGATGCGGCGCACCGCCAGTGGTGGCGGTCGGTTGAGGTGGCGGTGGGTTAGCCACGACGCGGCTGCGGCGACGCTGATGGCGGCGGATTGGACGAGAAAACGGCGGCGATTGTTCATACCGACATTATAATAAGGCGCGAGCGCTAAACCTCACCAATTAACAGGCAAAACCACAACTGGCCACGGATAAAACCACAGCAACCCACCCGCTTCCGCCCAGATGACGCGCCACTCCGTCGGGTGCTGTCCGAAAAAAACGATACCAACCAAACGATTAACACAAGAATTGGCCAACCTGCGCCCTCACGTACAGCCTCAAAAAACCACATCACCTCGTCAATTCACGAGATAAACACAAAAATTCACGACAACAAACAGGATTGAACCCGTCTTCTTTGCAAAAAACCTCAGAAAAGCAAAAAAGAACACAAAAAAGTGTCGGTAAACACGCGGGAAAACCGAAAAACTTTATAAAAAACGATGCAAAAACAACCAATAACGACGGCAAAATAAAATAAACTTGCAGTTGCTTGACACACCCTGCCCCCATCCCTATAATCCGCCCCGACATCATTGATGTTATCTCCTCTATATCCTCCTTTGGTGGTTGTTTGCCGGGTCGCAAGACCCGGCACTTTTTTTGCCCGAATCCCGGCGGGGCGGCGGCGAATACCGCGATAGCGATACACGCAAAGTTCTGTACCAGGCGCGCCGCTGAAGACAGTACGGCCTTTGTACGGCGCGGGTTTCCCTGAAAAATGGCGCAGCCATTTTTCAGGGTGCCCGGCGAGGCGGCGCAACACCGTACAGGGCTTTGCGTGGATTGCTATAATTCCCGCAAATTCAACACCGGGAACAGCAAATGTACCTCGTCAGCAACGCTCTCAGCGAACGCCTCGGCAGCCAGTACCCCTTCTGGCAGGCGCCGCTTCCCTTCAACCTCATCAGCGCCGAAATGTCCGGCCGCATCAGCGCCCAGGGCGCGCATGGCATAATCCGCATCGCCGCCCACGACACCCGCGACAGCCTCGAAGCCAAAACCGCCGCCTACCGCCAGCATCACGCCGCGCCCAGCTACTGCTTCGCCCACCTCCTGCCGCACCAGCCGCAGGGCGACAAACCCGACACCGCCGCTGCCGAACTACTGCAAACCCGCCTCAACAGCGAGCCGCTCGCCTTGCAACGCGGCGACCATTTCCTCGACCTGCTCGACACCGCCATCGCCGCCCAGCCGCGCGCCATCGGTTTTGCCCAAGGGCTGCCCGACCGCGAAACCCTCGCCCTCATCCGCGAACAGGGCATTCTCACCTTCGCCATCGTCGGCAACCTGCTCGAAGCGCTGAGCGCGGACGACTTCGGCATTGACGTCCTTGTCCTGCAAGGGATGGAAGCGGGCGGTGAACGCGCGGCCTTCACCAACGACCTGCCGCGCGTTGAACAAACCGCGCTGTCGCTGCTGCAACAAGTCCGCGCGTACAGCAAAAAACCGCTCGTCCTCTGGGGCGACCTCACCGGCCCGGCCGATACCGTCGCCGCCATCATCAGCGGCGCGCAGGCGGTGATGCTCGACCGCCCCTTCCTCGCCTGCGCCGAAAACGGCCTTGAGCCCGATCTGCGCGAACGCGCCATTCACGGCAGCGAATACCAAAGCCACATCAGCGACCAGTACACCACCCGGCCAATGCGCTGCCTGCATCACCGCGCCAGCGCCATCGACGACGCCGCGCTGCGCGGCCAGGAAAACCTCTACGCCGCCGCCTTCGCACAACAGCCGGAAGAACGCCCGCTACCGGTCGCCATCAGCGCTATTGACGACCCGCAAAACCTCACCCATTACCTCAACCAGCAGGCACAGCACATCCGGCAGATGATTGCCTGACCCTGCCGCAACCAGAACCATAGGGGCGGTGCATAACCGCCCGTTTTTTTACATACACCCTCCCCGCTACCCTGTATGTATAACCATCCACCGAAAGTTTCAGACAAGGCGCGCCGCTGAAGGCAGTACGCGGTTGTACGGCGCGGGTTTCCCTAAAAAATGGCTTTGCCATTTTTTAGGGTGCCCGGTCAGGCGGCGCAACACCGTATGAGGCTTTCGGTGGATGGCTATAAACACCCACCGGAACCCCGCCATGTTTCTTGATTACGCCCACCTTACCCTCGACGCCAACGGCCAGCCCCGCAGCGACCACTACCACGACATCTATTACAACCCCGGTGCGGGTTTTGCCGAAAGCGAGCACGTCTTCATCAACGGCAACCGCCTGCACGCGCGCATTGCCCATGCCCGCAGCCTCGCCATCGGCGAAGTCGGCTACGGCACCGGGCTGAACTTCATCCACACCGCCGACACCTTCCTCCGCGAAGCCCCAGCAGATGCACGGCTGCACTACATCAGTTTTGAACGCTACCCCGTCGCCGCCGAAACCCTCGCCGCGCTGCAACGCGACTGGCCGCAGCCCGGCATCCGCGCCGCCATCCTCGCGCAAAACCCGCACAACCATCCCGGCCACCACCTGCTCAAAGTGCATCCGCGCATCCATCTGCACCTCATCCTGGGCGACATCCGCGCCACCCTGCCGCAACTGCGCGCGCAGGTGGACGCCTGGTATCTCGACGGCTTTGCCCCGGCGAAAAACCCCGAATGCTGGACGGCGGAACTTATCGCCGAAATCGCCCGTCACAGCGTGGCGGGCGCGACTGCCGCCACCTTCAGCGCCGCGCGCAGCGTGCGCGATGCCCTCGCGCAAGCCGGATTCCAGGTGGAAAAAATCCCCGGTTACGGCGCGAAACGCGACATGATTGCCGCGACCCTCGCCGCCGCGCCCGCGCGCGAGCCGCACTGGACGAACGCCCCCGCCGCCGCATCCGGGCGCATCGCTGTCATCGGCGCGGGCATCGCGGGCAGCACCACCGCGCGCGCGCTTGTCGAAAGCGGTCGCCACGTCGTGCTCTATCACAGCGACGCGCACCCGGCGGCAAGCACCGTCCCCGTCGCCGTGCCTTATCTCAACCCCGACAGCGAAGCGACGCCGAACCGCCCCTACCAAATCGCCGCCTGGCACCACGCCATGCGCGCGCTGCACCAGTACCCGCGCGACATCTACCACCCCTGCGGCGTGTACTGCCACGCGGCGGACGACGGCGAGCGCCGCCGCCAGCAGGCGGTGCTGGACGCGCAACTCCTAAACGACGTCGAACTGCAAGGCGACGCGGCGACGCTGTACTACCCGCGCGGTGGCGTCATCCGCCTGCCCGCGCTGCTCGCGGCGCTCACCGACCACCCCAATATCGAACGGCGGCAGGCGACGCTGACCGGCCTGCGCGACCTCGGCGAATACGCCGCCATCATCCATTGCTGCGGCTGGCAAACCGCGCTCATCCCCGAAACCGCGCTGCATCACGCCATCCGCCCGGTGCGCGGTCAGGGCAGCCGCTTTGCCAGCGACACCGTGCCAGACGCCATCCATTGCGGCGCGCGCACCCTCATCCCCGACGGCGACCGCATCTACAGCGGCGCCAGCTTCGGCGCGAACGACAGCGACCTCACCCCGCGCGCGGCGGACGACGACGTGAACCGCGACGCCATCACCGCCCGTTACCCCGGCGCGGCGCTGCACTTTTATGACCATTACATCGGCATCCGCGGCGCGAGCCGCGACTACCTGCCGCTGGTTGGTGCGGTGCCGGACGCCGCCGACGTCGCCGAAAAATACGGCGCGTTGCGCCACGACGCGGGACGCTCCATCGCGCGCGACATCGCCCACCACCCGCGCCACTACCTGCATCAAGGCCTCGGCAGCAAAGGCTGCACGCAAAGCTGGCTCAACGCCGACATCCTCGCCGCGCTGCTCAACGGTACGCCCATCCCGCTGCCCGCGCCGCAACTGGAACGCATCACCCCCGCCCGCTACCTCATCCGCGCGCTGAAACGCGGGCAACTTTGACCCGGCAAACAGGCAAGAAAAAACCCCGTTGCCGGGGTTTCAACTAACACTTTGTCGCAAAAGACGGCGCCTTGCCATGTTTGCGTGCTGTTTGTAATGGTGGAGCCGTTTTTACTAATACGTCTGATGGCAACAATCGCGCCAATTCATCCAGCGCCTGCTTGTACACCTTGCGCTTAAAATGCACTACTTCACTCGGTGGGACAAAATAATCAATCCAACACCAGTCATCGAACTCCGGCGGCTGGTTTGACGCATTGAGATTCACCGCCAAATCACCGCTTTCCAGGCGCAGCAAAAACCACTTCTGCTTCTGCCCGATGCACTGCACCATGCCGGGGCGACGCTTGCGGCGATAACGCACCGGCAGGCGGTAATAAAGCCAGTCCGCCGTCTCGCCGAGCAGCGTCACATCCGCCGGTTGCAGCCCCGTCTCCTCGAACAGCTCGCGCCACATCGCCTGCTCGCTCGACTCGCCCGCATTGATGCCACCCTGCGGAAACTGCCACGAATCCTGCCCGCTGCGCCGCCCCCAGAACGCCTGATTGCGCTCATTGAGCAGCACAATGCCGACATTGAAGCGGTAGCCCTGCGCATCAAAAATATTGTTATCCACTAAATCTCTGTTCATGCAATCTATTGTTTCATAAACATTGCTTGCGTACAACGCGCCGCCCGGCAAAAAGGTTTTGACGCCATCACAGATTCACGTTACATTAAAACCCATTAACAACCTTTCTCAACACCATCACCATGTACATTTGTATTTGCCAGGGCATTACCGATCGCCAAATCCTTGACGCCATCGAAAACGGCCACGCCAGCAGCGCGGCGCTGGCGGAAACCCTCGGTACCGGAACGTGTTGCGGACGCTGTCAGGAAACCGTGGAAACACTGGTACAAACCCACGCCAGGCCGAAAGTCTGGCAGGCCGCCTGAAATCGCCCACAAAAAAAGCCCCGCTTGCCGGGGCTTTTTTCATGAATCAATCCTCGTCGTCGTCATCGTCATCATCTCTAAGCGGTTTGCTCTGCCCGAAAGGAATCTCCTCGCCCTTAATCAAACGGTCAATATTGCTGCGATGGCGATAAATCAAAATGGCGACCATAACGAATACCGCCGGACGCAACCAGGTGCCGGAATCGCCCGGCGCATAAAAAATCGTCGCAATCACGGCAAAGCCGGCGGCGCTCAAAGCCGAAAGCGAAGAAATCTTCGTATTCCAGAATATCGCCCCCCAAATACCGGCAGAAAGCAATGCCACCACCGGCGTCCAGCCGAGCAATACCCCGAAAGCCGTTGCAACGCCCTTGCCCCCTCTGAAACCAAAAAAGAACGGATACAAATGACCAAAGAAAGCACCCAGTCCGACCAGCATAATCGTCAAATTATCAATACTCGCCGGGAACATCGGATACAAAACATACTTGAATACAATGACGGGCAAAAAACCCTTAAGACTGTCGCCTGCCAGCGTCAATGCCGCTGCTTTCTCTCCGGCAATACGCAACACATTGGTTGCGCCCGGATTCATTGAGCCCAACGTGCGCGGATCGCCATAACCCATAGCGCGGCAAACAATTACCGCCGACGACAAAGAGCCACAAAAATAACCGGCGAATGCGCCCACAATCCAAAAAAGAAGATGTTGCATAAAAACCTCCGAATGCGATAATTCCCGTTTTTCAGCCCGTAACCCCATGAACTCACAAGATATCATTTACATCCATGCCATCAAGGTACGAACCGTCATCGGCATTTTGCCCCATGAACGCGCCATGAAGCAAACCCTGATTATCGATTGCGAACTGGGCACCGATACCCGTGCCGCCGGCAAAAGCGACGACATTGCCGACGCCCTCAATTACGCCGCCATCTGCGACAGCATCAGCGCATTCGCCGCAAGCGCCAACTACCAACTGCTGGAAGCCTTCGCCGAAGCACTCGCCGCTACCCTCCTCGAACAATACCCGGCCGCAAACATCCGCCTTGCCATCCAGAAACCGGGCGCGCTCGAAGCCACCCGTGAGGTCGGCCTGCGCATATACCGCGAGCGAAACTGAAGCACTATAATGCGGACGCCTGAAAAACCACGGCGCACCAGCCCCTGGCACGCGCTGCTCGCCATCGCCCTCGGCCTGCTTTTGGGCGATCGCAGCGGTGGCCTGATCAGCTACTGGCTCGTCCCGGAAATCATGCGGTTGGAACTCAACTGGCTGGATTACGCGGCCAAAATCCCGCGCCTCCTGCAAACCGACTTCCCGCCGGGCATCAGGAGCACCATCCTGCACGCCAAACTCGCGGGCGCTGCCCTCGGCGCACTCACCGCGTATGCCCTCTACCATACATACCAAAAAAGGAAAAAACCATGTACAGACAACACTATGCGGCAGACGTAACCGAAGCATTGGACGGACAGACCGTCAAAGTCGCCGGCTGGGTACACCGTCGCCGCGACCACGGCGGCGTCATCTTCATCGACCTGCGCGACCGCAGCGGCCTCGTGCAAATCGTCATCGACCCGGACACCGCCGACGCCTTTGCCCTTGCCGAACAAGTACGCAACGAATACTGCCTCGCCATCGAAGGCCGCGTCCGCCTGCGCCCCGCCGGTACCGAAAACCCCGACCTCGCCAGCGGCAAAATCGAAATCCTCGGCAAACAGCTCACCGTCCTCTCCAAATCCGAACCGCTGCCGTTCCAGCTTGACGAAGACAACGTCTCCGAAGAAATCCGCCTCAAATACCGCACCATCGACCTGCGCCGCGAAGTGATGCAAAAAAACCTCATCCTGCGCAGCAAAGTCGCGGCCAGCCTGCGCCGCTACCTCGACGACCACGGCTTCATGGACATCGAAACGCCGATGCTGACCAAAGCCACCCCCGAAGGCGCGCGCGACTACCTCGTCCCCTCGCGCACCCACCCCGGCAAATTCTTCGCGCTGCCGCAATCGCCGCAACTCTTCAAACAAATGCTGATGATGAGCGGCTTCGACCGCTACTACCAAATCGTGCGCTGCTTCCGCGACGAAGACCTGCGCGCCGACCGCCAGCCCGAATTTACCCAGCTCGACATCGAAACCTCCTTCCTTGACGAAGAAGACATCCTGCAAATCATGGAGCCAATGGTGCGCGGCATCTTCAAACAACACCTCGGCGTCGAACTCGCCGACCCCTTCCCGCGCATGACCTACCGCGAAGCCATGCGCCGCTACGCCTCCGACAAACCCGACCTGCGCATCCCGCTCGAACTGGTGGACATCGACGACCTCGTCAAAAACAGCGGCTTCAAAGTCTTTGCCAGCGTTGCCGCGCAAGACAACGGCCGCGTCGTCGCCCTGAAAATCCCCGGCGGCGCCAAACTCACCCGCAAAGAAATTGACGACTACACCGCCTACGTCGCCCGCTACGGCGCCAAAGGCCTCGCCTACATCAAAGTCAATGACGCCACGAGCGTTGAAGGCCTGCAATCGCCCATCGTCAAATTCCTCACCGCCGAAGGCGGCGCGGAAGGCGCGATTGCGCTGGACATCATCAAACGGGTGGACGCGCAAAACGGCGACCTCATCTTCTTCGGCGCGGACAAAGCCAGCATCGTCAACGACGCCATCGGCGCGCTGCGCATCAAAATCGGCCACGACCTCAAAATGCTCACCTGCGACTGGGCACCGCTGTGGGTGGTGGACTTCCCGATGTTTGAATACGACGAAAAAGATGGCCGCTGGTACTCCATGCACCACCCCTTCACCCAGCCGAAAACCGCGAACCTCGACGAACTGGACACCAACCCTGGCGACGTCCTCTCGCGCGCCTACGACATGGTGCTGAACGGCACCGAAGTCGGCGGCGGCTCCATCCGCATCCACCGCGACGAAATGCAACAGCGCGTCTTCAAAAGCCTCGGCATCGGCGAAACCGAAGCACAAGAAAAATTCGGCTTCCTGCTGAGCGCGCTCAAATACGGCTGCCCGCCGCACGGCGGCATCGCCTTCGGCCTTGACCGCCTCATCATGCTGATGGCAGGCGCCAAATCCATCCGCGACGTCATGGCCTTCCCGAAAACCCAAACCGCCTACGACCCGCTCACCGAAGCCCCGTCCGAAGCCTCCGAAGCCCAACTGCGCGAATTGCATATCCGCAAGCGGCAAGTGGAAAAGAGCGAATAACCACTTGACGACGTAGGGGCGGTTAGGACGAAGTCCGTAACCGCCCATGTCTGGAAAAATACCTGCTATCTATAAATTAATCCCCGGCTCATCCCGGTCCAATTAATCGCATAACCAGAAAGCTGCCCTCCCCGGAGGGTGAGAATTGGGATGGGGTTAGCAGACATACCTCAATATCCTTCAAGCACAACCTTCAAACCGGATAAACCAAAAAGGAACGAACAAATGCAAGGAAAAGTAAAATGGTTTAGCGTCGAAAAAGGCTATGGCTTTATCATCCCTGATAACGATAGACGCGACCATTACTTTAATATCAAAGGAATAACAGGCGCAGACCTGCCATCTAACGGGGATGAAGTATCTTTCGATGCAGTTAGTCCCAAAGGAAAACGTGGCCCGGTTGCCAAAAACATAAGAATACTGAAAAAGAACATCCAACAAACCCAAGAAAATGACGATCGGGTAAAATGTGAGTCATGTGGACGAAAAATGGTGCCAAGAATAGTTTTCCGTAATGGTGAACCGGATCATTCTATTTGCCCCTATTGTGCGGAGGTTTACAAAAGATTTGGCTGCTTCATAGCTACTGCTGTCTATGGTGATGCTTATGCCGAAGAAGTTATAGCACTGCGACGCTTCCGCGACGAAACACTTTCTTCCAACGCCTTTGGGCGTGCAATAATCAGAATTTATTATAAAATTTCACCGCCAATAGCCCACCAATTACGCAAAATGCCCCTTACATCACAACTGTTGAAAAAAATATTGGGCTGACTGGCGAATAAATATCAGTAATCATACGTTGAAATCGCATCAGTGCATAATTCAGTATCTCATAATTCACAGAATGCGTTTCGGCGCACTATCTTACAATTAAACCACCGGACAGTAATGTCCGACACATTTTGCCATCAATGGCATCTGCACAAATACAGGAGCACTCACAATGGAAATAGAAAACACTAGCAACAATGAAGAATACTTCAGAAAAGAATACAAAGTATCCTGGGTAGGATATTTTAGGTTTATTGCCATAAATTTTGTTTTGTACTTTATAGGAATGTCAATTGCGACCAGTATATTAGCAGATATTCTAAAACCTATAATAGATAAAGAGACTGTTATATTACTGTTTGTGATAGCCATAATTGCCATATTGGTTCTTGGTATCAAAAATACGAAAGCCCAAAAACTTGTTATTGACCATAACGGTGTTTGGAAATATTCTGGCATTTTTCCTTGGAATAGGGGTAGAAATGGGATTTCTTGGGAATTTATTGAAGATGCTGCTTTTTACGTTGGGTTTATTCCATGGGCAACCAAATCCTACACTGTCATTGTTCGCGGTGGTTACAGAGAACTCAATGAATTCACCGTGAAATACATTAAAAATGGCGATGATGCTGTAGGCTTTATAAACGACTACAGCCGCAAATTAAGGCGTAGCTCACGCTGACAAATTTCCGTCATACTACGATGACAACATTAAACAATCCATAGGGTGCGCCTCGGCGCACCTTTCCAAAAGAACCGTTGGGCAGCAATGCCCGACATCACATTTACACAGTTATGAACCATTACGGGAATATCAAAAAATGGAACGATGAGCGCGGATTTGGTTTCATCCAGGAAGAACAAACCAATACCGAATATTTTGCACATATTTCATCATTTACACTCAAAACACCACGTCCGCAAATTGGGGAACGTGTCATCTTTGATACCATAACCAACGACAAAGGCAGAAAAGAAGCCAAAAATATTTATTATCTTGAACGTCCAAAACTTCAAAACAGACGTGCCGATTCTCAAAAGAATCATCGCGAAACCAGTAATAATAAAATATTACAGTTATTAGAATCTTTGCTCTCAATACTTGTTATTGCGGGTATCGGGTATTTTATCTATAACAAGTTCTTTACAGAAAAATCACCATCAAATATTTCAATATCACCTGCCTCCGTATCTTCAGAACACCGATCTTCACAAAACTACCATTGCGATGGCAGGCGACATTGTTCACAAATGCATTCTTGCGAAGAAGCGAAATTTTTCTTGAAGAATTGCCCAAATACAGAAATGGATGGCGATCATGATGGCACACCATGTGAACAACAATGGTGTACAGGGATTTTTGATTAAATACCAAATTAACGATGCCCTTAATGAAAAACTGGAAAACCTTCCGCGAACAACTGGAACTGCTGAAATCACGCGGATTGCGCGTTGAAAACGAAAAACGGGCATTGGATTATTTGGAGCGTATCGGCTATTACCGCCTGAGCGGTTACGCATACCCCCTGCGGCAAAAAGAAGCAAATAATCCCACCCGCTACAGCGATACCTTCCCGCCTGACGTCAGCTTTGAACACATCCTGCAACTCTACATCTTCGACAAAAAGCTGCGCCTGCTTGCCCTGGACGCGCTGGAACGCATCGAAGTCGCCTTGCGGGTGGACGTAAGCTACAACCTTGGCGCACAAGACCCGCTCGCCCATCACGATTCCAAATACTTCGACCCAAAATTTGACCATGCGGGCTGGTTTGAACAATACGAAAAACTGCTGGAACGCGCGGCAAAGGCAAACAGCGCCATCGTCAAACATCACCAACACAAATACGGCGGCGCGTTACCCATATGGGCAGCGAGCGAAATTTGGGATTTTGGTGCATTGGCCAATCTGTATCGCGGCATGAAGCCGATGGCGCAAGAAAAAATTGCCCATAAATACGGTATTAAAAGCGGCAAACATCTTGGCAACTATCTGCACGGATTTAACTTTATCCGCAATATCGCCGCCCACCATAGCCGCCTTTGGAACCGAAACATGATTGGCCGTCCAACCCTGAAAGGTCTGGCGGATTCTGAATGGAAACATCTCTCTGAAGACAAAATCTTTCCTTCATTCTGCCTGATGCAACTCATGCTGAAAAAAATTTGCCCAAACTCACAGTGGGGCAGTCGCTTCAAAAAGCTGTTACAAGAATTTCCGCCCATCGACAGCCGTATCATCTCCTTGCAAGATTTCGGCCTGACCGTAGATATAGAAAACTGGCCGTTATGGGCAGATAAAAAAGAGCCCCCGGCCTTGAACTCCTGATACGCATATCAGGCAAAACCGGGGGGATTGATGCGGCGGATTATAGCGGAACGTGGCTAAATTCCCAACACCGCATGAGAGCCAAGGCGGACAAGCAACAGTTTGTCCGCCTCCGTTTTTTCATAAAGCAGCACCAAATCAGGGCGAATATGGCAGTTGCGGCAACCGGCAAAATCGCCGCTCATACTATGGTCGCGGTATTTTTCCGCCAATGCCTCATCTTTCTGCAATGTTTCCAGCACGGCATTAAATTCATCCGCCAGCAGAAGCTGCCGGTATTGCCCTTTTAACTCACGTTTCAAATCCCGCTTGAAACGCGATGTTGGCACCACCCTACGCATCATCCAAATCCTGCAACAATTCCGCCATATTGGCATAGCTTTTTAACGATTCCGAACGCGCTTCCTGCAAGGCTGCCAGCGTTTCTTCCCGTGGCGTCAGCACCGGATCAAACGGCAAACGTTTTTCCTGCGCGACGCGGGTCAGCATCAGGCGAATCGCCTGCGATACGGTCATTCCCATTTCTGCCAATACCGTAGCGGCTTCCGCATTGATTTTTTCATCAATGCTGGTTTGTATCACACTATTTGCCATAAAAATACTCCGTTGGATACCGAAAACGAGGCGATTATCCCATCGCGCTGCCGCCCTGTCCACGCACCCGCGCACGCCCGCAGCCATGCTGCTACAATTCGCACCTTTTCCAATACAAGAAAACCCATGACCGAACTCGAACCGCACCTGCACACCCGCATCAACCGCTTCTGCGAAATCGGCGATACCCTCGCCGCAGAAGGCAAATACAGCGATGCCGTCGCCGCTTACCAGTACGCCTGGAACCTGCTGCCCGACCCCAAAGAAAACTGGGAAGCGGCAACATGGATACAGACCGCCATTGGCGATGCCCATTTCCTCGGCGGCAATTACGCCGCTGCGCTGACCGCGCTGGAGCAGGCGATGCGCTGCCCAAATGCCATCGGCAATCCTTTTATCCATTTGCGCCTCGGCCAAACCCAATTTGAACTGGGCAACAAAGACCGCGCCGCCGACGAATTGATGCGTGCCTATATGGGTGCCGGGGCGGAAATATTCGTCGGAGAAGCGCCGAAATATCTGCAATACCTCGGCACCGTTGCCGAAAACATCGAAAAACCCCATCCGCTGCAATAAAGGAAACCCCATGCGCCAAATCATCTTCGATACGGAAACCACCGGCATGAATTTTAATGGCCGCGACAAATCCGAAGGCCACCGCATCATTGAAATCGGCTGCGTTGAGCTGATTGACCGCCGCCCGACCGAGCGTTATTTCCACCGCTATCTCAACCCGGAGCAGGCGATTGATCCGGATGCGATGCGCGTCCATGGCATTACCAATGAGCGCGTCGCCAAGGAGCCGACCTTCGCCGCCGTCCTGCCGGAATTGCTGGAATACCTCGACGGCGCGGATGAGCTCATCGCCCACAATATGCCGTTCGACCAGTCCTTCTTTAACCGCGAGTTTGACCTCGCCGGGGTCGGCTACAAACTGGAAGACCGCTTCCGCCTGCTCGACACGCTGGAGCTGGCGCGCAAAAAAATCAGCGGTATCAGCCGCTTCAGCCTCGACAGCCTCTGCAAATACTACGGCATCGACAACAGCAACCGCACCCTGCACGGCGCGCTGCTCGACTCGCAACTGCTCGCCGAAGTCTATCTGAAGCTCACCACCGAACAGTCCGGCTTCAACTTCGCCGCGCCCGAACCCGCCCCCGCGCCGCAGCCTGCGGAAAGTGCCGCCACCGCCACGTTTGCTCCCGCCGCAGCGGGCAGTCCCGCCGACTGGCAGGCGGTTGAGGTGCCGGAAGACGAAGCCGCCGCCCACCGCGCCATCATGGCGAGCCTGCGCAAATAGTCGTCCTCATTGCCGCATTTCCCGCTTCGCTGATGCAGACTGTATCCGACGCGGAGGGCAGGGGAGGGCGGTATCCTGTTTTCTCACTTGAGCACAACCCATGCACACCATCCTCGCCAGCAACAACGCGAAAAAAATCGCCGAACTCGCCCCCATCCTTGCCCGCTTCGGCATCACCATCCGGCCACAGCGCGATTACGGCATTGATGAAATCGCCGAAACCGGGCTGACCTTCGTTGAAAACGCCCTCATCAAGGCGCACCATGCCGCCAAACAAAGCGGCCTGCCCGCGATTGCCGATGATTCCGGCCTGTGCGTCCCCGCGCTTGGCGGTGCGCCCGGCATCTATTCCGCCCGCTACAGCGGCGAAGGCGATGACGGCAACAACCGCAAACTGCTCGCCGCGCTGGAAAACGTCACCGACCGCCGCGCCTATTACGTCTGCCTCATCGTTTACCTGCGCCACGCCGACGACCCGCTGCCGCTCATCGCGCAAGGCCTGTGGCACGGCACCATTGCCCGCGAGCCGCGTGGCGGCGGCGGCTTTGGCTACGACCCGATTTTTATCCCGGCAAGCCACACGCGCACCGCTGCCGAATACACGGCGGACGAGAAAAACGCCTTCAGCCACCGCGCTAAAGCCCTCGCTGCCTTCGCCGAACAATATCTCGACCTCGCATGAACCCGCTTGTCACCACCCTGCCCGCCGCCTTCGGCCTCATCATGGGCGTCGTCGGCGCCATCTTCTACACCGGCAACAGCACCCATCCCTTCTGGCGGCGCTTCTACACCATCCTTCCCGGCATCGTCCTCTGCTGCTTCATCCCGGCGGGGCTGAACAGCGCCGGCGTCTTCGCCCCCGACCTCGGCGGGCAGATCTACCGCTTTGCCGCCACCTACCTCCTCCCCGCCAGCCTCTTCCTGATGACGCTGTCGATGGACGTGCCGAAACTGCTCGGCCTCGGCTGGAAAGTGCTGGCGATGTTCCTGACCGCCAGCCTCGCCATCATCATCGGCGGCGTGCTGAGCCTCACCATCTTCCACCTCATCGCGCCGGAATGGGTCGATGGCGACCGCATCTGGCGCGGCTTTGCCACCATTGCCGGGAGCTGGATTGGCGGCGCGGCCAACCAGGCGGCGATGAAAGAGCTGTACCACATCGATGGCGAACTGTTCGGCACCATGCTGCTCATTGACGCGACACTCGCCTCCGTCTGGCTCTTTGCGATACTGGCGATGGCGCGCCACGCGCCGCGCATCGACCGCTGGCTGAAAGCGGACACCAGCGGCATCGAACAAGTCATCAAAACCGTGGAAACCTACGAACGCGAACACGCGCGCATCACCACCCTGGCGGACATCATGCAAATGCTCGGTCTGACCTTTGCCGTGGTCGGCGTGAGCCACAGCCTCGGCAACGCGCTCGCCGCCTGGTTCAACCAGTACCCGCTCGCCGCCGAATACAGCCTGAACAGTGCTTTCTTCTGGCAAGTGCTGCTCGTCACCCTCATCGGCCTCGCCCTCTCCTTCACCCCGGCGCGCAAACTCGACCACGCGGGCGCCTCCAAACTCGGCACCGCGCTCATCTATATCCTCATCGCCGCCATCGGTATGCAAATCCGCCTGAACGGCATCCACGAACAATGGCGCCTGCTGCTTGTCGGCGCGCTGTGGATGGGCATCCACATCGCTATCGTCTTCGCCGTCGCCCGCCTCATCCGCGCGCCGCTCTTCTTCCTCTGCGTCGGCTCGAACGCCAATACCGGCGGCGCCTCCTCTGCCGCCATCGTCGCCACCGCCTTCCACCCGGCACTCGCCCCGGTCGGCGTGCTGCTCGGCATCCTTGGCTACACCTTGGGCACCATCGGCGGCTACATCACCGCCGAAATCCTGCGGCACATCGTCGGCACCTAAAAAAGTAGGGGCGGTTAGGCGAAGCCGCAACCGCCCGCCTGAATATTCACAACACCATGCGCCGCACCCTGCCGTTCCAGTACAAAAAACGCTACCGCTGCACCATCACCGTCTTTCGCGGCACGGTCATCAGCACCCAGAAAAACCGCACCGTTTATAGCCGGGACGGCGGCGACACCCGCATTCACAACGAATTTTTCCTGCGCGACAAGGCCAGCGGCAAAGAAGAAGCCATCGAGCTGGAAAACTGGAACCTGTCGCTGCGCGAAGGGCACGACGTCGCCATCGTCTGGATACAGGGCCGAAAAGAAGCGGACGCGCGCCCGGTCGCCATCTACAACTACAGCCTCGGCGAAGAAATCTGGGCAGAAAACCAGCTACCGGCAGCGCTGCAAATCCACAAACCGGTGGCGCTCGTCACCTTTTGCAGCCTGCTCTGGTTTCTCTGGCTGATTCTCTCGCTGGCGCTTGTCCTCAAACTGGGTCTGTGGAAACCGCGCGCGGTCATGGTGCTGATCGGGATGTCATTCTTCCTGATTGCCCTGACCAACCACGTCCTGCTCAACCTCTTCAGCCACGACCGCGACAAGGAAATCCTCGAAGCGCGCGAAGCGCTGCGCCAGACCGTGCGCACCTTCGCCGGGCAGTCGCGTGGTATCCGCCGCTTTGAGGGTTAGGGGGTGTTTCTCTTCACCGCGGCGCACCTTATGGATGTGTGCCGCAGACACGCACGTGGGCTGCGAATTTCACCGCGTGCGTGTCGGCTACGCCGCCACACACCCTACGCACCATCCACAAAAACGCCGCTTGCAGTGGCGTTTTCCTTGTTCCTCAAACCATCACCGATATAGCCATCCACCCTAAATAATATACTCAATAAAAGCCCGCTCCACCGCCTGTAGCAAATCCATTCCCCTGTCCAGCCATTGCCCAACCTTGCATTTGACTGACGACCAGCAACGCTCTATCGGATTGAGCTGCGGTGAATACGGTGGCAAATAGACCAACAAACAGCGCGCCTTCTGCAGAATCGCCTTTATCCTCCCACCTTTGTGAAAAGCTGCATTGTCCATCACCAGCACATGGGGTTGCTTTTGCCCATCTTCATCCTGCGGTAACTGCTCTACCAGTACTTCCAGCCAGTTTTCTACAACTTCCCTCGTACACGCGCCTTCAAATACCAGTGGCTCGATGAAT
>ERZ773049.266-NODE-266-length-33348-cov-13.296969_pt1 | contig 33348 bp, 33 predicted proteins | sample MGYA00580633_ERZ773049 | MGnify/ENA primary metagenome ERZ773049 (study PRJEB29015, sample SAMEA2737991) | human oral metagenome | biome: human oral; feature: human-associated habitat; material: dental | place: China | collected 2066 ...
CCGCTCTTTAAGCTGGCTAAGCTTGCGGCACGGGTTTCGGCGAAGGATTTGGTATTAGAATTTACGCGCGCGCTAGGAGCCGAGGAAGCATCGAATCCTAAATTTAGATAATTGCCGCTTTGATAAATTTTAGGGTTATAGCTTAGACTTACTCCTATATTTAGCGTTGCGTGCATATTGGCTGCGTTAGGAGTTATAAGGCTGCCGCTTCCTTGCTTATTGATTAGATGAATCTCGCTGCTTGGATTAATCGGACCGCTTACTCCGCTTATATAAGCCGTGATATTGCTTACGTTGCTTAGATTGGTATTGGCAGTAGGGTCGCTTAGGGTAAGTACGCTATCGCCTGCTCTAATAGAGTTAGGAAGAAAGAAGTTTAGCCTGTCAAAACCGCTAATATTTTTAGCGCTTAAGGAATTTACTGCCGCAGGAGAGCTATTGCTAGCTCCTATGTTAAGGGTGTTGCCGCCACCGCTTGCGCTTATTACGCCTACATTATGACCGCTGATGAAATTTAACGTATTGTTTGCGCCTGCTGCGTTGATATTTCTAGCGTTAAAATTCTTATCCTCCCCCACTTTGCCTATATCTATGTTATTTCCGTTAAGACCGCCGGCACCAAGATACTTCTGCAGCTCATCCGCATCAAAGTCTCCATTTATGCTCTCGTTAGTCTTAATAAGCTTTTGGATATAAAGTTCCTTCTCATCCTCGCTTATATGCATACCACCTATGTTTCTGCTAAAGGTATTGGCATCTTTTATGACATAGTTTTTATTTAGTTGAGTTACGTAGCCCTTGTCTTTAAAGCGTGGATCATATCCGGTAAATTTACCGCCTCCGCTTTTATAGGCAAGGGTATATTTCTTATTATCGCCATCTGGATAGCTTGCATTGTTTAAAGCGTTAAATTCGCTTGCGGAATTCACAAATATATCGGTACCGCTTAGATCGGTATTGCCGGAACCCGTTAAATTTAAAGCTCTTTTGGTACTTGATGAAGCATCGTTTTCAATCTCGCTAAGGGAGGCTAAGTTGAATTCCAATTTATTGAAATTTGCAAAATTCCCTGCATTTAGGCCATTGCCTGAGTTTGAAGATAGGATATTTAAGCTATTGCCCGAATTGCTAGCGTTTGCGCTAGATACTCCGTATAACGTGCCCGCTACGCTGCCGCTTCTGAAATTTACTACGTTGTTGCTGCCGCTAGTAGCTTCCGCTGCGTAGACGTTGCCAGCAACTTGCGTGTTGCCGTTTAAATTTACAGTGTTGGAGGAAGCGGTGCCGCTAGCCTTTCCGCCGTATACGCTTCCGCCTACGTTTACCGAGTTAAGAGTTATGGCGTTGGAAATCGCGCTGTTTCCTTTGCCGCCTACCGCCATTGCTCCTACGCTGCCGTTGTTTATCGTTACGATATTGGACTTAGCTTCTCCGTTGCTAGTATTGCCGCCGTAAATGCTATTGTGGATTATCGTAGCATTCGTAGTTACGCTATTGTCGTGGACGTTGCCGCCGCCGCTACTGCTATGAGTGATGCCCGCATTTACGTACCCCACGTCTATTCCGCTTGCTTCGAAAGTTACATGGTTATTATAAATTTCTTGCGGGGTAGCGGAATTTGAATATCCTCCATCGATCTCGCCTATGTTGCTTCCACCTCTAATCTTAGCGTGGTTATCGTGGACGCTGTTGCTCCCGTCGGTAGTATCGTCTCTACCAGAGCTTATGTTTTTGCCGCCTAGATTGCCTGCATTCTCTTTTACTATTACGGTGTTTCCTTTATTGCCGAATAGATCAGTGGCGCCTGCGGCCTTGTTAGAATTTTGATTTTGCATTAGCTCGCTTTGATCAAAGTTGGGGTCTATCCAAGAACGAGTTAGAGTGCCCTTTTGCATGATTAAATTCTTGCTGTTTTCGACCTCGATCGTGGTGCCGGTGATTTGATAGTGATCTTTGTCGGTAATCGTATAAATTTGATTATCTTGCACGGTCTGCGCGGCTCTGGTGATCGTGCCACCGCCTGAATTATGGATCAGATAGTACTTTCCTTCGCCAAGATCTGATTTTATACCCTCTATCTTTGTGCCGTTTAAATTCGTATTGCCGCCAGTGGTTAGAGTAAGTGGCGCATCGGCTTCGGTAGTAGAATATAGATCGTGAAAATTTATAGAGCCGAAATTTTTAATGTCCTTGGCTTTTTTCACGCCGCCGCCGACCCAATTTTCTATATGTAAGGTATTAGTTTTATCCGTAGGCTTATTGCTGCCGTAGATTGTACCGCTTATAGTGCCGCCTCTAAAATTTACGTTGCTATTCTCGACGCTGCCGCTTGTAGCGTAGCCCGCAAAGACGTCTCCTGCTATCGTCGTTCTTTCTTTATTGATATAAACGACCGCATTTTTGACGCTTCCTGCACGTGCGCCATAGACATTGCCGCCTACGTGCACGCCTTTGTTGGAGTCTGATGCCCCTAGAGTAACTCTATCGCCGACCGATTCGCCTACGATGCCGCTTGCTGCCGCGACATCACCTTTTACGGTACCTTTGTAAAGATCAACTACGCTTCGCGAGCTCGAGGCGCCGCCCAAAGAGCCCGTGACACTGCCTAAGATTGCATCGTCGTTATTGATCTCTACGCGATTTGCGCTCATTACGCTAGCGCTATTTGCTTGACCGCCTACTACTTGGTAATTTTGCGCTTTTAGCTTTGCGCTTATGGATACGGAGTTTGCGCTAGAGTTTCCGCTTCCGCCCGCTGCGCCCCAAATTCTACCACTACCGCTTAAAGTAATAGTGCTTGTGCCGCCGTAATAAGGCGCCGTTATATTGACGCTATTAGAGTTACTTTGCCCTGTGGAGGATTGCGCGCCGAATATATCGAAGCTCCCTCTAAATGTGCCACCTTTGATAGTTATTCTATTTGATACGGCATCGCCGCCGCCGCTTACTATACCGCCCACGATTACATTCGTAACGGAGCCGTTGCCGATAGTACCCCCGTCGATCGTTACGGCGTTGGAGGAGGCTTTTTTATCCGCTCCACTTCTGCCGCCGATGATATTATAATGTCTGTTTGAGCTACCGCCGAAGTTATCGGCATTTCCCGTAATTTCGGCGCCGTATTTTACAAAAACCTGATTTCGCGTCGCTTCGCCTTCGTTGCCCGTTTTTGACGCCGCTATGCCTTGCCCGCCCACGACCAAATTTACCTTAGAGCCGTTTTCCAAGCTCACGTAATTATCCGATACACCCTTGGCCTCAGCACCTATTGCGATACCCACGTAAGCGTTTGCGCCTCTAATCGTAAGTCTATTGTTGGAGGCGGAGTTTAACTCGGTAAAGCCCGCGATCCCGTCGCCGCTTCCTCCGCCGTAAATCACGCTGCCAGAGTAATCCGTTCCGCCGCTTGCAACGCCCGTAATCGTCGTAATATTGCCATTTGGGCTGGTGCTACCGCTGCCGCTAGTATTGCCGCTAAATCCCGCCGAATAGAGGTTATTATGGGTATGGATAAGCGGCGGATTAGAATCTGCATTGCAAAGCGCTTGTGCGGGTGCTAGTGCGAGCACCGCTGCGAGGCTAAGCATAGAGGAGCAGATGGATTTTTTCATATATTGATCCTTTGAAATTCGTAAAGTTTGCGATTATACATAAAAATAGATCAGTTTGCAATATGAAAATCACTGATCGGTTTTTGACAGGGGGGGGGCTGCATTTGTAATTTTAAGTAGTAAAAATTTACTCTTTGCGCAGAATAAATTCTTGACTGCAAAATTTAACCTTTTTTAGGGGAGGTATTTTGAGTGGATTGCAAGTGGTAAAAAATCCTAGCAAGAGGATTTTTAGTAAAATTTGAAATAATAAAAATCTGAGCTAAATTTATTTTAGCAATTCCAAGCTGCGGTAGAATTTATGCAAGATAAATTTTAAACGAGCGGAATTTTATATAAATGCCGTTTCGCCCGCGAAAAAGCTTTTTTGAAAAATTTAAACGAGCAAGATTGCGCGATAAATTTTATGTGATCCCGCTGTAAGGGTTAAAGTATAGCAAGCAGGAGATAAAATTTACGTGATAAATCTTACGTGATAAATTTTAAAATAAGCCGCAAATCCTACAAGAAGCTGTAAATTCCATCTAGCAAGAAATATCTTTTATCCGCAGCGCCGTGATAAAATGGGTTAAAAGTCCCCTCGTATGCCTTTTCAAAAAAACCCTCTTTGCTTAGCTTTATAAGCTCTGCATTGACGAAATCCAGTAGCTCTTTATTGCCCTTCTGCACGCCAATACCCATGAAATCGGGCTTGCCTAGAGTTTTAAGCGGTACTTCTACCTCGCTATCGACTACCGGATATGCCATTGCGATGAGATTATCGGTCGCGTAGGCGTCCACGTCGCCGTCTTTTAGCATGCGGTAGCACTCTCTGGCGATCTTGCAAAATGTAAAATTTCCAAAGCCTTCTTGTTTAAAAAATGCCTCGCCCGTACCGCCGCTTTCGAGCAAAATTCTCTTCTCTTTCAGATCGGCTAAGGATTTTATTCTATCGGCTTTGCGGGTTAAAACTCCAAGATTTACCGAAAAATACGGTGTTGAAAAATCGATCTGCTGCGCACGTTCAGGCGTAATGGTAATCGTAGCGATGACGATATCTACGCGGTTGTTTACTAAAGCTGGAATTCTATCCTCGACCTTCATCGGCACAAGCTCGATTCTGCCGCCTTTTTCGCCGAAAAGATCATTTGCTATGGCCTGTGCCATCGTAACTTCAAAACCCTCAAAAGTTCCATCGTTTAGCTCACTAAAAGGAGGCTGTCCGTCGTAAACGCCGATGCGAACGACGCCTTTTGATCTGATCTGTTCCAGACTATCGGCGAAAGCAACGATAAATGGTAGCAACATTGCAAGAAGCAATTTCATGGCAAATCCTTAAATTTAATCTCTCTTCCGCTTTCAAACCAAGCGGGAAATTTTATTTGCTAAAATTCTAAAAGCCGGACTCAAAATTTAAAGCAAGCTCTTAGAGCATATTATAAATTCCATCTAGCAGAAAATATTTCTTATCCGCCGTACCGCGATAAAATGGATCAAAGCTCTGCTCGTAGGCCTTTTTGAAAAAGCCCTCTTTGCTTAGCTTGATGAGCTCTGCATTGACGAAATCAAGTAGTTCCTTGTTGTCCTTCTGCACGCCGATGCCGATGAAATCGCTAGGGCCTAGGTTTTTAAACGGCACCTCTAAAGTATCATCGATGACGGAATATGCAAGCACGATGAGATTGTCGTTTATATAGCCGTCCGCATCGCCATTTCGAATCATTTCGTAACATTCCTTAGCCGAAGCGCAATGGCCTAAATTTTTAAATCCTTTGTTTTTGAAAAATCTCTCCGCCACCGTCGCGTCGCCTTCGAATACGATCTTTTTATCATGAAGCTGCGCGATATCGGTAAGAGCGTCGGCTTTGCGCGTTAATACGCCCAAATTTACGGAGAGGTAGGGGAGGGAGAAATCGATTTTTCTTTTTCGTTCGTTGGTGATGCTAAATAGACCGATAACTAAATCAAGCTTATTTGCCTCTAAAAATGGAATTCTATCATTTACGCTTAACGGGATGAACTCGATTTTGCCCTCTTTTTTGCCGAAAATTTCTTTAGCAATAGCGTTTGCAAGATCGATTTCAAATCCTTCAAATTTGCCGCCATTAGACTCGCAAAGCGGTGGATGGGCGTCGCGCACTCCGATGCGAATGACGCCGTTTTGTCTGATTTGATCTAGGCTATCTGCAAAAAGCGCCGCACAAAATAGAGCCGCTATAAAAAGTAGTTTCATTTTATGTCCTTAAAATGGGATTTCGCATATTATCCACTTATTATAAATGATGTTTTAGTCGAAGGCGTTAGATAAAACACTGCTAAATTCCGTCCTAAAATATAGCATAGAGCCCATCTAGTAAGAAATATTTTTTATCTGCAGCGCCTTGATAAAATGGCTTGAAAGTTTCATCGTAAGAACGTTCGAAAAAGCCCTGCTTGCTAAGTGTAACAAGCTCTTTATTTATCAGATCAAGCAATTCGGTATTGCCTTTGCGCACCCCGATGCCTAAGAATTCCGGATTACCTAGATTTTGGATTGCTACTTCTAAGTTATCATCGATAATGGAATAAGCTAGCACGATGAGATTATCGTTAACGTAAGCATCGGCTTTGCCTTGCTTAAGCATATCATAGCATTCGGTAGTAATGGAGCAATGGATTAGATTGTGGATTTTATTTTTATACAAAAAATTTTCTGCCGTAGTCCCGCTACCCTCTACTAGGACCTTTTTGTTTGAAAGATCGTCTATACTTTTGATGCCGTCGCTTTTACGTGTCAAAACTCCCAAACTCATCGAAAAATATGGATAAGAAAAGTCGATTTGCCTTTTTCTATCTTGCGTTATCGTGATGGTCGCGACTGCAAGATCTACCTTATCGTTTTGTAATGCAGAGATCCTATCGCTGGCGTTTAGAGGGACGAACTCGACCCTACCGCGCTTATCACCGAATATGCTCTTAGCTATAGCGTCTGCAAGGTTGATTTCAAAGCCTTCGAAATTACCGCTTTTTTCATCACTAAAAGGCGGCCTACCATCACGAACACCGATTTTAACGACTCCGGCAGATCTGATCTGCTCCAAACTGCCCGCAAAAACACCGCTGCAAAGCGTAAAAATAATGCAAAAAAGTAGCTTCATAAACTATCCTTTTCTTAAATTTAATATTATCCCTTAGATATTGCGTGATTTTACCCTAAAATAGTTAAACATAACTTCAATTACATAATACGGATTGCTAAATCGGTAGTAAGTGGGCAAGATTAAAATTTAAGAAACGATAGATAAATTTTATGAAGTGAAATTTAGCTGTAGCGAAATGTCGCGCAGGAAAGTATAGACTTTAATTAAAATTTATCTATCGTAATTTATGCCGTAGTTTTTGCAGCACCGGCATATAATTTTATTTAGAATTCATCCATCATACCGCTTACTTTTCGAGCCGTAATTTTACGTCTTGCCCACGTGCCACATATTTCGCAATAAAATTTTAAAATTTGCTTGGGTTGAAATGCTGTTTTGTGTTATAGAATTTTGCGGTATTTTAAAACTATTTTTCGCCAACTTCTACGATTTTGCTTAGCACGTATTGTTCTAGCTCGCGTCTAGGCACGTCATTTTTGAGCGCTTCGTTGTAGATATTTTCGACTATGCGGCTGTATTTTTCGTAGGGAAAGTAGAGAAAGTGGTTCGCCCAAGCGCGTTTGATGAGCTCGTGGGTTAGCTTTTTTCTAGCCCACGCCTTAAAGCAATCAAAGCCGATAAAAACCGCAGATGTCGCTATGATCGTAAATAAAATGGAGAAGTGAAAGTCGATCTTTTCAAACATCGCGTGCGTCAGCGTTATCAAAAGCATTACGCAGACAAATGCGAAGCAGGCGAAGATCACGTAGGATTTGCCGTAGTTAAATTTAAAATTTAGCTTCGAAGGATCAACGAGCATTCCGTCGTTAAACTCGGCATTAGCTTCGAGTAGATCGCGGAAAAGCACGGGTTTATGCGAGACATGAAACATAATTTCTAAAAGCCTATCTTTAAAATTTGATTTATCCATCGGAGTTCCTTCGATTTTTGCAACATTATATCTTAAATTAAATTGTTATAAGATAAAATAGCGCGAAATTTCAAGGAGAGATTATGTTTGAAATCAGCGGAATGAGCGGCGACGAGATAGTTTATATTAACGGCAAATTTTGCAAAGCCAAAGAGGCTGCGATAAGCCCTTTTGATCGCGGTTTCGTGCTTGGAGACGGCATCTATGAAGTAGCGCCCGTGGTAAATTCTAGAATTTGCGACAGGGCGGATTTTTGGGAGCGCTTTGAGCGCAGCGCCGCGCAGATCGAGCTGGAAATTCCATATTCTCGCGAAAAATATGAGGAAATTTTATATGAGCTCATCGCGCAGGGCGGCGTGAGCGAGGGCGCTTTCTACACTCAGATCACAAGGGGTGCGGCGATACGCGATTTTGATTACGTCTGCGGCATAGAGCCCAGTGTATTTGCTTTCGTCTATCATACGCAAATTTTTGACAATCCGTTCGCAAAAGAGGGGATCGAGATCGTAAGCCTGCCCGAGATCCGCTGGCACAGGCGCGATATAAAATCGATCTCGCTTTTAGCCCAGTGTATCTTAAAGCACGAGGCCCACAAGGCGGGTGCTTATGAGTGCTTTTTGATCGAGGACGGGCTAGTTACCGAGTGCTCGAGCTCCAGCGCGTTTATTATCAAAGATGACGTTCTGATCACGCGACCGCTTTCAAACGACATACTGCCCGGTATCCGCCGCAAGGTGATCCTAGGCCTTGCCGAGCAGGCGGGGCTTAGCGTGCAGCAGCGGGCGTTTGGAATGAGCGAGGTTTACGAAGCCGATGAGGCCTTTATCAGTGCGGCGACGCTGATGGTGCTGCCGATCGTAAAAGCTGACGGCAGGCAGATCGGCGGCGGCACAGTCGGCAAATACGTACCGCGCCTGCGCGAGATGTATGCCGCGCAACTAAGAGCCGAAGCAGGACTGTAATAGGGCGGTCAAATTTAATTTAAAAATTGTGAGATTATTAGTAATATTTTCTAGCAAAGGAAATTTAAATGGGATTATCAATATTAAAGGAAATAAAAAAGATTATAGGAGAACAAGATGTTAGGCACCAAAATAGTAATGGATGAGGCTAAAATTATACGCGAAGGCAGATGTGATCTGGCTAGAGTGTATCAAATAATCGATAAATTTGCACAGGAGTGTAACCTCGTAAAAAAGGATAAATTTACCTATCTTTGTAAGGAAGACGACGAGCAGGATCTTCCGCACCTTGGTAAATTTACGCATTTTAAGCTAATGGATCAAAAATTTTTTCGCGATAACGTGAAAGATTGGATATGGTTGGATAGCGAGGAAGGTGATGGAAATCTTATAGATACTATACACGAATTTGAACGCGAAGGATATTTTAAATGAGCGTTCGCGTCCGTAAAGCCATAAATTTTGATTTAGATACCAAATCTTTAAAGGAGTAGTTATGAAAGGATCTAAAATAGTCCTAGACGAGGACAAAATTCTACGCGAAGGCAAGTATAATCTAGCCAAAGTGTATCAAGCGATCGATCGTCTTGCGCGGGAGTGTAACCTAGTAAAAAAGGATAAATTTACTTATCTTTGCAAGGAAGACGATGAACGGGACTTTCCGCATTTAGGTAAATTCACGCATTTTGGATTAATGGATCAAAAGTGGTTTATGGAAAATTTGATCGAATGGACTTGGCTCGATAGCGAGGAAGGCGACAGCAATTTAATTGCAGATTATATAGAGTTAAAAGAAGAAGGAATTTTTAAATGAATGCTCGTAAATTTATAAATTTTGATTTAGATACCAAAGCTCTGAAAGAATTCTATCCGGGCAAAGATTATCGTGTAGCTTATAGCAAAATTAAAGTTTTTATGGAAAACAACGGTTTTGAGCATAAACAATCGAGTGGATACATATCGATAAAACCGATGAAGGAAAGCCAGATCAATAAGATTATTTTAAGAATGGTGCATCAATTTCCTTGGCTAAGTAAATGTGTGAATAGGTTTGACGTAACGACGATATGGTCGATACGATTAAAAGATATATCCGCGCGCGAGGATACATTTGAAGCAGCCGAACCGCCTATACAAGATACTCAGGGCGATAGCGGTGTTTTATCCCGGATACGCAACACTCTTGATGAAAGCGATCGGTAAGCGGATATATTTAAAAGCTTTGGCTTTAACGATGAAGCCAAAGCTTCACAAACGAAAATTCAAAGACGGTTATGAAAATATGTATAACGATAGCTAAGTTATACATATTTTCATAACTTAATAATATAATAATGATAAAGGTATAAAAAATGGATAATTCGTTTAAAATTTATCATAATGAAACTAAAATAGGCAAAATGAAAGTATATGCAATAGGAAAAAACGAAACATATTATTTTTCATACGATGAAAATTGGATTAAAAATGGATTTGAAATAGATCCGAATTTACCTTTAAAAGATACTGAATTTATTTCAAAAGACCTTTGGGGCGTATTTTGCGATATAAGCCCCGATAGGTGGGGGCGGCTTATTCAAAAAAGAAAAGCAGGAAGTGAACTTACAAATAGCGAATATCTAATTGGCGTAAGCGATTATTTTAGAATAGGTTCTATAAGGATAAAAAAAGGAGATGAATTTGTATCGTCCAAAACTAATGTTCCAAAACTTACAAGTATAAATGAACTTTGTACATCGGCATATAGAATAGAGCAAGGCGAAAGCTTGGATAGTGATATAAAAAACTTATTGGCACCGAGCGGTAGTTTGGGCGGAGCTAGACCTAAGGCTAGTATTATTAAAAATAACGAACTGTATATTGCTAAATTTCCGTCAATAAAAGACGAATATAGACAAATTTCAAAGTGCGAACAAACTATGTTGGAAGTGGCAAAAGTAGCAAAAATAAATGTTTGTGAAGCAGAACTTTATGAAACAATGAAAGGAACGGCATTGCTTGTTAAAAGATTTGATAGAGCGAGCGATAAAAGAATACCGTATAAATCAGCAATGACGCTTTTGGGTGTTAAAGACGGAGAAACAAACAATGAAAAGAGCTATATAGATTTAGCTTTCATGTTAGATAGCAAGAACAAAAAAGAGCTATTTCGTAGAATGGTCTTCAATGGTTTATTCGGTAATACGGACGATCATTTGAGAAACCATGGCGTTTTGTACGACGAAAACACAAAGACTTGGAATTTGAGCCCCGCTTTCGATATAACGCCAGAAACCATAAGCTATTCAAAACAAAATCACGCACTAAATTTTATAGATTTTGTAAATTTGCCTTCCGTTGAACTATTTGATGAAATAAAAGACTTTTTCGATATAAATGAGAAAGAGTTTGAAGAAATTTTATCAGATATGTTAATTGCAAGAGACGAATTTGAAAAAATAGCTAAAAAAAATGGAATAAATAGCGATAATTTGAAAATGTTAAAAAATAATTACGAACACGAAGATTTTGAAAAAATTAGAGGAATTGTGAAACGATACGATATTGAAGAGACTTTTGGGATTAAAATGGATAGTATTGACCCAAACGATACTACTGCTATGGATAAAATTAAAGCAAAATATAAGTCTGAGAATTCTAACGTTGATACTGATAAAAATGATGGCAATAAGCCGAGAAATAAAAATAGAAATCGGATGTATTAGTAAGATGTTACATCAAAGGAGAGGATAAAAGATGCTTGGCACCAAAATAGTAATGGATGAGGCTAAAATTATACGCGAAGGCAGGTGTGATCTAGCTAAAGTGTATCAAATAATCGATCGCTTTGCGCAGGAGTGTAACCTAGTAAAAAAGGATAAATTTACCTATCTTTGTAAGGAAGATGATGAGCAGGACTTTCCGCATTTAAGTAAATTTACGCATTTTGGGCTAATGGATCAAAAATGGTTCATGGAAAATTTGATCGAATGGATTTGGCTCGATAGTGAGGAAGGAGACGGAGATCTAATAGCTGGTTACAATAGGCTAAAAAAGAAAGGGGTCTTTAAATGAAACCTGTCCGCAAAGCCATAAATTTTGATCTTGCTATCAAAGAGGCAAAAATTCAAAGGCTCATCATAGGGCGAGTGCGGCAAAAGCTGTCTAGGCGTTAGGCGACGCAAAGGCTAAAAGGAATTTTAGATATTTTCTAAGGAGAGGCGATGAAAAAGCTAACGACAAATTTATCTATGATAAGCATACCGATAGAGCAATCACAAGCCGTCAAAAAAAATACTTGAGGACTTAAACGAAGCTTTAAATTTAGGAGCGAGTATAGTCGAAACCAGCGAGGTATCTGATGATGAAGCTAAAAGCAAAGTAAAAAATGCTAAAAAATTTATCGGCGTGGCGGATCATATTACCGCGACAGATGAGGAAATCAAAGAAGTCAGAGCCTTGACTAGATTAAGAATCTAAAATAAAGGCGTATTATGCAGACACAAGAATTTGTAAAATTCGAGCTCAATATACCAAAAGAGCGTCAGGATCTAATAGATGTAGCTAAGTTGTTGTTTGAAAAAGTTAAGGATTTTAAAAGGTTAGACAATATAAACGTTACAAACAATAATGAGGAAGTGCTAAGTGATGATATAGAAAATAATGAAAGGATCAAAGAATTTAAACAGCTTTTTAGCGGTTTCGTCGTGAAAGAAATACCAAAGAAAGAGGATTTAGATTATATTAGGATAAAAAGATACGTCAAATAAAAGCGCCCTAACGCCTGATGAGTAAAGGAGATAAGCATGCAATTAAGCAAAGATGAGCAAATCGCGATAGCAAAAAATATTCTAAAGACTTGCTATTGGGGCAATACGAATTATACTCCCGAGTATATAGTAGAAAATATTCATAATAAATTTTTTGCTAGAAAAATTTTCTCCGCGATTTTGGAAAATTCTAAATTTATGACGATGGATTTAGCCATTATGGATGAACGCTTTGTGGTGGAATTTTTAAAAGATTGGCAAAATAAGCCTATAAATTTTAATAAAGAAAGAACGAGATTGAGGCTAGATGCTTTAATAAACGCCTATATCGACAGCTCGTATCAGCTAAGGGATATGAGATGGAACTAAAAAAATACTACGATAAGCTATACCTAGCGCAAGATAAAATTTTAAATTTACTCGCCGAAAGCTCTTGCTATCTTTATCTGGCAGGCGAAACGGCACTTCATAGATTTGTTTTAGAGGGCATTAGATATTCGGATGACATAGATCTATTTACCGGCGCTAAAGATGTATCCGCCAAAGACGAAATGGTTAAGCTCGTAAGATTTTTAAAACAAAGTGGCGTCGTATTCGACATTGTGGTAGATTCTTCAAATTTTAAGCGTCTAATCGTCAAGGATACGGGCGTAGATTTAAAGATCGATATGGTTTATGACGTTACGGAACATATAGGGGATTTTGACCGCAAACACGGCTTTTTAGTGGATAATATCGAAAACATTTTAGTAAATAAATACGATTTTGCATTATCAAGGGAACAGAGCAGAGATATTTTTGATATATACACAATTATAAAAAATAGTGATGTGGATCTGCTAAAGGGTGTGAAAAATTTAAGCAAAAAGAGCGCGAGCGAGCCGGAGGTGATATGCGCTAGGGTTAAAAGCTTTCCCAAAGAGATGATAGAGGCAAAGGACATAAGAGCTAAAAGCGATGCAGTTTTGCAAGACTTTATGGATAATTATAAAGCGACTTTTGATGAATTTTTTAACTTGCAAAAAGCGCTAAACTCCGCGTTTAAAGGACAGGGGCTATGAAAAATTTATATATTTTCGCAGGCATAAACGGCGCGGGTAAATCGACATTTTATATAAATCAACTAGAGAGCGACTATTTTTACGGCACTAGAATCAATTCTGACGAAATCGTTAAGGAATTTGGAGACTGGAAAAATAAAAAGGATCAAAATAGAGCCGGCAAAATAGCGCTCAAGCTTAGAGAGTCTTACCTGCGCAGGGGAATAGATTTTAACGTAGAAACTACGCTAAGCGGTCGCGGCATAGTTAGATTTATAAGCGCTGCAAAAGCGTCCGGGTATAGGATAACGCTCTTTTATGTGGGTCTTGAAAGCGTTGATCTGTCAAAGCAAAGAGTAGCCATTAGGGCACAAAAGAACGGCCATAGCATAGAGGAAGCCATATTGGAACGTAGATATTCGCAGAGCTTCGATAACCTCGCTAAAGTGATTCCGTTTTGCGAGGAGATATATTTTTATGACAATAGCAGAGAAATTTTAAACGAGGAAGATCAGAAATTTTCGAATTTACGCCTGATAGCCAAGAAAGAAAACGGCGAAATCATAACGCTTGGTAAAGTATTGTGGCTTGAAGATGTTTTAAAAAATATGAGTGAAGACTACTCCGCCGTCAAAGAGTTTCAAAAAGAGGGTAGAGCTTATACTAATAAAAAATTTCAAGAGAAAGAATAGAAACAGCAGCTAAAATAGAATTTGCAAAGTATTGAAAATCAGTTGGTTTTTACGAGGAAATTTTAAAAAGGAAGAGAGGGCACAACCGCCACGTACCTCTTCCTCTAAAGTTATTATAGCATTTTGCTCTGATAAGAACATAAATTTAAAAAGTTTTGCGCAGAACAGAGGCATCAAACGAATAAAAATTTAATTTTATGAGAATTTTAAGAAAGATGGAGAAAAACTGGGAATTTATAACGTTACCTTTAACGATAAAAGGGCTACGCCCGTAACTATCAACCCAGATATTGCCTTGGTTGAGAATGCGGTCATAGATACGGTCGTTATGTATGTTAAGGGTTGGCATAACATAAAAAGAGATAAGGGGATTGGTGCAGAGCATCTGAAATATCATTTAAAACAAGGAGCAATAGGTGAGGTTAGCCTAGAAGAGTTACTTAATTTAGGTAGAAGTCTAAGAAAATATATGAAAATTTTTGGGGAACCATTTTTAGAAGATAAAACTAAAACCGGAAAAGTATTTGAGTGGCAAGATTCCGACGGGATTAGATTTAGAGTAACTATGGATAGCAAAAGACAAGCTGGGGAGGAGGGTCTAATTACGCCGCTATCCCTCCCCAATGACGTCATTATAACATTCTATTCTGATAGAAACCTAAAAGAAAGAACGGTTTTTAAAAACCCGGCAGTACGGGAATTTTATGAATCTAAAGAGCTCGAAGACGTCGCAATAGAGTAGACTGATTTCCGTGGGAGAATCGGATTTGAGAATTTTAATTTGTAAGACTGATTGGTTTACAAAAATTTAAAATTTTAAAGTCGCACGAATTCTAAAATAGACTAAAATTTAAGTCTAGTTATGCGTTGCCGCAATTTACACCGCAAATATCATTAAATTTAAAACGCCGCAAAATTTCAAAATTCTATGCAAAATCACGACTGCAATTTTTTAAATTTATTCCACCTTTTGATCCGAAATTTTATAAAATTCATTCTCTTGATAAAATTTCACCACTGCCTCGTCTGCGCTTGCGTTGCGCTGCAAATACCGCAACAACGGCTCCGCGCGCGTATATATCACCCCGAGCCCAGCAAGGCTCGTCGCGCGCGAAAGCGCCACGTAGAGCTGCCCCTTGGCAAAGATCCTGTCGATGTCACAGATGAGCTGCGGAATGCTCATGCCTTGGGATTTGTGGATCGTGATGGCGTATGCGAGCTTTAGCGGGAACTGATAATACCGCGCCAGCACGATCTGCTCGGCATCCGCGCCGCTTGCGGCGATCTCGCTTAGTTCGTATGTTTGCAGCCCCACGCGGCTTAGTATGCCGGAGGGCTTTTTTACGACCACGCTTTCGATCTCGCCGCCGGAGCTTTTTTCGATCTTTTCGACGACGCCTTGTTCGCCGTTAAAAAACTCGCCGCTTTTATTTGCGGTAAACAGCACCTTTGCGCCTTCTTTTAGCGTCAGACTTTGCAGCGCGTTTAGCGAGGCGATCCATTTTTGAATTTTCTGCTCGCTCACGCCGCTTTGCAGCGCTTCATAAACGCCCTCAAAGCTGCTCTGCGGCGCATTAAGCTTGGCTAATCTGGCGCTATTTATCGCATCTACTTCGGCGTTTCTGCCTGAGATTATCGTGGCGTTCGGCTCAGCTCGCGCGGCATCGATGAGCAAAGATCGCATCAGCTCCGCCGTCTGCTCGCTCGTGATGCCGAGCCGCAGCTCGCAAAGCAGGCGGTATAGCGCCGCATCGGCGGTGCGCTTGGAGCCTATCATCTCGACATAAAAAAACTCGCACTGCCTCCACGCGTACGAGCCGAAGGCGTAATCCGAGTCGCTAAATAGGCTCCCGCGTGGCGCGCTCTCGCCCTCTTTACGCACCGGCGGAAGCTGATAAAAATCGCCCGTAACGAGCAGCCGTCCGTTAAATTTAGAATTTGAAATTCTAAGATAGATCATCTCGAAAAGCTCGGCGCCGATCATCGAAATTTCATCGATCACGATGAGGTCTGCGAGAGCTAAAATTTTTCGCAGCTCGCTTAGTTTGCCGCTTTGTTTGCGATCGAAGCTTTTTAGCTCCTCGTGGTTTTTGCAAATGCCGAAGCGGAAGAAGCTATGCACGGTCACGCCACCGATCTCTACGGCGCTGATGCCGGTGCTACCCAGAACGATGACGAGCTTGCCGCGAGCGCGGTAGTTTTCGATGAGCTCTTTTATTACGTAGCTTTTGCCCACGCCTGCGCCGCCCGTGATGAAAATATTGCGATCTTTTAGCTTTTGGATGATGAAATTTATCAAGTTTTTTCCTATTTTTTGGCAAAATTATAGCCAAAATTTTTTAAAAGGCATTGTTTGAAACGATTAGTATCTCTTATCTTCGCAGCTTTGGTTCTCGCAGGTTGCGCCACCCATAAGTTTATCCCGGAAAATCCCGCGGTTTTGGATCTTGAATACGCTCAAAACAGCGAGCGGCTGCCGGCTCCTGCGTCGGTGCAAAACATAAGCGGAAGCGCATTTAAGAGCCGCTATTTTAAAATTTGGTTTGATGATGCGCATATTAAAGCGGGAATCGATACTTTTTGGGGGCTTAATTACGCCAAGGGGCGCCATTTTGACGCTGCGGGCAGGATATACGACGATGCGATCTATCAAAGCATTCGCGCAAACGCCAATGAAGAGGCGTTCGGGCTGATCTCCAAGCCCGCTATAACGGTAAAAAATGCGCTTCTGCGAAATATCCCAAGCGACTTGCCGATTTTCGGCGATCCGAGCGAGCCGGGGGAGGGAGAGCCGTTTGATTACGCCGCAAATTCCGCCGTGGGCGTGGGTTATCCGATGCTGCTGTCGCATTACAGCAGAGACGGTGCGTGGGCGTTCGTGCGCAACGACGGCGTGTGGGGCTGGATAAGAAGCGATGCGATAAAGCGCATCAGTCCGCAACAAGCGGATATCTACGCAAATTCTAAATTTATAACGATCCTGCGCGACGGCGCAGTCGTTTATGACGAAAGCGGCGCGGAGCTTTTTAGGGCGCGCACCGGCACGATTTTGCCGTATGATTTTAGCGGCGAGCGCGATCTTGGCGGCACGCTTGGCGTGCGGAGCGTATTTAGCGGCGAAATTTTAACCCAGTTTGGCGGCAAAAGATATTTCGTTGGCGCGGAGGATGCGAAGCTTTGGCCCGCGCCGCTTGATGAGCAAAACTCAAAGATCGTAGCCGCTAGCCTGCTCGGGCAGAAATACGGCTGGGGCGGGTATAAATTTCTTCGCGATTGCTCGCTTATGACGAAAGACTTTTTGGCGAATTTCGGGCTGTGGCTGCCGCGAAATTCCAAGGCGCAATCGGGCCGCGGCGAGCGTTTTTCGCTGGCGGGGATGAGCGCGGATGAAAAGCTTAGCTTTATCGGCAAAAACGGCGTGGCGTATAAAACCCTGCTATATATGCCCGGCCACGTGATGCTCTACGTAGGGCAGGTGGATGGCAAGCCTGCGGTGCTGCACGACATCTGGGGGCTTCGCACGATGGACGGCGGACGCGCAGTCATCGGGCGCACGGCGATTACGTCGCTTACTATCGGCTCGGATCGCGCCGACATCGCCGAGGATCGCTTGCTGATCTCGCGTATCAGCGCGATGAGCGTGCTTTCGGGCGAGGAGGACTTTATTTCGGACGATCGGTTCGGCTCTACGGATTTCGGTGCAAATTAAACGCTGTCTCGTAAAAAATAGAGAGCGAGCTATGGGCGATGGCCTCAGAAAAAAGCAAGCAACGAGAATCGGATGCATGTAAAAAGAGCAGACTGCGCGCTACTGAGATGAGTGCAAGCCGTCGCCGCTACAGAAAAACGATGTCTTGTTTGTGTATGCAGGCGCGAACTGCTCGTCGCTATCGAAAGCGGCGCGTTGCTTGCGTATATCTTCTCTGCGAACTGCTCGCCGCTATGGATAGAAGCCCGCGGGTATAAGCGCGCTCGCCGCCGTCCCTTGCAAATCGCTTCGTCTAAAACATCGTCTCTTGCGTATTTCTTACTAGCGATGTGTTTGCCGTTTCGTCGTGCCTACTAGGCGCATCGCTAAATTTTACATTTCGTGTCTTCATCGCCAATATACGCGCCCTTGCGCCGTCGGCAAAATTTTGCTTTAAAATTTCGTTTGAAATTTTAAAGGAGCCGTCGCGAGCCCGGTAAAATTTCATTCATTCGACCCTTAAAATTTTAAGAAGCGCTTTTTCGCTAAATGTGCAGACGGCTCTAAACGCGCCCAGACTTCAGCCGAAGCTATTTTTCGCCGCAAGCGGGAGCGTGCGTCATTTGCCGTCTAGGCCCAGGCCGTGCAGTATGTATCCAAACTCCGCGCCGCCTACGAGGATGATTTGGTTGTTCGCGTTGCAAAGCGAGGCTACTTTGCTTACTTTCTCCGGCAGCTCGACGACGTTTCCGCGCATATCTTTAACCGTCCTCGGCTCGCCCGCGGCGGCGTTTAGACAAAACGCTAGAAACAAAGCGGCGACGAGCGCCAAATTTTTCCTTACGAACATACTCTCTCCTTAGTGCCAAAATTTTATAAAACGTCTAGAACTGCGGCATGCCCTAGGTTTTACCCTCCCCTTAGAAAAACAAAAAATATCTCGGCGTTTTGCTCTTATACTTTAGATACTCCTGCCCGTAGGCTTGCTCGCAGTAGCGCTCCTCGCCGAGGACCACGAGATGGTTGTATACGGCAAAGGGCACTATCACTAAGAGTAGCCACAGCGACGCCGAAGCAATGCAAACGCCCGCCATGCCGAGGAAATAAAAGAAATACATCGGATTGCGCGATAGGCGGTAGATGCCGCCTTGTGCGGCTCTGTCCGTAGGCGCTGCCGCATAGTCGTAAAACGCCTTGATGAAGCCCGCAAAAGCCGCTACGTAGATCACCGCTCCGATCCAAAACCACGCGCTGCCCGTCTTAAGCGGCACGAACACCGATAAAATGAGCAGCGCCGCTTGCAGCAGCGAGCTTATGATCGCATTTTGCTTGTCAGCGAGCGTGTACCATGAGGTATCGGTGGCGCGTCTGCCGACCTCTTTGTAAATAAACATATACGCGAATTGTATCAGCACCATCGCAAACGAGGGTATCCAAGCGCCCGCTAGAGAAGGCTCAAGCGTCGTAAAAAATGAAATTTCCATGACCGCTTCCTTTACTTTAAATTTTATCTTGCAGCTTTGTTTTGCCCTTGTTTGCTTGTCGTTGCTTTGTCCTTTTTCACCCGCCGCGAGTTTAAATTTTACTCCGCCTCGCACCGCTTATTCGGCGCGCTCTTTGCTCGGTACGCCGCCCGCCGCCGATGCCGCTTTGATGATGATAATGTGACAGTGACGCCACTCATTCGGGTATCGACTCGCCGAGCAACGATGAGATCTGCGCTTTATGCGGGCGGCATCCGCACTTCAACGCGCCAAAATGCGAGATAGTGCCGCTTATTTTGACGATACGACGCCGCTCGCCCGTATGACTAGACGATTTGTATATCTGGTGTCGAGATAGGACAGGCAGTCTGCTCGGCACCGATGTGCCGCCGCACAATGAAACATTCTGTGCCGATGTATCCGCCGCCTACTACACGATGAGCATTCGGCACAGATGCAGCCTGCTAGGTGCGGCGCTGATGCCGTTGCTTCGGTGCCGCGCCTTATTTACCCTCCGGGTTAAGTCCTTTTAAAATATAGCCAAATTCCGCGTCACTTAGCTCGTAATTCATAAATTTTTTATAAAACGCCTTAGTTTCGGCCTTTATGTCGATGTCGGCAAAAAGCTCCGGCTGAATAGTTTTAGCCGCCCATAAAATTTGAAGTACCGTATCCGCGCCGTATCGATCCCAGTTGAAAACTCCGCGCGGATTGCCGTAAACGCGTCCGTTTTTGACCGCATCCGTGCCGCTGTAAACCGGGCTTGATTTGATCTTCTCTACCGCATCTTCGTTGTGATCGCCGCCCACGATTATGATCTGCGGGTTGCTCGCGATGATCTCCTCGGCGGTGATAGTTTTCATCGGGCCTTTCGTGGCGGTGATCGCATTTGTTCCGCCGGCTAGCTCTATCCATGAGTCGATCAGTGTGCCCTTGCCGTCGATCTTTAAAAGATCGCTTCCGCCTACGATGTGAAGGACGCGCGGACGCTTATCGGGGCTTAAATTTGCGGTGCGGCCGCTAACCAAAGCGATATTTTTGTCTAAATTTGCGATCAGATCCTTCGCTCTTTGCGGTGCGTCACCGCCTAGCATATCGCCGCACATCCTGATGCTACGCCTCATCTGCTCGTAATCGCTAAAGCTCGCCTTTAAAACAGTAAAGCCCTGCTTAGCTAAATTTTCGCCCGCCAGTGCGGTTGAGATGATGACTACGTCAGGGTTACGGCTCATCAGCTCCTCTAAATTTACGTCGTTATTTTTTAGCAGCACGGGGATCTGCGCCAGGCGCGGATAAATTTTAAGAAACCATGCGTTTTTGCTGATATTATCGGTGGTGGCGACGATCTTGTCCGCTCCGCCCAGAGCCAGTAAAATTTGATTGTTCGAGTGCCAGAGTGCTGCGATGCGCTCAACTTTTGCGGGGATTTTGACCTCAGCTCCGTCCATATCCTTGATAGTTCTAAGCTCTGCTGCGCTCGCAAAAAGCGCGCCCGCCAAAAGCAGTAGTAAAAATTTTTTCATTTTTTCTCCTAAAAGGTATTGAAATATACGCTGCGATATTACATAAAATCTCATTAAAATTGCGTAAATTTTAACTGCCGCCACCGCGATTATTTATTATTTTTCAAAGTAAATTTTTATATAATCCATTTTAAATTTAGCATTTTTAAAGGAGAGAAAAATGGGTGAAATTTTATATTTGATCGGCGCCGCAGTCGGGATTTTAGCGGTGCTTTTCATCATCGTGCCTCTGTTTTTCAGGCGCATAGTGGAGACGAACGAAGTGCATATCGTCCAGAGCGCGCGTAAGACGACGAGCTACGGCAAAGATACCGGCAACGGTAACAGCTATTATGAATTCCCGAGCTGGGTGCCGGCGCTGGGCGTTACGAAGATCGTTTTGCCGGTCTCGGTCTTTAGCATCAAGATCGAGGATTATGAGGCGTATGATCTGGGTAGGCTTCCTTTCGTAGTCGATATTACGGCGTTTTTTAGGATCGTGGATTCAAATTTAGCCGCACAACGCGTCAATAATTTTCAAGACCTTAATAACCAGCTCACAAATATCATCCAAGGCTCGATTCGTTCGATCCTCTCAAGCCGCGTGCTTGAGGATATCTTGCAGATCCGCTCCGAGCTTGGGGATGATTTTACCAAGGCGGTAAAGACGCAGCTGCAAAACTGGGGTATCGAGCCCGTCAAAAACATCGAGCTCATGGATATCCGCGATAGCAGCGGCAGCAAGGTCATCTTAAACATCATGGAGAAGAAAAAATCCCAGATCGAAAAGGAAAGCCGCGTCGAGGTCGCAAACAACACCAAGCTCGCTCAAATCGCCGAGATCGAAGCCGCGCAGGCAACCGAAGTGCGCCAGCAGGAAGCCAATAAGATGGTGGGCCTTAAGACCGTCGAAAACGAGCGCGAAGTCGCGATCTCAAAGGAGCAGGCCGAGCAGCTCATCAAGGATCAGCAAAAGATCACGCAGGAAAAGGCGATGGAGGTCGTGCGGGTAAACGACGTCAAGCAGGCCGAGATCAAAAAGCAAGTGGAGATCGTAAAAGCCGAGCAGGAGCAGCGCAAGATCGAGATCGACGCCGAAGCGCGCAAAAACGCCAAAATCCGCGACGCCGAAGCGATCAGGGAAAATCAAATTTTAGTAGCGCAGGGCGATAAAGAGAAGCAGTTTCTCGCCGCCGCGGCGCTTTTGGAGATGAAGGACAAAGAGGCGCAAGGTACGCTAAAGATAGGCTCTGCCGAGGCCGAGGCGCTTAGGTTAAAAGAGCTCGCGCCGGTAAACGCACAGATCGAGCTCGCGCGCGAGATCGGCGAAAATCAGGGATATCAGACCTATCTCATTTCGATCAAACAGATCGAAGCAAACCGCGATATCGGTCTGGAGCAGGCCAAGGCGCTAAGCGCAGCGGATCTTAAGATCATCGCAAACGAAGGCAGCGTGGGCGAGGGGATGAGTAAATTCGGCGAAATTTTAAGCGCCAAGGGCGGCACGCAGCTAGCCGCGATGCTCGAAGCGCTAAATCAAAGCGAGGTCGGCAAAAAGGTGCTGGATAAAATTTCGGGCGCCAAAGAAGAGGGCAAATCCGAGTAATAGTCGCAGTGCCTCGGGCGAGCAAAACTTTAAATTTATACGCTAACGGCGCTACGGAGGAGAGTAAATTTGAGTAATAGCTAGAGGCAAGCGCGGGCTAGCAAATTTGAGCGGCCTGCCCGTCCGCATTGGATAAAATTTAAAGTGCTAGCGGAATTTAAAGGTTGCGAAATTTCAAATACTTGCGAAATTTCAGATCTCCGTGGAATTTTAAATATCGCAGAATTTAAATGCCTCGAAATTTTAAATGCTAGTAAAATTTTAAGCCTTCCGTGCGTAGCGTTTGGAAGCGGTGCGGTATCGCAAGTATTCGCAGGGCGCCGAAACTGCGCGTAAATTTTATAAAATTCACAAGGCAAGATTTAAAATTTCGGCGCTGGTACATAGCGCTCATAGGCTACGCTTAGCGGTTATCGGTTGCCGCCAAATGATTGAGCTTGCCGTCTAGCGGTCAAATTTTGCCGCCTGCGAGGCTAAATTTATTCGGTTCGGATGAAATTTAAGAAGCGCAAGCCGTTTGAGCAGCGCAAAATTTAACCCGTCTTCATAAAATTTTTAAGGAGCGCACGATGGCAAACGCCGTAAATTCCGCGCAGTACCAAGCGCGCATCAAACAGGCGGAAACTCTTTTTGAAGGGCGAAATTTTACCCGGCGCCAAACGATAAATTTAAGCGGCGGATATGAGATCATAAAGGACGCATATAGGCTCGGCGCGACAAGCTTTGGCGGCGGCGAATACACGCTGTTTGATACTCACAAAACGCAGATAAAAAGCTGGCGCTGTATAGACGATAGGGCAGAATTTTTTAGCCTGATCCGCCACGCAGACGGCAAATTTTACCTCGTTTTTCGCCAGGATCTATACGGCTACAGCGTGCTTGATCTAGCCTCAGCGCAGATCATGCGCTTCGTGCCGGACGCCTGGCTAGACGGCAAGGAGAGCTTCATTTGGGACGGCGTGCACTATCTGCGGGGTTGGGACGCGCTGGCGGTGGACGGCTGCTACTGGGCGGCTCCAAACGGCGTGCATTTGGTAAGCTTTGCCGAGCCGATGAGCGAAGAGCAGAGATATGTAGGTGTCTTAGACTGCATGCAGAGCGGTTACGACATCTACGAGCAGGCTGATTTCGCGGGCTTTGAGGGTAATGAACTGAGCCTAAAATGCTTTCGCGCGGACACCTTACGATATGAAAATATAAAAATTTCGCGCGAGCGTTACTGCGAATGGATGCGCGAAGCAAAACGGCTATAAGGCTTAAATTTACTAAATTTCGCGCCTAAATTTAAACGCTTGCAAGCGATAAATTTTAACGGCGAGCCGCAAAAAGCGGAATTTAGAGAGACCAAAGGGGCTGAAATAAGGAATAGGGATGTTTTTTGAATACATTTTAATCGGCGCCTGCGTAGGCTTTATCAGCGGATTTTTCGGCATCGGTGGCGGCACGGTCGTGGTGCCCGTGATGATGCTCTTCGGCTACGACGTCAAGTACGCCATCGGCATCAGCATCATGCAGATGATATTTAGCTCAATCTTCGGCTCGTTCGTAAATTTTAAAAGCAAAATGCTCGACGTCGCGCCGGCGCTGGTGCTGGGGCTCGGGGGCTTTTGCGGCGCGCTTAGCAGCGGCTTTATCGTAAGCTATTTCTCCTCAAAATTTCTACTTGGCACGCTCATTTTGGTGCAGATTATAAATTTAATCAAACTCTTCAAAACCCCGACCGAGCCCACTGGCGAGGCTAACGAATCTAAAATTTTGCTCTTTATCGTGGGGCTGTTCGTCGGCGCCGTGGCGATCAGCGTGGGTATCGGCGGCGCGGTATTCGTGATGCCTATTTTGATCAGTTTTTTAAACTACGACATCAAAAAGGCCGTCAGTACGGGGCTATTTTTCGTGATATTTTCCTCAAGCGCGGGCTTTATTAGTCTTGCCGCGCACGGGCTCGTACACTACGAAATCGGCGCGTTGCTCGGCGTCGGCTCGCTAGCGGGTGTTTATGCGGGCGTCAAAACCTCGCACAAGATCGGCAAAAAGGCTCAAAAGCGCTGGATGATCGCACTCATCGTTATGATACTTTGTATTACGGTTAGGAAATTTTTGGCTTTGAGCTAGGCGCGCTTGCCGAATCGAAGCTAAAATTTAGATCTAAATTTAGTCGCGGCGCCTTGCCGCAAATTTAACTTAAATTTAAAAGGATCATCAATGAATGAAGCTCAAATTTCGCTAGCGGGCAAAATTTCGGACTCGCTAAAGCGCCTGATCGCGGGCAAACTTGGCTCGCAGTACAAGGGCGAGGCGCCGTATTCGGGGTGTCGCGTGCAAGAGGGGTATTTTGATTTTTTGGGCGTGGAGTGCCGCGGATCACGCATCAGGCTCTACCTTCACGACTTTGGCGCGGACAGCTTTAGAGCCGATGCGCCCGAGATAGACGAGCTAGAGCGCGAGGAGTTCGAGGCTATCGTCCCGCTTATCGCAAAGAGCGTGGAGGATGAGTTTTTAGCTGAGTCAAATCTGCCGTTTTTTGCGTATAAGCTGGATCTGGCGGTCAAATTTGAAGGCGTGAGCGGTAGCCTTGCGAAGCGCAGCTGCGAGCGTAAATTTTATTTTGAAAACACTGCGCGAAAAGCCGAGCTAAGGCGCAAAATGGACGATTATATAGGCGAGATCATCATCCGCCGCGATAAAAAGATCAAAGACGGCCGCGAAATTTTCGTGTTTATGGACCGCATTTTCGATCTTTCGCTTATGGATTACGACGAAGCGGCGCTAACGGCGCTGCTTGAGCAGGTAATTGATGCGGTGCAGGAGGTCAAAAACAGGCGGCTTTTGGGGGATTTTATCATCGCACTAGAGAATAATCTGCGGCGCTGGAAAGAGGAGAAATTCCTGCCGAAATTTTACGATATTTTAGGTGACGGCTGGAGTAAAGATTACGAGCTTAAAAAGGATTTTACGCGGCAAAACGTGGATGCAGGCGAGCTTGCGTTTTTCGTGCGGGCGGCGCTTTGGAATATCAAATTTAAGCGCTATAGTTGGGATGTGAATCTTGCGCGCAAGGATTTGGAGTGCGCGGCTAAAATTTTCGGCTCGGCGCAGGCGCAAAGCTATCTGGATCGCGGCACGGGCGAGCTTAAGGGAGAGCTGGTAAAATTTAAAGACGCGGACGTGGAGTGCTCGGCAAACGACGTTTTTGCGCAGGTTCACGTGAAAATCAAAAACGAAACGGCGGACGCGTATAAAAAGGCGCTAAATTTCATCGTAAAGCTTCTACAAGCGGGCTTTTCTGCGAGCTACGCCGTAAAGCTTAGCTCCAAGGCGCAGAAAACTTATCTGCCGATCAAGGGCCTTGCGCCCACGCCCACACACCGCTTTTTCGCCGCCGCGCTCGCGCACGGGCTCGACGCCGAGCTTGAGCTTTACGCGAACGAGGCGTTAAAGCATAAGTTTGAGTTCTATGCCGACACGGACGGCAAAAAGTGCCTGATGGGCGGAAGTTATGCGGTTTTTGGCCTCGCGCTAAAGAGCGAAAAATACTTTGGTCTCGCGCGGCGCTACTTTGAGGCGGTAGATGCCGAACATCAGAGCGCGCATATAAAATTTATCGAGACGTTTATCGATCGCTACGGCATTAGCGAGAGCAGTCTAGAAGTGATCGTCGCGGGGCTGCTGTCATATCAGGAGGATAAAATTTACAAAAGCTTAAAGGCGCTAATGAAGGGGCTCGCGAACAAAGCTTTGTTTCTGCGCGCGATCTCGGGGCTACAGGAGCACGAGAAAGAGAGCGCGGCGTATGCCGTGTGGGGTAAGAACTGGCGGAAGGAAATTTCGATCTAGCGGTTATTTGCGGCTTGTCTTTTTTCTTTATACTTCGTTGGGAACTCGGTCGGCTTCGGTCACGTATTTTTACATACGCTCCCTCGCCTCCGTCGTTTCCGCCTCGTCTAAAGAAAAAATACCGCGCCTTATCTTGGGTGCTTCGCTTTAGAATTTTATATTCAAATCTAAAGCAAATTTATTAAATTTAACTCAGCGATGCTTTGCGTTAACAAAGCATCGCCACCTCTAACGTCGTCGGGGATGGAGGATTGTTAAGGGGGAAGGGAGCGACCTCGTAATTTAAGCCCCTTCCCCCTTAACAAAAACGATAGATCGGCGTAATCGCTGCTAATGTTTAACGAGATTGTGAGGATTTGACGGGTCTGCTTGCAGTTGCGAGGCAGTGCCGAAGCAAAGGAAGGCGACGCTTCGTAAATAGAACCCCTTCCGCCCACAAGAGAAAAGCTTAAAATTTTAAGAATGTCTGAAGGCCTGAATTTGGTAGATAGCCGCTCTTGCGAGTGAAATTTTAAAAATTCATCCAAATTTTGAGCTAGTTAAATTTTATAAACTGGGCGGCGCTGTATTTATAAGCAAAGCTCGCCGCCGTTAAAGCGAAATTTCAATGGCGATTTGTCTTTCAGGTGCTCAAATTTTGATAAAATTCGGCTCAGCGAAATCGGCAGATAAAAGTCCAAGATAAAGGAGAAAAAATGTCGATAGACGGGGTGAAAATTATCGACAGCGACGACGGATACGATATCTATTTGACTATCACAGAGCGCTACAAGGACGGCGAAAATGTTGAAACGATACTGCGGGACGTTTTAGAGCAGGCGGAAAATTTCTGCACCGATGAGCTTTATAGCGAGATTTATTGGACGGCTCTGGCGTATTCGCTTTGGAAGATCGGCTTTTTAAATGACGAAATCCGCAAAAAAGCCCTTGCTATCATAAAAGACGGCGCAAGCCAGATGTGGAACAAGGTCTTTGAAAAATCTCAAAAGAGCCGCCAAAAAGCGCTTGATAAATTAGCGCTTCAGCTAAAAAGCGAAAACCCTAGACCGCTTAAGCGAGCCAAAATTTCGAAGCAAAAAACGCCGTATTTTGAGGAGGGCGACGTTTTGTCTATCCAGATGCAGCAGGGATATGGCGTTTGCTTTGTCTCGGCGGTAGATCAAACGCCTAGAAAGCTCGAGTACCACCTAGCCTGCACGAGATTGCTGCAAAAAGAGCCGCCCGGAATGGATGATTTTTTAAAAAGCAAGATCGCGAGCTCGAAAAACGGCGGCTTCCTTAGAGCGGACCGCTGGTTTAATCATAAGGATTTAAAGGAGCTGCTGCCTCATCTAAAAAAGATCGGCAAAGTAAAATTTGCCCCGTTTAAATTGGGCGAATTGTCTCCCGCGAAAGAATTGGAAGATTTTTATAATAAAATCACGGCGGATCCCAAAGTATGGGGCTTTAGGCTAATTGATACGGCCCGTTTCGTAGAAGCGGTGATCGAGGATATAAAAGGATAAAAGCGCCGCGCGGTAAATTTTAAAATTTAACCCTGGCGAAATTTCATAAATTTAGCCCTTTGCAGCGAAATTTTGTAAATTTAACTCTCCGTGCGCGCTTTGCTTTTTGAAATTTCATCGCTGCTTGCACTATTTAAAATTTCATCATTGCTTGCGGCGTCTTTTGCGAGCGATTTTTGAAATTCGTATTTGAAATAAAACGCCCACGCGAGCGGACAAAGGATTATTAAAATGACGGCTACGACGTCGGCGGCTTGTGTATGAAATATTACAAATAAGGCACCTATGTAATTAAGAATATAAACAAAATCCCAAAATACCGCATTTGAGCAGTCGCTTGATATTTCGATCGCGACCGAATAGATGCAAATGCAAATTAGCGAGGCAATTAAAAAGGCTTCAAGGACGCCTATTTTTTGGTAGTTTATGTCCGAAGCAAAATAACCCAGCGCGCAGGATGCTAAGATTGCTGCGAGCAGAATTTTGCGTAAAATTTTAAGCGATTTGACTTCGGGCGAAGCATAGATTATATGCGCGCAAAGAGCTATAAAAAAGGCGCCTGCGACAAAATCAAAAAATATGTAATAAGCAAATTCTCCAAATATCCCCAAATCATAGCCGCTTTCTAAAATTTTTTGATCTATGATATATAGCGTGCTGAATTTCGCCGCTAAAAACGCAGCCGTAAGCAGGATCGGATGCAGCAGCGCTCTGCCTGCGAGCAGGTCCGCGTAAATGCGCCTCAGGAAATTTATCAATCTTTTCATGCTAGGCTCCTTTGAGATTTTGCCGCTTGCGGCGTCTTTCGTGAAATTTTCGCTGTTTGGTTTAAATTTGGTCTTAAATCGGGATAAATTTTAACTTGAGAGCTTTTAAAAACCGCTTAGTGGCGAAGGCGTAAATTTGCGCGCTTGGAGGTAGGCTGCATATTTTAAAATTTACGTTGCTTAAATTAGCTTTCCTATCGCAAGCTGTTTGCAGGCAAGCACATATTGCAAAAGGTGCGGATGAAATGGGGCATCAACTAGCTCGTCCGTCTGCTCGTAGTATTTAAAATTTTATTCGATTTTTAGTTGCGCAGCCGGCTTATTCGCGGCGGGTTTGCGCACAGCGAGGTTTGAGTGCGGTATCGGCTTGCACGTAGTGAGGTTTGCGCAGCAAGTGGCGGGTAAATAAAATTTTGATTTATCGTTAGCGAGGGCGCGCCCTTTTTCACAGCGGATGTGAAGCGGGGCATAAATTTCGTAAATTTTATAAATTATTTCGGCATATCGCCGAGCTTAAAGCGTAAAAATTACGCGCCTAAAACTACAGCCGACAAAAGCCCCCATAAAATGGCCTCTATCGCTAGCACTGAATGAAGTACGGCCTTACTCATCGCTTCTCCTTTATTTTTAATTTTATTTATTGCTCGGCTCGGGCTGCTAGGGGCGTACCCGATCGATCTATGAGCGGGATTATATAAGAAGATTGTGTTCTTAATGTGTCTTTTGCAATTTAGGACAAAATTTCTCCGTCCGTTGCAAAGCGCGAGCGAGCGGCGGTAGATTTCAGGCAAAATTCGGCCGTCTGTGTTAAGGCGCGGCAAATTTAAGCGAGCCTGCCGCCCGCCGTAATGCGCGGCAAAGTCGCAGCGCGCGGTAAATTTAAAGCAGAATTCCGACCTCGTCGCGGCGCGCGAGGCGTCCGCGGCAAATCGATATAAAATTTAAAGCAGAATTTTATGTGAATGCGGCGCGCGACACGCCTGCGCTTTTTTACGTCGTCAAAGCTTGCATCGGCGCGACTTGCGCCGTCAGGGCCCGTATCGTCAAAGCTTGCATCGGCGCGACTTGCGCCTGTGGGGCGAAATTTTACGGCGAGCTACGAATTACAAAACGCAGCTCATCTGCACCGTCTTGATCTGAAATTTAAAGCGGAATTTTAACGCGCGCCTCGGTTCCGACGCCCGGTTCGCTTTCGTATTCGATCTGTCCGCCTAAAAGACCCGCCGCCGTGCGTACGATGCTAAGCCCAAGTCCGCTGCCGAGCTCCTTATGCGATTCCTCGCATTGATAAAATCGGTCAAAAATTTTATCCAGCTTCTCACGCGCGATGCCGATGCCTTCGTCTTTTACGATCACCTGCGCAAAGCCATCGCAAGCGCGGCAACGGACGAAAATTTTACCGCTCGGGCGCGAGTACTTAAGCGCGTTTTCGATCAAATTTCGCCAAATTTGATTTAGCAGCCCCGCGTTTGATCGCACGCTAAGCGGCGATAAATCTAGCTCAAACTCGTGCCCTTCGTAGCTTTGGCTTAGCGATATGATGCATTGCCTAAGCTGCTCGTCGATACGTACCGCCTCATCTAGGCGCACCGCCGCGCCGCTATCAAGTCTCGTTAGCTTTAGCATGTCGGTGCAGAGCTTGCTTAGGCGGTTTGCTTCCGCGCCGATGGAGGCTGCGTATCGCACCGCGCGCTCCTTGCTCACGCCGCCCTCTATCATCTCGCTTAACGCGGCGATCGAGGAGATCGGCGTTTTCATTTCGTGCGAAACGTTTGAGACGAACTCCTTTTGCAGCTGCTCGTGCTTTTGCAGCTTCTGCGCCATTTTATTGACGTTTACTACAAGCTCGTCGAGCTCGTGCATATAGAGGTAATCAGTGCGGTACCTGTGTATCTTGCGCTCGGCGCGCGCCTCAAAATCGCCGTTTGCGATCGCGGTGATCGCGCCAAGTAGCCGCTTGATCGGGCGGAATAAAATTTTAAGCCCGAAGTAAAGCAGGGTAAAATTTAGCGCCATCGTGATTAAGCAGATGATCGCGCATAGCGCCACTCCGTCCCAAAACCCGCCGATCTTGCCGCCGATGCCTATATAAAAAAGCATGCAAACCGCGAAGCAGACGATGAAATTTATCACGCCGAATGCGAGCGAAGAGTAAAACGCGATGAAACTTTTTAGGCTGATGAGGTATTTTTTCATGCTCGCTCCTTTTTTACGGCTTTATATCCGAGCCCGCGCACGGTGATTATCTCAAAATCTTTGGAGGTTTCAAATTTTGCCCGCAGCTTTTTGATGTGCGTATCGACGACGCGCTCGTCGCTGTCCGTCTCATAGCCCCAAATTTCGCTCATTATCTCAAACCTCGTAAAAATTCTGCCCGCGTAGCTTAGCAGCAGAAACAAAAGACGAAATTCCTTCGGCGCTAGGCTTATCCGCTCGCCCTCGGTGCGGACGCTAAGCGTATCGTAGTCAAGCTCGCTTCCGCCGATGAGAAGCCGCTTTTCGTTTGCGATCTTTGCGCGCCTTAGCAGCGCATGCACGCGCAGCACGAGCTCTTTTAAATTTATCGGCTTGCTCATATAATCGTCCGCGCCGCTTTTAAAGCCGGTCTGCATATCCTCGATCTCGCTTTTTGCCGTTATGATCAGTATCGGCTGGCTCTTTCCGTCGCGCCTAACGTATCTGCTAAGCTCAAAGCCGTCCATCTTAGGCATCATCACGTCCGAGATGATCAGATCGAAGTGCGCCTCATCCAGCGCCTCTGCCGCTTGTTCGCCGTCGAAGGCGCAGCTCACGCTAAAGCCCTCGTCAAGCAGCTTTTCTCTTATCGCCGAGCTCAAAGCCTCATCGTCTTCGACCAGTAAAATATTAAGCATAATCGCTCCCGTTTTGCTAAATTTATGCGCTTAAATTTATACATAAAATTTTAAGAAATAATGAGATATTATACGTAAATTTTTTCAAGGAGTAAAGAATGAATTTCAAAAAAACCATATCGGCTGCTGTTATTGCGGCTTCGGTGCTAGCGCTATTTAGCGGATGCGCGAAAGAGAGCTCTCGCGTAGTACAAACCCCTACGGTAGCGAGTCTAAACACTAATTACTCGGGCGAGCGGATCGCCGTGTCGGTAGGACGCTTTAACAACCAGTCCTCTTACAACAACGGGGTGTTCTCCGACGGGGAGGACAGACTGGGCAACCAAGCGCAGACAATTTTGATCTCAAGCTTACAGCAAACAGGACGTTTCTCGGTGCTTGACCGCACGAATATGCGCGCCATCAAAGAGGAAAGCGCAATCTCCAAAAGCGCACAAAGCTTAAAGGGCGCCAGATACGTTATCACCGGCGACGTGACCGAGTTTGGTCGCAAGACGACCGGAGATCATCAGCTGTTTGGAATTTTAGGCAAGGGAAAGACCCAAACCGCGTATTCTAAGGTAAATTTAAACGTCGTGGACGTGCGAACCTCCGAGGTAGTCTTTTCGACTCAGGGCGCGGGCGAGTATGAGCTATCGAACCGCGAAGTGCTAGGTTTCGGAGGCACTGCGGGCTATGATTCGACGCTAAACGGCAAAGTGCTAAGCCTGGCGATCATCGAAGCGGTCAATAATCTCGTAAACGGCCTTGAAAATGGCGCGTTTAAAGTGAGATAAGGATTAAATTTGAAAGCGAGCAGCGCTCTTGCTCTTGTTGCTGCGGCCGTGATCTTCTGCGGCTGCGGCGGCGGGAGCCGGAATCAAATTTATTACTGGGACGGCAGCTACACGGACTCGACCTATCAGTATCTAAAGCAGGAAGGCGACGTAGGCGAGCAGATCGAAGCGCTTGAAAAATCTATCCAAAAGGCATACGAAAAGGGACTCAAAGTCCCGCCTGGGCTCTATTCGCATCTGGGACTTTTATATCTAAGCGCGGGCAACGGCGCGAGGGCGAGGGAGAATTTCGAGAAAGAAGCTCAGGCCTTTCCTGAATCAAAGCCGTTTTTAACCTTCGTTACAAACCCGGCCGCGCTTAAAAAAGCGGAGGCTGCGGCCAAGCCGGGCGCTGATAAAGTCCAAGGATCAAGCGAACGCGAAGTCGCCAAAATAGCCTCTGCGAAGCAAGGCAAAGCTGCCGCGAAACAGGGCGGCAAAACGAATAAAAAGGCTAAAAAATGAAAAATAAAGCTCAAATAGCGATTTTTAGCGTATTCGTGGCGCTGTTTTTTAATGCGTGTGCAAGCTCGCAGCCTGAAATTTACGACTACTCGGCGCTTCAACAGGCTAAGCCGCGATCGATTTTGGTGCTGATGCCGAGCAACGAAACAACCGAAGTGGACGCAGGTGCTGCCGTGCTTGCCAACGCGATCTATCCGCTAAGCGAGGCGGGCTATTACGTATTTTCGCCTGCGCTCGTGCATGAGACCTTCAAAAATAACGGAATTTACGAAGCGAGCGAGATCCAAAACGTCTCCGCGCACAAGCTAAGACAGATTTTCGGCGCAGACGCCGTGCTATACATGGATGTCGTCAAATACGGCACTTCGTATATGCTGCTAAATAGCGTAAGCGTCGTGGCAGTCAATGCCAAGCTCGTGGATCTGCGAAGCGGCGCGACGCTCTGGGAGGGTTCGGCGCAGGTAAGCGACGACTCAAGCAGAGGCAGTAGCGATCTTGTAGGCATGCTGATCTCCGCGGTCATCAAACAGATCGGCGATACCGTCTCTGACGCGGGATACAAGCTCTCTGCGAGCGCAGATGCGATACTGCTGGGCCAAAACTGCAACAAATGCTTGCTCTACGGCCCGTATTCACCGCACTACGGACAAGATCGACAGCTTGGCGGCGGAAAATAAATTTTAAAAAGGACGAAAATGAAACTAGCCGAGGCGCTGATACTGCGCG
>ERZ773049.267-NODE-267-length-33296-cov-4.595800_pt1 | contig 33296 bp, 24 predicted proteins | sample MGYA00580633_ERZ773049 | MGnify/ENA primary metagenome ERZ773049 (study PRJEB29015, sample SAMEA2737991) | human oral metagenome | biome: human oral; feature: human-associated habitat; material: dental | place: China | collected 2066 ...
TACTCCATAATGGTTTGCTAGATCTAGAATGGCCCTTTTTTCCTGATCAGAATAGTTGGCCGCAAGAGGATAAGAACAAGATTTGGAACTACACATTACTTGACCGCTCCACAAATAGGAGCTATGGCAATGCCATATTTGCAGCTAAACGACGTATCATCATTGGGAAGGATAAAGGCGTATTGCTACCTATCCCCAAGTTATCTCGCGATAAGAAACTAAATTTTGGAGAGGAAAAAGAGGCAGATTCCGCATTTGTACCGCCCTGCACGAGAAACGTTTTTATGAAATACTATTCACCAACCATTGGTGACAACAACTATTGGACGAGAGAAACGGACGCCCAAGGCTATCTAAACGACATCATAGCATGCTTAGAACAATTAAACAAATAAGATTATGACTAGCAACAAAATATCTTTCTGGAAATTCATTAGTGATACCAACATTGAAGTTCCTATCATACAACGCGACTACGCACAAGGAAGAATAGGCAAAGAATACTTGCGGCGAAACTTTTTATCTGAATTGAAAGCTGCCTTGGACAAGAATCCGCCTTACGACCAACAAGGTTTAAAGCTCGATTTTATTTACGGTTCTGTTGAGAACGCTAAGATGCAACCATTAGATGGTCAACAAAGACTAACAACCTTATGGCTATTGCATTGGTACATTGCGTTACGAGCAAACAAATTGGAAGAAGCATGCGAAAAGCTTCAAAACTTTAGTTACGAAACAAGAATGTCATCGCGTGAATTCTTTAAGAACTTATGCATGCCTGCACTTTTTGAAAAGTTTGGCACAACTCCTAACACAAGCATTGTTGAGTTTATCACAAGTCGAACGTGGTTTCCATCAGCTTGGAAACAAGATCCAACCATACAAGCATTATTACGGATGCTTAGTGGAACAAAACTAAACGACAAACATGGTGAAGACATTACAGATGGTCTTGAAGAACTATTCCAGGACGCAACACCAGAAGAATTTGAAGATTACTGGAACATCCTGACATCCGAAGACGCGCCAATTGTGTTCTATCAACTGTCTCTTGACCATTTCGGACTATCAGACGACTTATATATTAAAATGAATGCGCGTGGAAAACAGCTAACAATGTTCGAGAACTTTAAGGCCGATCTTATTGGCTACATTCGTAAACAAGCAGAAGACGATAAAGAATGGCAAGAACTACTTGACATTAATACAGGTATCCCCATCTCGTTAGACACCACTTGGATGGACCTTTTTTGGAAAAACAGGTCCATCAACAACAGGGTTGACGAGATTTATTTTGAGTTCTTAAATAGGTTCTTCCTCAACTATCACATCACTGAGATTGAAGGAGAAAACGACAAGTATTATGCATACTTGACGGGAAAAGAGCAGAAAAACGTTATAATCTACAATAGCCTTGAAAGCTATAAATGGAAAAGCCATATTGACAAGGGTCTATATGAGGACCTTAAAATAATACTCGACAACTTTGCTACATCCAATGTTGAACAACATGAACTTGCTTGTCCTTGGTTTAAAAAGTTCTATTATATCCCGCAATACGAAACTGACACTAACGGGAAGAACGTCTACGTAGACACTGAACGAAAAAGTTTGAAAGTACATGACCTAACTCAACAACAACGCGTGGTGTTCTATGCTATTTGTAAGTTTTTTAAAGAGGGTGCAGCCAATACTGATTTAGAGAAGAAAGACCTAAAAAATTGGATGAGATTTGTATGGAATATGGCTTCGGTAAGAAATCCCGATGGTGGACTCGCCATAGATAGCGTAAGCAGTATGAAAAGTGTTATCGGCATCATATCTAGTTTCGACACACATAACATTTACAAAGAGCTTAAGTACTACAATAAGACTACACCCGACAATGCATTTGGAAAACAGCTCAGAGAAGAGATAGAAAAAGCAAAAATCATACTTACTGATGACAATTGTCTAGCTACATACAACGGTGACTGCCACAGGCAAGACGGAAGCAACTATACTACATGGGAAGAAATTATTAGAGAAGCAGAACAATTTGCTTTCTTCGATGGTGGTATACGTTTCCTTATTCGTAACGATGTTGACGAGTGGACCATGGACTTCTTCGACGAGAAATGGACTAATGCCCAGAAATACTTCAATGAGACTGGCGTAAAAGACACAGCAGAGCATAAGTTCAAGTCAGAAGCATTAGTGCTTAAAGCTGTTCTCTATCAAGTCAGAGACTATTTAAACCAGATAGAAAATGGACAATTTGTACTGGATAATACAGCAGAGACTTGGAGAAATAGAATTCTCTTACGTAGCCCATGGTCCACGGCTGTCCACCAAATACTAATAAACAATCTGGACATAATCGTTCGTGAAGACGACTGCGAGATATACAAGAATTTGTATAGTACCAATCTTCTGAACCATATTGCAAATCAAGATAGAAAGTATCGCATTAAAGGGATTCACTGGAGATGGGCTATTTACCCACCAAGGTGCGAGGGTATAATGCCTGATTTTCAAGAATTCCGAAGGAACAAAATACTTGCCAAATGCAGAGCTGCTGGCAAGATAAGCGTTAAAAAAGAACAAGAGATACCCAGTTGCGATATTTTTCATGGATGGAGCATTTACTTCACATATCAGCATAATAACAAAACTTATTATTTCGAATACTGGCATGACAATTCGGTCTACGCGATGAAAGAGCGTTGGCAAGATTGGAAAACCTTCAAGAAAAAAACACCAGAGGGGGAAACGCAATATTACAGCTGTGAAGTTGGCAAAATTTCTAGCGTAGCAGGATTCTGTAATTTACTAGAAAAAATTATCAACATGAAGGAATAAGAACTCCACTCTCTAGCAAACATTCCCCAAGGCTGTGCCCCGTTTCGGCACAGCCTTGGCTTAACTTTGCATCATCAATCAATATAAAAGAAAAAAGATGGAAGCAAAGAAAGAAATGAAGGACATGAATTTGCTTGAAGCAATGGAGTACATTGTGGCATTGGCAAAGGGGTCGGAACTAAGTGACGAGTTTTATAACAAGGCCGACGAATACGTCTGTTTCATCGCCGATAAGTTGCAATTGAGCAAAGAACAGAGTGTGATGCTGTCGCTCTTCATCGACAAGAGCGACAACAGAAGCATACTCGCAAGCGACTATTGCGGCGACTTCACTGACAGGGGAACGGAAGCAGAGGCGTTGGACTTCCTTAACTGGTTCATCGCCCTATCCCATCCGCACAAGCTCTTCGTAACAGGCAATCACGACCTCTGCCTTTGGGATGCCGAGGACATAGACAACCTACCCCCAAACGTGCTGTTTCTTCAAGACAAGGCATGCGAGATTGGGGGTGTAAAGTTCTTCGGACTAGGTTACAACCATTCTGAAAGACTTATACCCAACGCCGTTGATGTGCTTATCACTCACGAACCACCCATGATGATACGCGACAAGTCTAACGGAACACATTGGGGTAACCTGCCACTCCGCAATCGCGTAATGGAAGTTAAGCCCAAGTTCCACCTCTTCGGCCACGCTCACGAGTCGTATGGAACAGACGTATTTAGCAATACCGTGTTTTCCAACGGCGCAGTATTAGACGATCAATACCACCTAGTCAACGCCCCCGCACAGCTAACACTCGAAACGTAAACAAAGGGTGGTTAGTTGACGGGGGTCACAAGTTGACGAGTTGACAAGTTAACGAGTTGACAAGCTTACATGTCTACAAGCTGAAGAGTTGACAAGTTGAAGAGTTGACGAGTTTACCAAGACGTTATCGCCTTGCAACAAAGCATTTGGCTTAACTCCTTAACTCCATAACTCCTTTTACAATATAAACACATCCCCATCCCTCATCACAGGGAACGTGCGGCGCAGTCCTTCCAAACATTCTAGCGAGAGCGTGGCATGCGCCACATCCACCTCGTTTTCACGACATTCGGCCAGCGTTTGGCCCTGTGGGTCAAGCACAACAGTCCCTCCGCTGTAAGCATTAGCAGGGTCGTTGCCCACGCGGTTAACGCCCAACACAAAGCATTGGTTCTCGATGGCGCGCGCCCTAAGCAACGTTTGCCAAGCAAAAAGGCGCGCCGTGGGCCAGTTGGCCACATATATGGCCACATCGTAATCGCCGCGGTTGCGACTAAACACGGGGAAACGCAGGTCGTAACACACCTGCAAAAGAAACCGCAAACCACCATAGCGCACCACAACGCGGTCTTCACCCTTGGTGTAAAGCCTATCTTCGCCCGCGTATGTAAAGAGGTGACGCTTGTCGTAATGCCATGTCGCGCCGTCGGGCGTAACGAAATAAAAGCGGTTATGCCGCCTTCCGTCCACTTCCACCGCCACACTTCCTGCCACGGCGCAGCCCCTACGCCTAGCCACATCCACCATCCAACGATGCACTTGCCCTTCTTGTGGCTCGGTAACAACATCTCCGCCCACCATAAAACCCGTGGCAAACATTTCGGGCAACACAAACAGTTGGGCTTGTGGATGCTCGTCCATCAGTCGTTCCACTCGCAATAGGTTCTCTTCCTTATCGCCCCAAACGATGTCGGTTTGCAATAGCGCTATTTCCATTGTTTCATTCCTCATGTTTTGTTTTTTCCTCATGCTTTGTTTCAACCGCAAAGCTAGCATTTTTCAACCGAAACACCAAAAGAAAACCCCACAAGTAACCTCAACAACTTACAAACTCATCAACTTACAAACTCATCAACTCAAAAGCTCATCAACTTAAAAACTCATCAACTCAAAAACTCATCAACTCAAAAGCTCATCAACTCAAAAGCTCATCAACTCAAAAGCTCATCAACTCAAAAACTCATCAACTTAAAAACTCATCAACTCGAAAGCTCATCAACTTAAAAACTCAAAAACTCATCAACCCAAAAACTTAAATCCTTAACTTAATCTTTACAAAACACCATCTTATTTCCACACCATTCCAGGAGAAATAAGGGGCTAAAACATGCAATTTGACCCATTTTTTCCATTCGCGCCCCCCACTTTTTGTTCAATCTTAAGAACAAAAAGTGCATTTTGCACCACTTTACCTTTCTAGTTAATGCCCAACACGTAAAAAAATCATTGCCAAAAACCAGCTATTTTCACCGAAATAAGCACCTTTATAGCTACTTTTGTACATGTTAGGCACAAGTATTCTATCTTATAAAAATACATTAAGCCGCAACGCTCTGCGCATTTTCATTCATTTAGCCCTATATTTAGCAGCAAATTGCATTGCGTTTTGCACCAAATCGCACTGTGTTTTGCACCTAATTGCACTGCGTTTTGCACCTAATTGCACTGCGTTTTGCACCTAATTGCACCGCGTTTTGCACCAAAATGCGGCGTTTTTTGCTGCAAACAGCACACTTTCAGGTTATAGTTGCAATTTTATGCAATATCAAAGGCTTTGCCTGTGCTTAAAGATAACCGCCATTTTGCACAAAAAGAACGCTCGCGAGAATTGATTATTTGCGCCCGAGTGAACGTTTGGTGAATTACAAGCCACTCATAATGTTAAAATTTATACCATAAAGTTTACAACACCAACCTTCCCCCTCAATCTTAACTACAAAACTAATCGCCCGCTTAAATCAGTCATTCGTTTAAAACTTCCAACAATACTAATTGTACGAAAAAATGGCAGAATTGTCCACAATTACCCTTGACTTATGAAAAAACCACACGATATTTAATATTATTTAGATACCAACATGATGAAATCTGTTATTAAAGTTGTACTTTTGCCATAAATTAATACTTTAGAAAAGTAATACATTATGGCAGAATCTTTAGACATCCGTGAATTAAACCAACTTATCGAGCAACAAAGCGCATTTATCACCAACCTGACAACAGGAATGAACCGCGTTATCGTGGGGCAAAAACACCTCATCGACTCGTTGCTCATCTCATTGCTTAGCGACGGACACATCCTCTTGGAAGGTGTTCCTGGACTAGCAAAGACACTTGCAATTAAGACTTTGGCGCAACTTGTAGACGCCGATTACAGCCGTATACAATTTACACCCGACCTCTTGCCGGCCGACGTTATCGGTACGCTCGTGTACTCGCAAAAGGAAGAAAACTTCCAAGTGAAGAAAGGACCCGTGTTTGCCAACTTCGTGCTGGCCGACGAAATTAACCGTGCGCCCGCCAAGGTGCAAAGCGCACTGCTAGAAGCCATGCAAGAACATCAGGTAACCATCGGCGAAAAAACCTTCCCCTTGCCAAAGCCCTTCCTCGTGATGGCCACACAAAACCCCATCGAGCAAGAAGGAACCTACCAACTGCCAGAGGCACAGGTAGACCGCTTTATGCTTAAAGTGGTGATAGACTACCCCACACTGGAAGAAGAAAAGCTCATCATACGCGAAAACATACACGGCGGACTGCCACAGGTGTTGCCCGTAACCACGGCCAACGACATCATGAAGGCTCGCGGAGTGGTTAACCAAGTGTATATCGACGAAAAGATAGAGCAATACATTGCCGACATCGTTTTCGCATCGCGCTATCCCGAACGCTATCAGCTTGCCGAACTAAAACCGCTCATCAACTACGGCGGTTCGCCACGTGCAAGCATCAACCTCGCCAAGGCCGCCAGGGCTTACGCCTTTATCAAGCACCGCGGCTATGTTGTACCCGAAGACGTACGCGCTGTGGTTCACGATGTAATGATACACCGCATCGGCCTATCCTACGAGGCCGAGGCCAGCAACGTAACCAGCGAAGAAATCGTCAGCAAGATTATTAATAAGGTGGAGGTGCCTTAATGGATGCGCTCGAACTGTTTAAACAGGTACGGAAAATAGAAATAAAAACCCGCGGGCTAAGCAGTAATATCTTCGCGGGACAATACCACTCGGCCTTCAAGGGACGAGGCATGGCCTTCTCGGAGGTGCGCGAATATCAGTTTGGCGACGACGTGCGCGACATCGACTGGAACGTAACGGCACGCTTTCGCCGACCTTTCGTCAAGGTGTTCGAGGAAGAACGCGAGCTAACCGTGATGCTACTCATCGACGTGAGCGGCTCGCTAGACTTCGGAACAACGCAACGAACCAAACGCGAAATGGCCACAGAGATGGCAGCCATCTTGGCTTTCAGTGCCATACAAAACAACGACAAGATTGGCGTCATCTTCTTTTCCGACCGCATTGAGAAATACATCCCACCAAAAAAGGGACGTAAACACATACTGTACATCATCCACGAGATGCTCGACTTTAAGCCCGAAAGCAAACGAACAAATGTTGCCGCAGCCATCGAATATCTAACAAGGGTGATGAAACGCAGGTGCATCGCATTCGTGGTGAGCGACTTCTACGCCGAAAACAGTTTCCAAAAAGAACTGCAAATAGCCAACTCTAAACACGACGTTGTGGCTATTCAGGTGTACGACCAACGTGCCAAAACCCTACCCAACGTGGGGCTGATGAAGGTGAAAGATGCCGAAACAGGACACGAGATGTTCATCGACACGGCCAGTGCCAAATTAAGGCGCGCACATACCGAATATTGGCTCGAAAGAATGAACACACTCAAAACAACGTTCGCGCAAAGCAACGTAGACTGGGTGTCGGTGGCCACCAACGAAGACTATGTTAAGGCAATGATGCTTTTATTTATGCAAAGAGGACAAAACAGATGATTAAACGACACATAACGCTGCTTATTGTCGCGCTCTTGGCTGTGGCAGCCAAGGCTCAGGTGTCCGTTGAACAGAAAATAGACTCGTTCGCCATCTACATCGGACAGCAAACGGCACTGCGCCTAAGCGTAACGGCACCGAAAGGACAAACGGTGGTGTTTCCCAATTTCACGCCCTCGCAAGAAATGGTGCCAGGCATTGAGGTGCTGCAAGCCAGCGAGGAGGAAACCACCGAGCTAGACAATGGCCTGCAAAAAACCACGAAAAGCTACACGCTTACCTCGTTCGACGAGAAACTATACTCGCTGCCTGGACTGAAAGTAAAGGTGAACAACAAGGAATACGAGGCTAACATCCTGGCACTTAAAGTGGTTACGATGGACGTAGACACGTTGCACCCCAACCAATTCTTCCCACCGAAAGACGTGCAAAACAACCCTTTCTCGTGGACAGAAGAGCCTTGGGCGTCCATGTTCTACCTTAGCGTGCTGATGTTGTTGCTTGCCGCACTAGGCGTTTACCTCCTTGTGAGGCTCAAACAAAACAAGCCTGTTATCACGCGCATACGTATCGTGAAGAAAATACTGCCCCATCAAAAGGCCATGACGGCCATCGAGCGGATAAAAGCCGAGAAGATGACCGCATCGGAAAACCAAAAGGAGTATTACACCCAACTAACCGATGCGCTAAGGCAGTATATCAACGAACGTTTTGGCTTTAACGCCATGGAAATGACCAGTGCCGAAATCATTGAACACCTGAACGCCAACGGCAATCAGGAAATGATGAACGAGCTGAAAGAGATTTTCCAAACAGCCGACTTGGTGAAATTCGCCAAATACGCCACGCTGATTAACGAGAACGACCTCAACTTGGTGAACGCTATCCAGTTCATCGACAAGACCAAGATTGAAAACCAACCTGACACGGAACGCATCGTACCCGAACTAACCGAGGCCGACAAACGAACCAAACAAACGCGCGTGGCACTCAAAACGGTGATATGGACCATCGCCATCTGCGTGGCGGCCATCATGGTTTACATCGTGTATAGCCTCTACGACGTGCTGGGTTAACAAACCTTCAAGGATAAATACCAATATGGAATTTGCAAACAAAGAATATTTCCTGCTGCTTGCGCTCCTAGTACCTTATATATTTTGGTACTTCATCTATAAGAAAAGGGGCGAGCCCACCTTGCGCATGAGCGACACCAGAGCATACCGCTACGCTCCTAAAAGCTGGCGAATGCGACTGATGAACCTGCCCGTGCTGCTTAGGTGTGCCACGTTTGCGCTGGCCGTAATCATCTTGGCCAGGCCACAAACGCATACATCGTGGGGCAACAAGCAAGTAGAGGGAATCGACATCATGCTGGCGATGGACGTTTCTACGTCGATGCTGGCCGAAGACCTCACGCCTAACCGCATGGAGGCGGCCAAAGACGTGGCCGCAGAGTTTATTGCCGACAGGCCAAACGACAACATCGGGCTCACCATCTTTGCAGGAGAGGCGTTCACGCAGTGTCCTATGACAACCGACCACACTTCTCTGCTCAACATGCTGCAAACCGTTAGGACCGACATTGCGGCCAAAGGGCTCATCCAAGACGGTACGGCAATTGGCATGGGACTGGCCAACGCCGTGTCGCGACTTAAAGACAGCAAGGCCAAAAGCAAGGTGGTGATATTGCTTACCGACGGTTCGAACAACATGGGCGACCTCTCACCGATGACTAGTGCCAACATCGCCAAGAGTCTAGGCATAAGGGTGTACACCATTGGCGTGGGAACGAACAAGGTGGCGCGTTATCCGATGCCCGTGGCGGGGGGCGTGCAATATGTAAACATGCCTGTGGAAATAGACACCAAGGTATTGAAAGACATTGCAGCCACCACCGACGGAAACTTCTATCGCGCAACGAACAACCAAGAGTTGAAACAGATTTACAAAGACATCGACAAGTTGGAGAAGTCGAAAATGAGTGTGAAGAAGTTTTCTAAACTCTACGAGGCTTACCAACCTTTCGCCATCTTGGCTCTCATCACATTGCTTGCCGAGATATTGCTGCGCACCACTGTGCTAAGGCGAATACCGTAAAAGAGGCCTCACCCCCACCCCCTCTCCAAGGGGAGAGGGGAGTAATATGCCTTGCTGTTTAAAGGTGAAAGAGTGAGAAATATGGCCAACGCCCACAAAGCTGCGCATGGTTCTAGTTGTTTTAGTGTCCCTAGTGAGCCCTGATTTCCCTAGTGTTCCTAGAATGCCTAGTTACCTAAACTCCTCAAAATACAACCCCATTTTAACTGGAAAAAGAAATGTTTAGATTCGAAGACCCTATATACCTATGGTTGCTACTACTAGTGCCTGTGCTGGCATTAGTGGCCCTCTTGGCACACCGCAAGAAAAGAAGGCAGCTCAAAGCCTTTGGCGACCCCGAACTGCTTAACGACCTAATGCCCGACGTTTCCACTTACCGCCCGTGGGTAAAGCTGGGCTTGGCCACCACTGCCTTCGCCTTGTTGGTGGTGATGTTGGCTCGTCCGCAGATGGGTACGAAGATAACCCACGACAAACGAAACGGCATCGAGACCATCATTGCCGTAGACATCAGCAACTCGATGATGGCACAAGACGTGGTGCCATCGCGCTTGGAGAAAAGTAAACTGCTTATCGAGAACCTTGTAGACAACTTCACACACGACCGCATAGGGCTTGTGGTGTTTGCCGGCGACGCCTTCGTGCAACTGCCCATCACCACCGACTATGTTTCGGCGAAAATGTTCTTGCAAAACATCGACCCAGCACTCATCGCCACACAAGGAACCGACATCGCCAAGGCCATCAACCTTTCGATGCGCAGTTTCAGCCAACAAAAAGACATCGGCAAGGCAATTATCGTGATTACTGATGGTGAAGACCACGAGGGAGGCGCACTAGAAGCGGCCAAAGCTGCCAACGAACGGGGCATCCACGTGTTTATCCTAGGCATCGGCAGCACCAAGGGCTCGCCCATCCCCACGTCCGAAGGAGGCTATCTCACTGACCGCAGCGGACAGACGGTACTCACAGCACTGAATGAAAGCATGTGTAAACAGATTGCGCAGGCAGGAAACGGCACCTATATACACGTGGACAACACCAACGACGCACAAGAAAAGCTGAACAACGAACTGGCCAAGCTGCAACGCGCAGACACGCAAGCCGTGATTTATAGCGAATATGGCGAGCAATTCCAGGCCGTGTGCATCATCGTTATCATCTTGCTCATCGCCGAAATACTCATCCTCGACATCAAAAACCCAAAGTGGCGCAATATCCATCTCTTTGGTTCGAAGAAAAACGCAGCCATGTTGCTGCTGCTCATTGCGCCCACATTGGCCTTCGCACAAAACGACAGGCACTTCATACGCACGGGTAACAAGCTATATCGCAACCAGAACTACGCCAAAGCCGAGGTGGAATACCGCAAGGCCATGTCGCAAAACGGCAGCAATGCGCACGCCGTTTACAACTTGGGAAACGCGTTGATGATGCAACAGAAAGACTCGGCGGCCATTGCGCAACTAGAAAATGCAGGCAAGATGGAGACCAATAAAACCCGTAAGGCTATGGCCTACCACAACATTGGCACCATCTGCCAAAGACATCAGCTATACGGCGATGCCATCAAAGCCTACCAAGAGGCACTGCGCAACAACCCCAACGACAACGAAACGCGCTATAACCTGGCCCTATGCAAGCGGTTGAACAAGAACAACAAGGACCAACAGAAACAACAAAAACAACAAAAACAAGAACAAGAACAGCAAAAACAGCAAAAGGAGAAAGAGAAACAACAACCCAAACCCAAGGAGCAAATGAGCAAGGAAAATGCCGAACAGTTGCTCAATGCTACCATACAAGATGAGAAAGCCACTCAGCAAAGGCTGAAGAAGGCAATGCAACAGCCGTCGAGAAGAACGGTTGAGAAGAATTGGTAACGATGCGGTTAACCACACTCACCTAAAAAAACAATTGGTTCTATGAAACGAATGAAGAGACATATCCTATTGATGGTGGCCTTGGTCAACGTCATGTTCGTGGCAGCACAACGCCTAACGGTGTCGGCTCCATCGAAAGTGGCCGCCGGGGAGAACTTCCGAATAGCCTATACCATCAACACACAAGACGTGGACGACTTCAAGGCGGGTAGCATTCCGTCGGCAATCGAGGTGATTGCCGGCCCATACACCTCGTCGCAATCGAGCTACCAGATGACTAACGGGCACACAAGTTCAAGTTCGTCGGTGACATATACCTACACGCTTTACGCCACAAAGAACGGCACTTACACCATTTCGCCCGCCAAGGCAATGGTACATGGCAAGGCCATTATGTCGCCTGCCGTGAAGATTAACGTGGTGGGAACGGCCAAGCCCTCGGCTAGCGGCGCGCCAAAGATGCACGATTACGACAACGACGAGGATGCCATGCGAGCCGCTGGCAGCAAAATTTCGGGTAGCGACCTGTTTATTAAGGTGAGCGCAAGCAAAAAAAGGGTGCGCGAGCAAGAGCCCGTGCTGCTATCTTACAAGGTGTATAGCCTGGTAGAGCTGACACAACTCAACGGAAAAATGCCCGACCTAAACGGTTTCCACACCCAAGAAGTGAAGCTGCCCACGCAAAAAAGTTTCCATTTGGAAAGGCTCAACGGCAAAAACTACAAGTGCGTTACATGGAGCCAATACGTGATGTACCCCCAAATGAGCGGCGAACTGAAAATCCCCAGCATCAAGTTCGACGGCATTGTGGTGCAGAGAAACCGCAACGTAGACCCCTTTGAGGCAATCTTTAACGGCGGAGCAGGATATGTTGAAGTGAAAAAAGAGATTGAGGCACCAGGACTTACCTTGCAAGTAGACCCATTACCCGCACGCCCTGCCAACTTCTCTGGCGGCGTGGGCAACTTCACCATCTCGGCACAACTAAACAAAAAAGAGGTGAAGACGGGCGATCCGCTGAACCTACGCATTGTGGTGAGCGGCACAGGAAACCTTAAACTGCTAAAAGCACCCACGGTAAACTTCCCCAAGAGTTTCGACAAGTACGACGTAAAGGTAACAGACAAGACCCAACTGACCACCAACGGCATAGAGGGAAACATGATTTACGACTTCTTGGCTGTGCCGCAACAGATTGGGAAGTACGAAATTCCGCCCACGGAGTTCGTGTTCTACGACACCAAGACCCAACAATACCGCACCATTCGCACCCAACGTTTCACCCTCAACATAGAGAAAGGAACGGGAACTACCTCGGAAATGAGCAAGTTCGAAGATGAACAGAACAAAGACATCCGCCCCATCATGCAGGGGCCAGCCGTGATGTTGAAGTCTAACCGCATGTTCTTCGCCTCGCCCTTGTGGTTCGTTCTCTTGCTCGTCATCGTTGGCGCAACCGTGGTAATCTTCATTGTGCTCCGCCAAAGGCAAGAAATATATTCAGACTCGCGCCGTCTTCGTGGTTCGAGGGCCAACAAAGTGGCCGCGCGCCGCTTGAAACTCGCAGGCAAACTGATGGAAGAAAGTCGACAAAACGAGTTCTACGACGAAGTGCTGCACGCCCTTTGGGGATATGTTAGCGACAAGCTGGGCATCTCGGTAGAACAGCTAACACGCGAGAACATCGCCGAAACGCTTAACCGCAGAGCCGTAAACGCCGAAACGATAGATAGCTTTATCGCCGCCATCGACGAGTGCGAGTTCGAACGTTACGCACCGGGCGACTCGCAAGGTAACATGAGTAAGACCTATGACATGGCCGTAAAGGCTATTATGGACATCGAAGCCACTATGAAATCCAATAAGAATGCCCCCACCCTAGTGCTGCTCGCCTTGGTGATGAGCATGCTGTCGCTGACGGCAAACGCTGTAACCAAGGCCTCGGCCGACCAAGAATATAAGCGCGGAAACTACCCGCAGGCCATCGCCGACTACAAGGCGTTGCTGAAAAAAGCACCTTCGGCCGAGGTGTATTACAACCTTGGCAATGCCTATTTCCGCTCCGACAGCATCCCACAGGCCATCTTAGCCTACGAAAGGGCGGCACTTATCAACCCCGGAAATAGCCAAATAAGGTTCAACTTGCAATTCGCACGCGGCAAGACCATCGACAAAGTGGCCGAACCCGACGAGATGTTCTTCGTCACTTGGTATCGTTCTGCGGCCAATCTTGCCACAGCAAACGGCTGGGCAACCACGGCTTTGCTCTCGGCAGCATTGCTTGGATGCTGCATTCTGCTGTATTTCTTCAACTCGCGCATACCTGTTCGCAAGGTCGGTTTTGGCTGTTCCATCGCCTTTGCCTTACTTTTCGTGCTGTCAATCATATTTGCCATGCACCAAAAAAGTGCGCTCACCAGTAAAGAAGGAGCGATAATCATGGCACCAGCAGCCAATCTTAAAAAGACACCCATACGTTCGGGAGCTGACGAAGCCGTACTACACGAGGGCACAAGGGTAGACATTGCCGACCGTTCCATTAAGGGTTGGCTGGGCGTTAAGCTTGCCGATGGGCGCGAAGGATGGATTGAACAAGACACGGTGGAAGAGATTTAAGGCAGGTTCGCCGACATCGAACACCATCCTGCAAAGCACGCTTAACAAGCGCGCATATACCTTATTATATAGAGAAAGATGAGGTTCTTGTAAGCAAAGTGTCTTTAAGCACCAAACAACAGCACGCGCCACGTGGCCGTACAAAGCTGTTTGTAGTGGTGCTACAAAAGGCTTGTACAGACACTACAAGCACCTTGTAGCGTGACTACAAGAAGCTTGTAGCCCCAGTACAAACAGCTTTGTACAGGCACATGGCAGACAAAGGCGGCTGGCAAACCTATTACAACACCTGTTCTTTTCTGCTCTTAATATATTAAGGAGCAGTCAGGCAATGTACAAAAGCTGCAACTTGCATTTACAACAGGCACGTCCTGCCGATATAAAGCTGTGTCCTACATATATTAAAGACATGCCTACCATATATTAAGGACTACGCCTACATATATAAAGGCGTACACCTATATATGTTACGGACTACGTGGACATCGCGCAACTTGCGCCTAAACGTCTCTCTGTTTCTGGCGTTTATCGACTTCAACGCTAAACAGAAAAGCTTGACACCTTATATAATAAGGAGACGGCCAAGGCAGAATAACTCAAGAGCGCATGGGCCTACAACCCAACGGATGCACAAACATGCGCATAAAACGTCTGTCGCCACAGATGCAAAAGATAGAGAGATTAGAACCCATCAACAACAATAAACAACAGTAAAAGGAAGAATGAACCTCACCAACATATTGGAACTAGACCGAATGGTGCTTGCCTGGTTCAACGGGAGCAACTCGCTCTTCGTCGATTCCTTGGCCGTAAACCTCACTTCGGGATTCACGTGGATACCACTCTACGTGGTTCTTATCTATGTCATCATCAAAAACAACGACACCATGCCGCAGATATTCCTCACCATAGGATGCGCCGTGCTTGCCGTTGTGGTGGTGAGCGTGTCGGTAGAACTCATCATCAAACCCCTTGTTGGTCGATGGCGACCCAGCAACGACCCCTATATCAAGCACACCATCAAGATTGTTAACGGCATACGCAGTGGCCAATACGGATTTTTCTCGGCGCATGCCGCCAACACATTCTCGTTGGCCGTGTTCCTCAGTTTGCTCATCAAGAGCCGTCCCTTGGCCGTCATGCTCTGTCTTTGGTCGGCCGTTAACTGTTGGACACGCCTCTATCTAGGCCTCCATTACCCACTCGACATCCTCTTCGGACTACTTTGGGGCGCACTCGTGGGTTGGTCGGCCTACGCGCTTTATCGTCGTTGGGGCAAACCATTAGGTCTTCCCCGCACGCAAGTAACACCCCAAACCACCGCCTCAGCCTTTTTAAAGGCCGATGTTGGCAAGGTGTTGCTCACTATGGCGCTGTGGATTTGCGCCATCATCATATACAGCTTATTCAACGCATAACAATGAATACTAAACACATCAGGATAAAAGACTATAACTACGACTTGCCCGACGAACGCATAGCCAAGTTTCCCTTGCCCCAACGCGACAAGAGCAAACTACTTGTTTACAATCATGGCGAGGTGTCGCAAGACGAGTTTAGCAACATCACCCGCTATCTACCGCAGGGCGCACTCATGGTTTTCAACAACACCAAGGTTATTCAAGCGCGCCTGCATTTCAGAAAAGAAACGGGGTCGCTCATCGAAATATTCCTCCTCGAACCTGCCTTGCCCGCCGATTACGAACAAATGTTCCAAACAACGGATGCCTGCTCGTGGTATTGCATGGTGGGAAATCTGAAGAAATGGAAAGGCGGACCGCTAACTACTATGGTAGAAATAGCGGGGCAACCAGCAGCAATACAACTCACTGCCGAACGCGACATGTCGTGCGAAACGGCATTGAAAATAGACTTCAAATGGACTGGCAACAAGCTATCTTTTGCCGAACTGCTCGACAAAGCAGGCGAATTGCCCATCCCGCCCTACCTCAATCGCAACACGCAGGAAAGCGACAAGACCACTTACCAAACCGTCTACTCCAAGATTAAGGGCTCGGTAGCCGCCCCAACTGCCGGTCTACACTTCACGCAAAGGGTGCTTGCCGACATTGACCAGCACGGCATCGACCGCGAAGAGCTTACCCTACACGTTGGCGCAGGCACCTTCAAGCCCGTAAAGAGCGAAGAAATTGAGGGCCACTCCATGCACACCGAGTATGTGTGCATACGCCGAACAACGCTCGAAAAGCTGCTGCAACACAACTGCGAGGCCATAGCTGTGGGCACAACCAGCGTGCGAACTCTCGAAAGCCTGTACTACATGGGCTGCAAGGTAAAGGCCAATCCCAACGTCTCGCTCGAACAATTGCACGTAAATCAATGGGAACCCTATGACCAAACGCCCACCAACATCACGCCCACAGAAGCCATTGGCGAACTGATTGCCTACATGGACCGAAACAATTTGCCCTCGCTCCATTCCAGTACGCAGATAATCATCGCGCCAGGCTACCAATATAAAATCGTAAAACGCCTCGTCACCAACTTCCACCAACCGCAAAGCACATTGCTTCTACTGGTTAGCGCATTCGTTGGAGGCGATTGGAAAAACATCTATCGCTATGCGCTCGACAACGATTTCAGGTTTTTAAGTTATGGCGACAGCAGCATTCTCATTCCCTAACACCAAACAGCAAGACTATGAAAAAAGGAGATAAAGTAAGGTTTCTAAGCGAAACGGGCGGCGGTATCGTTGCTGGTTTCCAAGGAAAAAACATCGTGTTGGTACAAGATTCCGACGGTTTCGAGATACCCATGAGCATCAACGAGGTGGTGGTTGTAGACGAGGAGTTGGACCGCAAGCAAGGCAGAACGACAAAGGTGGCCAACGAACAGAAGACGAACACCACGCAACAAGACACCCCTGGCAAGCAATCTATCAAGGCATTGCTAAGTGGCGGATACGAAAACGAAGAGACAGATAACGAAACAGAGCACGAAACAGACCCTGCCGACAGCGAAATTACCTTCCGCAAGCCTGTTGAAGAACGTGTGGGCGGCAACAGTCTGAACGTATATCTGGCCTTCGTTCCCGAAAACGCACGGCAGTTGAGCCACACCAAAATGGCCGTAGAACTAGTAAACGACAGCAATTACTACCTGCGTTACGCCTTTACCACTGCCGAGGGCGAAAGCTGGATGCTGCGCAACGAGGGCGAAATAGAACCCAACACCAAGGTTACGCTCGAAACCATTGCCGCTGAATACTATAACAGCTTTGAGCTATCGGCCTTCCAAGCCATTGCGTTCAAAAGACAAAAAAGCTATGTGCGCAAGCCTGCCATCGACGTAAAGCTACACATCGAGCCGCTTAAACTGTTCAAACAGCATCTCTTTGCCGAAACGCCTTTTTACAACGAGCCGGCCATGCTCTATACCATCGTCGAGGGCGACGAACCAGCCGAACCGCCTGTTAGCGAGATTGATGCAGACAAGCTGAAAACGGAGATGCTCTCTAAGGCCGCCATACAAAAGATGAAACAAGATGCACGGTCTGCCAAAGGCGCAGCTTCTGCAACAGGCAAACACGCTCATGGCGACCGCAAAACTAACGAACCTTTGGTGGTTGACCTGCATGCCCACGAGATTTTAGAGACTACACAAGGTATGGATTCGCTCGATATTCTGCAATATCAACTGGAAGTGTTCCGCCGAACACTTAAAGAGCACGCCAACGAACGCGGCCTTAAAATCGTGTTCATCCACGGTAAGGGCGAAGGCGTGCTACGAAAAGCCATCATCAACGAACTGAACCGACACTTTAAAGGCTATACTTACCAAGATGCCTCGTTCCAAGAATATGGGTATGGAGCAACGCTGGTAAAGGTGAAAGGGTGAAAAGATGAAAAGGGGAAAAGATGGGAAAGGTGAAAAGGTGAAAAGATGGCTAACGCCCACAAAGCCGCGTATGGTTTCTAAATATCCACGTTTCCCTTGCGTGTCTAGGTTCCCTAGCTCTCCTAGATTTCCTAGTTTTCCTAGATTTCCTAGCTCTACTAGATTTCCTAGTTCTCCTAGCTCTCCTAGTTTACCTAGCTCCCCTAGATTTCCTAGTTCTCCTAGATTTCCTAGTTCTCCTAGTTTCCCTAGCTCTCCTAGTTTCCCTAGCTCCCCTAGATTTCCTAGTTCTCCTAGATTTCCTAGTTCTCCTAGGATTCTAGTTGACGAAACCCGCAAAGCATTTGGCTTAACTCCTTAACTCCATAACTCCTTAACTCCTCAAAAAGAACTCCTCAAAAAAGAAATCATGCAACACGGATATATCAAAGTGGCGGCAGCTATTCCAGCTGTTAAAGTGGCCGACTGCCATTTCAACGCCGAACAAACAGAGCAGCAAATCAAGCAAGCCAACGAACAAGGAGCCGAAATCGTGGTGTTTCCCGAACTAGGCATCACGGGCTACACCTGTCAAGACCTCTTCACACAGCAGCTACTCATCGAGCAAGCCGAACTAGCAGTAGGCTCACTGCTCGAAAACACGAAGACGTTAGACATCATTGCCGTGGTTGGCGTGCCTGTCGCAGTAGACAGCATCTTGCTCAATTGCGCCGTGGTCTTTCAAAGAGGCCACATCCTTGGCATCGTTCCCAAAACCTATCTGCCCAATTACAGCGAGTTTTACGAAAAAAGATGGTTCGCATCCACCCACCATCTCAACGAGACATCCATCCACTACGCTGGTCAGCAAGCCCTACTCACAGCGCAAAGCCAAATCTTCGTCACCGCCGATGGCGTAAAATTCGGCGTTGAAATATGCGAAGACGTATGGGCACCCAATCCCCCCGGCACTTATTTGGCACTTGCTGGTGCCGACATCGTTTGCAATCTCTCGGCCAGCGACGAGCTTATCGGCAAGCACGCCTACCTTAAAAGTCTGCTAGCACAGCAAAGTGCACGTACAATGGCAGGCTATGTGTACAGCGGATGCGGCTTTGGCGAAAGCACACAAGACGTGGTTTACGGTGGAAACGCCCTGATTTACGAAAACGGGAAACTGCTAGCCCAAAACAAACGCTTTGATTTCGAGCCGCAAATCGTCGTTTCCGAGATAGACATCTTTAAACTTCGTGCCGAACGGCGCACCAATAGTACCTACGTTAACGCCCAACACGGGCACACCGCCTTGTTGCATACGGCCCAAGCTCCCCTTACCAACAAGCCCTTCGCCCTGCAACGCACCATCGACCCCTTGCCTTTCGTGCCGCAAGACGAACAGATGTACGACAGTTGCGAGGAGATTTTCAACATCCAAGTGTCGGGCTTGGCCCAACGCCTTAAACACATCCATGCCTCAAAGGTGGTGCTGGGCATCAGCGGCGGACTAGACTCCACACTCGCCCTGCTTGTATGTGTGCGTACTTTCGACAAGCTAGGCCTTTCACGCGAGGGCATCGTCGGCGTTACCATGCCAGGCTTTGGTACAACCAACCGAACCTACCGAAACGCCATCGACTTAATGCGCGAATTGGGAATAACCACCCACGAAATCAACATCGCCAAGAGCGTAACCCAACATTTCGAAGACATTGGTCACGACATGGCCGTGCACGACGTGGTGTATGAAAACGGACAGGCACGCGAACGCACCCAAATTCTTATGGATTTGGGCAACAAACTCGGCGGAATTGTTATAGGAACGGGCGACCTTTCCGAACTGGCATTGGGCTGGGCCACCTACAACGGCGACCATATGAGCATGTATGCCGTAAACGTAAGCATCCCCAAGACCCTCATCAAGCACCTTGTTCGCCACGTTGCACAAACCATGCACAACGACGCTACCTGCCAAACGCTCTACGATATCATCGACACGCCCATCTCGCCCGAACTTATTCCTGCCGATGAAGCAGGCAACATCAAGCAGAAAACCGAAGATCTCGTTGGCCCATACGAGCTACACGACTTCTTCATCTACCACTTCTTGCGCCACGGTTTCACACCCCAACGACTCTTTATCATGGCTCGTCATGCCTTTGCATCGCCGCAACAACGCGCCAAGCACTATTCCGACGACGAGATAAAACATTGGCTAAGGGTTTTCCTCCGCCGTTTCTTCGCCCAACAGTTCAAGCGTTCGTGCCTGCCCGATGGACCGAAAGTGGGTAGTGTTAGCCTTAGTCCGCGTGGCGATTGGCGAATGCCCAGCGATGCAACGGCCAAAATGTGGCTCGACGAATGCGATAAACTGTAGCGAAACAGGCAACACGACAACAGGCAACAATATCTTTTCCTGCTTATTTCAACACATACAACGGGAAACGCGGAACACCCTCTTTAGCTATCACCCCCGCGTTGCATAAACGATTGAGCCATTTCTGCGCCAGATATTGGGTTAGTCCAAATTGCGTGCGCATTATCTTGCAGGTGATATAATTGTGTTCTTTCAGGTAAGCCTTAACTTGCTCCGACATCTGTTGCTCCGTGTATTGGCTAGACTGGTTTGAATGTTTCGTACGAACAAACCGAACGCCCTGCGACACCTCTTTTACCAAACTTGCCTCAGGACGGAAATTAATTCCGGCAATGCGCACATCATTGCCGGTAACCTTTCTGTCCGCATTATTGTCGTCTACATTTAAGCTAGCCGCCAAAGAAAGGTAGCCTATCTCGGGAATGTAAAACCTACGGCCTTCAATAAAAGCCTGAACGCAGAGGTCGCGCAGTTCGGCAAGAACGGCGGCCACATCTCCCCTGGTCAACGAGCATCTTTTTTCTATGACCGTTTCCAGTTCTCGGGCCGTCAATGGTTCTCGCAAAATCAAGCGAACATACTGCCGGCTCTTACCAGAACCCATCGCATTGTTAATGGTGTATAAGTCGTATTTCAGCTGCATGTTTATATTTTATTGGTTATTGTTACATCTAGGTATATTCTTTCGTTATGTGTTTAGGTGGTCATGCCAAGGTTTGTTCGCCCGAAACAAGTGGGTGTAAAAGCGGTAATCGCTGTTGGGGGGTAGCCATTTAAGTGGCACCATGCAGGCATGCAACGGGCACGGCATGCACAACCAACGTACAAAAGTCGGAAAAATACTTGATATACGCAAAAAAAATGGCATGTTAACAGGAAAATTCTCCATGCTGTTTACCTGTTAGCCACTGGCTTTGGCTGCAACAAACACGGCTTGGTTTAGGCCACATCCGCACTTAAACAGCAAACATCTGCACTGTTGCAAGCCTGCGGTTAAAGGCAAACGGCAAGTTCATAGCAGGTCTGTTACAATCTGTTTTGTCAACGTTTGGCAGTTGTTGGCATTTGCCATGAACGTTCACGGCATAGGCCAAAAAGGTTCACGGCAAACGCCATAAAGGTTCATGGCAAATGCCGAACAATCGTAGGAAGCCACAAATCGGCATGCAACCTATGGTGTATCATGTCGTGACATAATGGCGTTGCACATTGCATTTTTACTTGAAACCATACAACTTTGCACTTATAAAAATCTTGATTACGTGAAGTTATAGGAGCGTACCCCCCAGATTTCGCAACGGGAATGAGGGTTTGAACCCCTCGCCCCATCTGCTTTCCGCTAGCAACCGCAAAAGCCATAGCATTTTATTTTTCGCCTATCGTGGTTGCGGTTCTCAATGATAAGGAAGGCCACAATATAAGTATAGTCGCGTTTGGCAGAAAAACGAGTACCAGATATTTTAACCGTCAACTTATAATCCTTGTTCACATACAGATAGGTTTCATCGTTATTGGCCACAAGCGAGAACTTTTCTAGCTTGCCGTTTACCATCATATACGCGTTTTCCGCCGAGTCATTAGTCAGTACATACCGATCTTTCTCCACATCATCAAGACGCTTGTAGAACGTACAAAGTCCGCCATCAATCTTCGCGGGAATTGAATCTAAGTAACCAATCTCAATCCCCACCCTTCCTTTCTTCGTTGCAAAGCTGTAGACAAAAGCCCATGCAACAAGGCAAACAATAAAAAGCAATCTTAATTTGCACATAACTACACCCTAAAAATGATAAACTAACAAACCAATAAGCCAAACAGATGAGCTGAAAAACTTAGAAACGCACAAACCTATAAACTAAAAAACAACTCATAGACTCACCTACACAGGCAAACTATGGCTCTATTAGGAGATCGTCTTTCGTCACCAATTTCAGCGTTGTCTTTTCTCCTTTAATCACGGCACGATACATACCATCCCGCTTAACGCATATCAGCACCAACTGTTTAGCATCCTTATCTTGGCATCTATCCGCTTCTATCACGCAATCGAACCTATTGGCTTGCAGCATCTCGCCAATGGCGCGGTCGTCTTTTGTGCCTAAATAAGACTTCCTTTCATCACCTCCTTCATCTCTATTTGCGAGATTATCAACCAAAAAGTATCGCAATTGGTCATCGTAAACATACACCTTGTGCCAACACTCGTACACTTTGCGAAGCCAATCGCTAACTGTAAGCGAAGCGATACTGTCTGTGGGGGCGGATTTTTTCTTGGTCGTGAGGTCGCATACGTAAATATACGCTGTTGCATAGAGTTTCACCCGCTTCGGAATCTTGAATATCCTACGCATCTTAAGAATGGTTTTTTCTCCCATTCGCTGAAATTCCCCGGTGTTCCACGTTTGTGCCGAAACACGCGTTACAAACAAAACAAGCAACAATAAGATTATCCTTTTCATACGCCAATCTATTTCGTTTTATGCGTTAATTCCCTAAAAGAAGCCTCATTACAGCGGTATTGAAAAACCGACACGATGCCATTGCACCATTATAGACCAACCAACGAAGTGGGCATATTCCTCAAAAAGGCACGCGCGCACCAAACACCCGCTTTACGTTCTGGGTGGTTTGGCGGGCTATTTCATCGGTGGTGGTGGCGTAGCCATTGGCCATTACCTCCACAACATAGGTGAGATAACTGCTCTCGTTGCGCTTGCCGCGCATGGGAACAGGTGCCATGTAAGGGCCATCGGTTTCGAGAACGATGCGCGAAAGGGGGATGTGAGGCAACACCGAGGGCAGGTTCGACTTCTTAAAGGTAAGTACACCACCAATGCCCAGCACAAATTTGTCGAACTGCAAGAAGGCATCGGCCTCGCGTTCGTTACCCGTAAAGCAATGGAAAACACCGCCTGGCAGTTGGCTTTCGTACTTTTTGATGATGTGCACCATCTCGTTTTGCCCCTTTCTGCAATGTATCATCAAGGGCAAATTGTATTCGGCCGACCAGCGCACTTGCTCTTCGAAGGCTTCAAGTTGTTGCTTTTCGAACTCGCGACTCCAATAAAAGTCTAGCCCCACTTCGCCAATGGCGATAAAGGGGTGCGGCTCTTCAAACCGCCGTTTCATGCGTTTAAGCACCTCAGCATAGTCGGCCTTCACCTCTTCGGGGTGCAAACCCATCATGGCGAAGGCGTAGTTGGGGTAACGTTGAGCCAGCAAGAGGGCGGCATCGCCACTTGGTTCGTCGATGGCCGGAATAAAAACCTTGCTCACTCCTGCCGCTTTGGCACGTGCAACAACCTCGTCTAGGTCGTCGCGATATTCGTCCACATCTAGGTGGATGTGCGTATCAATAATCTCTGTTGTCATGTTCTCGTTTACATTCTGTTGACTTTGGGCCCAATTACAAAAGCCCAAATAGTCTTGCTCCCCACAACTTATGGGGAGAAAACCGCCAACATGCAAGCACCGAAAGCTAACTAACCCAATCCTTTTGCATTGGGATAGAGGCCCGTTCGGTGCCTCGGTTGGTTCTTTTCTCGTTCCTCAAAAAGCGCGTTTTGCCTTTCCACTTCGCTCAAAGCTCCGTGTCGGCGATTTCCAATTCTCGCCATGGCAATGTTCGAGCAAGCTCGACATTGTTCATTTGGCTTAACGAAAACGTTCTATAAACTCGGCAAAGCCGCATGGGATAGCGACATCCAATTTACAGAACCAACCCTAACGAGAAACAATTAAGGCTTGTTTAGCACCTGCCTTAATACAGATGTTCCTCGTTGCGGCGGTAATAATATATCACCCCCAGCTTTCTACATTCGGCGAAACGCACCTCTGGCGGTTCGTGTTCGAAGTGTTTCTCGATTTGGTTCCACAAGTCGAGGATGATGTTGTCTGTTTCAGGGCGTAGCGTATGCAACGTGTCTACGGCCTTGTTCGTTCGGGCTTGCAGCGACTTTTGTTGCTTATAGGTCTCCATAAAGATGTCGTAATGTGTGGAAACCATCCCGATGGTGGGGTTGTAAATGGGTCGTCCGCCTTGCTTAATACGTTCTTTCTCGCCCTCGATGGCACGTTGGCCAAACTTGGCTAAGCCCTCTTGGGTTTTAAGATTGGGCAATGACGTGGCATGCTCGCTAAGTCCGTAGAGTTTCAGAGCAGATTTCTTAATCTCTCCGCGCTCAACACTCATGAAGAGCACTTGCAGAAAATGGCTCACATACATTACGGCATTGCGCTGCACGCGGTCTATCTTGCCCGTCTGTCTGGCTTGCGCCGTAAGCGAAGTTCGATACTGCTGGGCTGCCGTCAGTAGTCGGTCGTAGGCAGGTCTAGCCCTGTTAATCACGCTCCAATCGATAAAGCGATTTCTTGCCGAATACACACTCTCGTTTTCGAGTAGCATTTTCAATGCTTTAAGTCGTGCGGCATCTGTCTTAGGTAGTCGTCGGTATGGCATGGTATTGTATTTAGGTGAGAGGTTCTAGTATTTTCTGTTCATCATTTTCGAGGCATAGTTAATGAGGTTTTCTTTTCTTTCGGCTGGCACATTCACCTCATCGAGGTAGCGTTTGCCACATTCAAAGTAGTGTTCTATTCGCCGTTCGGCCATCTTGTCGATGCCCATAGCGTTGTAAAGCTGGGTTATGGCCGCAATTTTTTCTTGTGCATCGCATTGCTCTTGGCCAACCCAGTGTTGCAGTTCGGCCCGTTGTGCGGCATCGGCCTTGTTGAAAGCGTTGATAAGCATGTACGTTTTCTTGTTGCTTATGATGTCGCCGCCAATGGCCTTGCCAAACACCTCGCTGTCGCCGTACACGTCTAGGAAGTCGTCTTGCAGTTGAAAAGCCAAGCCAATTTGTTCGCCAAACTTATATAATAGGTCGGCATCTCGCTGTGGAGCATCGGCCAACAGCGCGCCCATCTTCATGGAACAGGCCAACAGCACACTGGTTTTTAGGCGTATCATCTCGATATATTCGTCTTCGGTTACATCGTTGCGATGCTCAAAGTCCATATCGTATTGCTGCCCTTCGCCAATTTCGAGTGCCGTCTCGGTAAACAGTTCCATCACGGGTTTCAGCTTTGTGGCATCGCATTGTGCCACCAACTGATAAGCCAGAACCAGCATCGAGTCGCCCGATAGTATGGCCGTATTGGCATCCCAACGCTTATGCACAGTGGGCTTACCGCGTCGCAGTTCGGCATTGTCCATCAAGTCGTCGTGCAAGAGCGTATAGTTATGGTAGGTTTCCAATCCGCAAGCAGGTGCAAGAATGCTTTCGGGGTCGTCCTTAAACAGGTTATAGGCCAGCAATGCAAGCGTAGGCCTAATACGTTTGCCCCCAATGGAGAGCACATAACGTATGGGTTCGTAAAGCGATTGCGGCTTACGATTGAAGGGCAAGGCCTCTAAATATGCGTTTATTTTGCTGAGAATTAGATCGTCTGTCAACATGTTGACTAATTTTTAAAGTTTAAATACGATAGGTATGGCAAAGAGCGTGCGGCATGGTTTGCCTTTGTCTAGCCCAGGTTTCCACTTGGGCATGTGACTGATAACGCGCAGAGCCTCGGCATCTAAGTCTTCGTTTACGCCGCGAACCACCTTTTGGTCGGTAATGGTTCCGTCTGCATTGACGATAAACGACACCATCACACTGCCTTGAATGCCCTGCTCTTGGGCAGTTGGCGGATAGCGAAGGGTGCGTTGCAGCCACTTCATAAACTCCACAATGCCGCCTGGATACTCAGGCATCTGTTGCACAACGCGCGGCTTATCGTCGTTGGCAATTGGCTCGGGAACAGGCTGCTCGATGGCCGTTGTAGGCGTTTCGTTTTGTTGCACAGTTGCCTCCTCGCCTTCTTTTTCCTCGTCGTTGCGCTCGTTCAGCTTGTCGGGCAATGCCACGGGCGTGTCCACCGCTTTAATTTTCGTGGTGATAGAGGGTGCGGCAGTGGGAATTGCGGCGGCCACCATTTCGCTTTTCTCCACGTCGGGCAGTATTTCCATCTCCTCGAAGAAATCATCTGGCACCTCGTCGTCGAAGTCAAAGGTACGCGAATTGCTGTTGTACTCCAGCGCCACAAACAGGAACGAGAGCACTACAACAAGCCCAAGCAAATAATTGGTTACGCGCTTGTTCTCCAAATTGGCACTATGTGTCTTTTTTATCTCCACACGATTGAAGTTGTTGCAACAAAGTTAGAGCTTTCACGGCGAATGAAACTCAATTCACCTACAAATATAATGATATAATTGGAAAAAGGTGTAACTTTGTAGATAAAACAGAAAGAAGTTGATGAAAAAAGTTATTTTCGCCCTTATTTTGTTCTTTATGGCGGATAAAATGGCGGCACAAGAGAGCCAAACGGCTTATAATTTCTTGCGGTTGCCCGTGAGTGCGCATGCCGCTGCGCTTGGTGGCGACAACGTTACGCTCATTAACGACGATGCGTGGTTGATGTTCAACAACCCCGCGCTGCTGTCGTCGGTGAGCGACAAGACGCTTGCATTGAACTACATGAACTTCATGCGGGGTGTTAATTTGGCCGGCGTGGCCTACAACAAGGTGATAAAAGAGCGCGCCTCGGCTGCCCTTTCGGTTAACTATGTGGACTATGGCAAGATGCGATACACCACGGCCGACAACCAAGACTTGGGCGAATTTGCTGCTAGGGACATTGCCGCAACGGCTTATTTCTCGTACATGCTTACCGATAAGTCGGCTGGCGGCATCGCTGCAAAGGTGCTGTCGTCGAGCATCGGGCACTATACTTCGATTGGTGTGGGCGTAGATCTTGGTCTGAACTATTACGATGCCGAACGCGAATTGTCGCTATCGGTGGTGGCAAAGAACCTAGGCGGACAGCTTAAAGCCTACGAAGACGACTACGAAGGCATGCCGCTCGACGTGCAGATGGGCATCAGCAAACGCTTGCAGCATGGGCCTTTCCGCCTATCGGCAACGCTGGTAGACCTCAACCACTGGCATTATGCGCTGATGAAACATTTTGTTTTTGGCGTAGATGTAGACCTTTCGCCAAACATTTGGGTGGGTGCAGGATATAGTTTGCGGCGTGCCAACGAGATGAAAGTGGGCGATGCCGAGAACGCCAGCAGTCATGGCGCGGGCTTGTCGCTGGGTGCAGGCCTGCAACTAGAACGGTTTAAGCTGAACTTGGCTTACGGCAAGTACCACGTTTCTAGTTCGTCGGTGGTGCTTAACGTGTCGTTCGCCATGTGAGGGGGTGAGTTTTTGAGTGTGTAAGCTACTGAGTTTTTGAGCCTATAAGTTATTGAGTTCATCAATAAACGGACGAACAAACCCACAATCTCACACCTCATATATACTAAACAGCCCGTAAACTCGACTGTAGACTCGCCAACTTAAAAACTTTAAACCCAGAAACTCACCAACTCATAAACTAAAAAATAAACTTACAAACAATACAGATCATGAAGAAAATAACCATCGCCATCGACGGACTTTCGTCGTGCGGAAAGAGCACTATGGCCAAGATGTTGGCCAAAGAAGTGGGCTATATCTATGTAGACACGGGCGCAATGTACCGCGCCGTAACGCTTTTTGCCATGCAAAACGGCATGATTGCGCCCGACGGCCATGTTGACCGCGAGGCCCTGAAAGCGAAAATGGACACGCTGAGGGTGGAGTTTAAGCTAAACCCTGAAACAGGAAAGGCCGAAACTTACCTCAACGGCGAGAATGTTGAACGCGAGATTAGGGGCATGGAGGTGTCTGGGCACGTTAGTTCAATTGCGGCAATAGACTTTGTTCGCACGGCTCTTGTGGCTCAACAACAGCGCATGGGGCAGGATAAGGGTATCGTGATGGATGGTCGCGACATTGGTACGGTGGTGTTTCCCGATGCCGAACTGAAAGTGTTTGTCACGGCTTCGGCTGAGGTTAGGGCGCAACGCCGCTTTGACGAGCTTGTAGGCAAGGGCATGGAGGCCAACTACGATGAAATTCTTCGCAACGTTCAAGAGCGCGATTATAAGGATAGTCACCGCGAAGTAAGTCCGTTGCGCAAGGCCGACGATGCCATTGAGCTAGACAACGGACAGCTAACCATCGTCCAACAGCTGCAATGGCTGGTGGATAGGTTTGAAGAAAAGGTGGGAAAGGGGTAAGGAGAGAAGTAGTAAGGAGTAAGGAGAGAAGTAGTAAGAAGTAAGGAGTATGGAGGGAAGTAGAAAGGAGTAAGGAGAGAAGTGGTAAGGAGTAAGGAGGGAAGTAGGAAGGAGTAAGGAGGAAAGTAGAAAGAAGTAAACGGTGAAGGAGTAAATTGGTAAGCCGTGAAAGAGCTGAAATAATAAAGCAACAAAGGCCTTTCTTTTCAGGCAAATGGCCGGAATAGTGCCTTATCAACAGCCAAAACCTTCTTAACAACTTTCCTTTCTTTCAGCCTTTCGCCCTCCCCTTCCCGCCAGAAAGGATTAAAAAAAGAATTAATAAATTTAAGAAACCTCAATTTTTGTCACAATAAAGTTTGCATTTTCAAATATCTTGCCTATCTTTGCAGTGACAAGTTTAGGTCACGAGGATTGCTTATTGCAAGCCAGTTCTCGCAAACTAATGATGAATATCCTAATTGTCAGTAAAAATAGATTATAAATTTTGAGTTAATTACTGTTTTTGGAGGAGGTTCTTCGCGATGAAGGGGCTCCTTTTTTAGTGCCTACTTGTGAACATCAAACAAGTGTGCGGCCGCGTTTATAGGCAGGTTCTAAAAGTTACCTTTACTGTATTTTCAGCTTTTAGCTGAGCAGTTTTGGGTTACTTCTTGAAGGAGCATAGTGCACTATGCTTTCTGAAAGAGAAAGCAAAAGATGCCAGATAAAAGCAAAAAGACAATGAAGAACAATACAAGGAACAACAATTGAACACCTTTGCGGGGAACTTTTAGAACATGCCAATAATAAACGCAAGCCCCAAAAGAACCACGCTTTCGAGGCTATTCTCCCTTTCCTAGCTCGTTCTTCACGGCCTTATTGCCTTTAAACTACAAACCACAGCGTGAATACAAAGCCCCTTGTAGCGGCACTACAAGAGGCTTGTACGGACACTACAAGAGCTTTGTAGCAGCGCTACAAGCGGCTTGTAGCGCCACTACAAACTACGTTGTACTGCACAGGTTGCCAGAAATTTGTGGGCAAACGACGACGAAACCACGAAAGACAACAACATAAACCACTAAAAAAGCAAAGGCACGACCCGCAACATGTGTTGCAAGCCGTGCCTTCGACGCTATGTTTTGGGCTTATGCCCGATGTCAAATCTTTATTGTGCGCGCTCGATGTAAGCCACTACATCGCCCTTATTCACCTTGCTACCCTGCTTGGCGTTGATTTCAACCAGCTTGCCACCAAGTGCGGCAGGCACAGTAACAACCTCGCCCCAAGTGGCAACAATGTAGCAGAACACTTCGCCTTCATTGTATTCCTTACCAATGTAAGGCTCAACGGTAGGTGCGCATTCGCCGTCGCCATTAAATTCCCAGAACAGTTGTCCCTTAACGGGAGCAACAAGCGCATCGGCCTTGGCGTGCTTAAAGGCGGCGAGTTCTTCAACCGACAGTTTGCTGCCCATTTTAGCATCCTTAGCCTTTTGCAAGTCGGCCAAGAAGTTCTTCTTTGCTTGTCCGCTCTTATAATTGCGGTATTGTTCGGGGTGCATAGCCAGTTCAAACAGTTCTTCATCGTCCTGTCCATACTCCCAACCGTTCTCGTCCATTTCCTTCTTAAACTCATCCAAGCTGTTTGGTAGCAGCGTATGTGGGTCGGCATCGGTAAATTCGAGTCCTTTTTCCTTGGCCAAAGCCACCAACTCGGGTGCGATTGTTCCAGGAATTTTGCCACTCTTGCCCAAAATCATACCCCACATAGAATCGTCCATCATCACGAAACGACCCTTGCCTTGCTCCATTGTGAGGAGGTTCATCAGCGCAATGTTCTTCACATACTGCGAGAATGGCGTTACGAGGGGTGGATAACCCACGCGTGGCCAAACGTATTCCACCTCGTTGAAGAGGTTGATAAGCATGTCGTCGGTAGACAATTCGGGCTCGCCCTTCTTCGCACGGATGCTATTGATGGTGCTATGTATGCCCGCTAGGTCGGCCATCATACTGCCCATCATACCACCAGGCAAACCACAACCAAGCAACAACGAGCTCATCAGCTTGTTGGCGGGGTTGATAAAGTAGCCCAACCACTCGTCGATGAACTCTTGTGTCAATGCGCGCGCCTTCATGTAAGCACTCATGTTGATTTCGGGAACGTCGAAACCTTCGTTCTTCAACATGCTTTGCACCGAGATAACGTCGGGATGAACCTTACCCCAAGATAGCGGTTCGATGGCCGTATCGATGATGTCGGCACCGTTGTTGCACACCTCCAAGACAGAAGCCATCGACAAACCGGGGCCTGTATGGCCGTGATACTCGATGATAATTTCGGGGTGTTTGTCCTTAATGGCCTTCGTTAGCTGACCCAACAAGGCGGGTTGGCCAATGCCGGCCATGTCTTTAAGGCAAATTTCCTTTGCTCCGGCCTCGATAAGTTGGTCGGCAATGTTGCTATAATATTCCAGCGTATGCACGGGCGAAGTGGTAATACAGAGCGTTCCCTGCGGCGTCATGCCTGCCTCGGCCGCCCATTTAATGCTGGGTATGATGTTACGAACGTCGTTCAAGCCGTCGAAAATACGGGGTATGTCCACACCTTGCGCGTGTTTCACCTTATACATCAGCGCACGAACATCGTCGGGCACGGGGTACATTCGCAAAGCGTTCAGTCCACGGTCTAGCATGTGGGTCTTTATGCCCACCTCATTAAAAGGCTTACAGAATGCTCGCACACCCTCGTTGGGGTTTTCGCCTGCAAGCAGGTTAACCTGTTCGAAGGCACCGCCGTTGGTTTCCACACGCGAGAAACATCCCATCTCAATAATCACGGGAGCGATGCGCTCCAATTGGTCTTTACGTGGCTGAAACTTTCCAGAGCTTTGCCACATGTCTCGATAAACAAGACTGAATTGTATTTTCTTTTTCATAAGTTGCTTATACAAATTACTATAAGTGGATAATATAGCGATGCAAAATTAGATAAAAAAAATCAAATACGGCCCATTGCTTTGAAGTTTTTGCAGATAGTTAGCATTGCTTGGCGGGCAAAGGGGGCGGGAAGCATGCCACCAAATGCCACGCGCTGCACCGCAAATAACACCCGCCCTAGCCCATAAATGCAGCGCGAACAAGTGTTAAAAAGGGATAAGAGCAAGAAGGTTCACCATTTATTCGTTAATTTTGTAGCCTAGAATGCGAAGAAAATCGTTAATTGCCTTGTTGCTGTTTGCCGTCATATTTGTGACGGCGGGGGTTTATACACCCTACGCACAGCGAAAAAAAACGCCTAAGACGGCTGCCGAGAGGCAGGCCGACTCCATCAGGCGCGACTCGTTGGAACGTGTGGCCAACGACACTACACGCATGGATTCGCTGCAACGAGCTATCTACCGACACAACAAACAGGTGGACGACTCCATCCGTCTCGATTCGATTAACCGACAAAAGAAAAACGGAATAGACGCGCCCGTGGTGTATTCGGGCAACGATTCGCTGGTTTACAACGCCGATTCAAAGATGGCTTACCTCTACGGTTCGGCCAAAGTGAAGTACGAAAACATGGACTTGGCCAGCGAACGCATACGCATCAGCACAGACAGTAGTGTGGTACACGCCACTGGTGCGCCCGACAGCACAGAGAAAAGCGGCGTTAAAGGTAAGCCCGTATTTAACATGGGGTCCGACAAGTACAGCAGCGACACGATGGCCTTTAACTTCAAATCGAAGAAAGGAATTATCAAAGAGGTGCACACACAGCAACAAGAAGGATTTCTTTTCGGGCAAAAGGCCAAGCGCGATGCCAACGGCGACGTGTATCTTCAACACGGACGATACACCACTTGCGATAAAGATTGCCCCGACTTTTACATTGCACTATCGCGTGCTAAGGTGCGTCCAGGCAAGGATGTGGTGTTCGGACCAGCATATTTAGTGGTGGCCGACGTGCCATTGCCGTTGGCCATTCCCTACGGTTTCTTCCCCTTTACCAAGAAATACAGCAGCGGCTTTATCATGCCCACATACGGCGACGAGAGCGAACGCGGCTTTTACCTGCGCGACATTGGCTATTATTTCGCCCTCGGAGATAAGTGGGATCTGAAACTTTTGGGCGAAATATACACCAAAGGTTCATGGGGAATATCGGCCGCAACCAACTATCGCAAGCGCTATCGCTACAACGGCAGCTTTTATTTTAGCTACCAAAACACCAAGACGGGCGACAAGGGATTGCCCGATTACTCGTCGCAAACCAGCTTTAAGCTGCAATGGAGCCACCGACAAGACCCAAAGGCCAACCCCTTCAGCAACCTTTCGGGAAGTGTTAACTTTGCCTCAAATCAGCCGTGAACTACTATCGCGTGCAACTGAAGACAAACAAATATTTAAAATTAGAATTGGAGTGAAAAATAACGATTTCACTTATAAATATTCCTAGATTTTTAGTCACTAAAAAGAAAGAAGACTGAGAGGAGAGGGGAATTTCCCAAAAACTAAACCCCTCTCTTAAATAAATTACCGTAAAGAAGGAGGAATGATGATGAAATCTGTTTTCCTTACCCTCTCATATTCTTTCGCCAATTCTATTTGTAATTGACGTTCATTTCTCGAAATATATCTTAACTGGCATTGCTCAATCTCCAATTCTTCTGGTAACGCTATCCTATA
>ERZ773049.269-NODE-269-length-33129-cov-11.826934_pt1 | contig 33129 bp, 37 predicted proteins | sample MGYA00580633_ERZ773049 | MGnify/ENA primary metagenome ERZ773049 (study PRJEB29015, sample SAMEA2737991) | human oral metagenome | biome: human oral; feature: human-associated habitat; material: dental | place: China | collected 2066 ...
ATTTAAGCTCTTTCTTCCAATATCCTTAGCCCTTCTTTTAAAATGTTTTTTGCTGCATTTATATCTCTATTATGTGCAGCTCCACATACTGGACATATCCATTCTCTTATGCTTAAATTCTTTACTTCTTCATTCTTATATCCGCAACAGTTACATATTTGACTACTTGCAAAAAACTTATCTACTCTTACTACTGTTCTTCCATACCACTTCGCTTTATATTCCAACATTCTACTAAATTCACTCCACGATACGTCTATAATATTTCTTGCTAAGTTATGATTTTTTACCATATTTTTTACTTGCAAGTCTTCCATACAGATAATGTAATATTTTCTTATCAGTTCTGTCGATAATTTCTGCAAAAAGTCTTTTCTTTGATTTGTTACTTTTTCATAGCATTTTGCCACTTTTATTCTAGCCTTATTTCTATTTGAACTGCCCCTTGGTTTTCGTGACAGTTCTCTTTGACATAAAGCCAGTTTTTCCAAAGATTTATGTAAATATTTTGGATTTTCTATTAAGGCTTCATCACTGGTAATCGCAAAGTCCTTTATACCTAAATCTATTCCAACATTCTTATTTGTGCTCTCTAGTTTTTTTACTTCTACATCTGTACAACATAGAGACACATAATATTTTCCACTAGGTGCTTGTGTTATTGTTGCATTTATTATTCTTCCTTGTGGCTTCATCTTATCTCTTATTTTTAGTTTTCCTAACTTAGGTACTTTTATCCATTTATCTAAAAACTCTATATTATTATTTGTATAATTGGTTCTGTATGATTTTCTATTACCTTTCTTAGATTTAAACTTTGGATAACCATTTCCACTAAAGAAGTTTTTATATGCCTTATCTAAATCCTTTAAAGAATTTTGTAAAGAAAATTTATCCACATCTTTTAACCATTCTTTCTCTTGCTTTAAAACTGTCAATTCTTTACTGCATTGATTATATGACATAGATTTTTTTTCTTTGTTATATAATTCCTGTTTTAAGCCTAAAAAATAATTATAGATGTATCTAACACAACCAAAAGTACAATTTAACTTTTCTATTTGAGTTTTAGTTGGATAAAATCTGAACTTGTATGCTTTTTCCATTTGATTTCACCTCCATTTACGTTACTGATTGCCCATTATCTCAACACTTAGGGTTTAACCTTATGTCATCTAGTATATTTTTTCTGCTTTCGCAACGTTCACACTTACATCTTATTTTAAGATGTTATGTTGTAGTTATACTAGCTTTAGGGATTTCCAGCAATTCGAGTAGTATTGGATAGCTTTTTTAAGTCGCTATCTCTACATACATATTTCTATATATGCTGACTATACTTCTCAGTCTAACTCACGTCTTGCGTTACGAGTATGCGACCGCATTTTTAATCAAAAAGGAAGTTTAATGCTTCCTTTATGACAATGTTACGATATATATTTGCTATATTTTAATTATAGCATATTTATTTAATAAAATCAAGACAAGAAGATATATAATAATAAAGCATATAAAAAAGAGCCTGTAAAAAAGCTCCTTTTAAAATAAATTACATAAGCATATTCGCTTTTATATAGAACGCCGCTACAAATATTACAATAAACATAGCAATTACAGAATAAAAACCTTTCTCCTTGTTACGTTTTATAGCAAGTGTCGCAACAACGCTTATAAGAAGTACAATAAGCTCAAGCTCGCTGGATATGTAGTATACTGAAATTAAAGCCTGAATTAGGCAGGACAGTATAAACCAGCCTACAGTCTGCCCAGCATTAAATGAGCTTTTATATTTTCTGTACTCAAACGGAAGCTGGATTAAGGCAGTTCCAACAAATCTTTTTGGGCATAGGTCGTACAGAAAATGTATTGTCATACCAAAGCATAGACCCGCAACAAGAACTCCTGTTATATCATACTTAACTTTCCACATTAGGCTTAGCGTACCTGTGTAATGCAAAATAAATAAAGCAACAGGCAAAAAGAAAGAATGTGTAACAATGCTTCTGTGCTTAAGACCTTTTATCTTCAAGTCTACATCAGGGTATCGCAGTCCTATGTAGTACATAGAGATTAATATTAAAATTTTTACTGTACTTAGCAGCATATCCAAATTGTCAGCTGCGACATTATTCATAGAAAATCAGTCCTTTCGTAAAAAAGCCTTTTTTGCAGTAAAAGGCTTTACATATTTATATTTTCATAATAACATTATAGCATAATCAGTCACTCACATCAACTAGGCAATATGCCAAATTTTGAGCAGGCATATTATCTACATTGTCAAACTCTTTGTTATTAAGTATCTTGCAAAATTCATCTCTTTTTATATTTATAGGATATTTTTCATTTTTTAAGTCTTTATAGAAATCATATTCTATATATTCAATTCGTATATCCAAGCCGTTTAATTTAGCAAGCTGAAAAAGTTCTGAATTTTTCTTGAACTCATACCAGCCAGTCTTAGGGTTGTAATAACATTTTATGAAATTTGTAGGATAAAATTTACGAGAGCCATACGAAAATATTTCTTTTTCATTATCTTTGTAAAATATTTCCTTGCCGTCAATAAAAATTTTAAATTTAACACATAGTGAAACTCCCTCAATAAATTCTCCACTAAACTTAAAATCTCCATTAGAATTTGACGGCATAAAATAGTAGTCATAACATATTCTTTTTCTTATATTTTGCTTTTTATTAATTGTCATAGACCAAACCTCCTATTATATCTAAAACTTTTTGAAGACGAACTTCAGCTTCCTTATCTGAAATAACACGTGGCTTATCTTTTAAGTCCTCTATATATTTCTTATAGTCCAAGTATTGAGGGTCGTCAAACAGGCTTGGGTCATCGTAAAATCCCCATTTATGAAATCCCTGCACAGGGTCGTTTGTATTCTAGCGTGGTCGCTGTCATAACAGGAAATGGCTATGCCGTATTTACGTACTGTTTTTGTAACATCGCTTATGCCTTTTTTCCCTACGTCATAATGCCCAAGCTGTCTTAAAACTCGCTGAATATCAAAAGAGTTCCATATTGCGACAAGCTCTAAAATATCAAATTTCTGACCTTTGTTATCAGTTACAAGCCCGTAATCACCGTAAACCCCTTCTATGAAACCTCCTCCAAGCTCACTTGGTACAAGTATTTTTATTTTATCTCCATACACAATATTTGCCTGATTATAAACATTATAGTCAGCTTTAATCCAAGAAAAACTTCCCATTTTAAATCAAATCCTTTCTTAATAAGTATGCGTGCCATTTTAAGTATGGCACATTTTCACATAAATTTACATAGCCAAATAAGAGCCATTTTTTATATTGTTATTTATAGTTTCAAACACGTTTTCGTAATAGTCAACCTTTAATTTTAGCTCGCTAAAACTTTCAGCACGAGCAACACAGTCTGTCAAGTGGTCTTCTATCTCGTCAATCTTCCAATTGCTTTTAGAATAAACCGTATTAACAGCATTTCTTAAGTCTTCAATGAACGTATTTTTTAAAGAGATGTCTTCAAACTCGTTATCAATCTCATAAAGCACTGCTTCAACGCTTCTGAAAACAGCTTCATTGTCAAACTCCACACTATTAAGATAACCTTTAAAACTTTGAACTACGCTTGATTTAATTTCCATAACTTTTACCACCTTGTCTATTTGTTTTATTATATTGTAATTATAGCATATAAAATGAAAAATGTCAACTTCTTTTTATAAAAAAAGCAAGATTTTTAGTAGTCTTGCTTTTAATATTTATGTTATTTATCAAAGTCATCATTATTCCCAAACAACGACTGCTGCTTGCCAATCTTGTAGTTAGATACATCTTCAAACTGACTATCTTTTGCAGATTTTTCAGATGTTTCTTTTACCACGGTATCTTCCTGAATATCGTTTTGCACATCGTCCTTTGATTTATTTTCATCTATGGTCTTATCTTCCTTATCTGACCCTAGACGCTTAGCACGGTTTTCAAGAACCATTTCTACATCCTTTGAAATCCCCACGACTTCCTCCATATAGTTGCAGATTGACTGTTTCTCGTCTTCGGTCATTTCATTAAATATATATCCAGCCGTACAGTTCTTCATATCCTCGTCGCTCTTTGTAAAGTCAGAAGCAATTCCTTGCTGCTGCAAAGCAAACTCGTAGCTTCTTGCAAATATTTCTGTACCGCTTGTAAAGTAGTCCTTTAATGATGAAAGTTTCATTATCTCGTGGTGTCCGTCGTTAGCAATTCTGTTATAAGTCTGCTTATAGATAGAGCCAACCTCGTCTGAAAACTTACGTGTGCTTGACAGCATTTTATCTCCCAAGGTAAAGTCAATTCGGTGTCCCACTTCGTGAACTAAACTTCTGTAAGCCTTGTCGTTATTGATGTCAACTGCTATACAGTTATGGGCTGGGATATATACTCCGTTTACAATTCCCTTATGGTTCTTTTTCTGCAAGTTTCCAAGTTTTCTGAACTTAAGGCTTACATCCTCGCACTTAGCCTTTTTAAGAATTGGCGCAATATCAGATATTGATTTTTCAAGGTCGTCCATAGCGGCTTTTCCTTCCATTCTACCAATCTGTTTTTTAGAATTAAAGCTCTCAAATTCAACATCGTTGTCAAACTCAACGTCATTAAAATATTTGTTAAAATTAGATTTTTCCATTTTCTCCTGAGTTCTGACGTTAATATTTTTCTTTGTGTTAAAGATTGACGCATACTCCAAATTTTGGTCGACAGTATGTTCAAGATTTTTCTGAACATTGATGACGTCCTTATATTTGTCAAGAATTATCTCAAGTTTTCCATATAAACCCCGTCCGTCATAGCTTGCATATGTAACGCTTTTCTCATACTCCCTGTCAAATTTTTTTTCAATGTGCTTATTTAAGGCTGCTATTGCAGCTTTCTTGCTGTCAGGATGTATAAGTAACAGGTTACATCTAGGCTTGACAGTCTTGGCGTTATTTTCGTTCATATAAGAAACAGCGTTATTCAATGCGCCATTTGACAAGTCCTGATGAAATTCAATAACTTCAAGCTCTAAAGGGGTGCTTGTAATATTGCCTGTCACATACGACGCATTTCCATTCTTAAAGTCAATGAAGTGATGATTTTTAGGCAGCTCATACCCAAGACGTTTTTCAATATCTTCCTTAAAGTCATTCATACTAAGAGTAATGTCATATTTGTAAAAAAGGTCATCTGCTTCATATACAGTATCTGCGTCAAGTTGCGTAATATCTTCTGAAAATGCTTTAAAAGTTTCGCTTACTTTAGACATTCTTTCTTTATCTCTATCGCTTACCTTTGAGCTTTTGGAAAGTGTATCGAATATGTCGGAATACACACCGCTGACAGCACAGCATAGCTGATACTTGCTGGACTGGTTAAGATTTTTAAATATATCGGATATTCCTTTAGTACCTTTTGACACCTCATAAATTTCATATCCGTCATCGAGCTTTTCTCTTATAGCTTTTCTTTCTCTGGAAAACTTGTCATACAGTTCAAAAGTCTTGTCGCTTGCGCCTACTGGCTTAAGATTGTCAAAAATTTCTCCAGTATGCTCCAAAAGACTTTCCTTAATATTTGCAGGCTTAATATCCTTATTATTTGATATATACTCGTAGTCCTTATCAAAACCTACACGCAGTAAATGGTCGTATACGCTTCTAAAGTAAGATGTGTCAGGAAGCTCATTTGTACATATAGCGTATACTCTTTTTCTATCTTTTAAAAGCTCAGTATTGTCAAGGTCATCTTTTGTAAACTTATGTGTCAAAGAGTTGTCATCCTGCCTAGTATCAAAGGCATAGTCGCTGTCAAGTGTAGTAAAGTATATAAATGGAGACGAATTTCCTTCCTTTATATAAACAGGTGTTATCTTTTCATAAGGTATTGTTGTAGCACCTTTGTCGATAAACTTGTTATAAAGCTCTTTTGCTAAATCCTTTTGCTCATCTGTCATAACATATATGTCATAACTGTCAGTTCTTCTTTTTGCAGTAACTTCATTCGCCACTTCCACAACACGGCTAAGCTGCTCCTTTGTAACATCAGCATAGTGCCGCTTTTCAAATCTTGTGGTATCTCCGTTATATAATTCCTGGAACTTGATTTTTAAAGGCGGCTGCTTTTCAACAGCTACCCTTTGACGGCTTGACAAGTTTCCGCTTATTTTTTCGTAAAGTTCAGGGTTGTCCTTCTTAAACTTTTCAATTTCCTTTGCACGTTTAGCAAGCTGCTTTTGAATATTTGCATTTTCCTCAAAATATGCCATTTCTAATCACTTCCTTTATTTTCTACGTCTAAATACTCTTGTTTGCCAGCGTTATATATATTGTGGTCGACATAAAGCAAATAGTCTATTATCTTATTGTCATCTTCAACTAATTCTATGTCGTAAGCGTCCTTTAAAAATTCTTTTGAATATTTGACAATTTTCCAGCTGTTCTTATCTAACCCTAAAAAAACTTCTGATTTTTTTATATTTGCAAAATCTTCCTTAGTCAATGCAAATACTTCAGAATTATTGTCGCTGTCAAATATAACCTTTCTAAAATTACTGCACTCAGTATATATATTTTCAATATAGTCTTTATCGGGGCTGTCCCATATAACGTCTACTGTAGACATATTAAATCACTTCCTTTTTATTAATTATTATATCATATTTCCATATCAGGCTCATCATAGCTTGAATTTCCGTTGACTTTAGGATTATTTGGCTCAGGGTCAACGTCGTCTCCTACGCCGTCAAGGTCTTTGTCATTCTTAGCCTTAAGCGGCACACCTCCAGTTGAATGTTTTTCCTTTTCGTCTTCTGAGAGTTCTTCCTCCAAAGTTTCTTCCTCAACCTCAACTTTTTCAAGGTCGGCGTCAAGACCCTGGTTAATTCTGTTTGCAAAGTCAGGGTACGGAAACTCATTTTGCCTGTCCTTGTTCATAAGTTCCTCAAGCGACATATCCTTAAATCTGTCAACAATCACCATACTGGAATTGTTAAGCTCAGTTTTTGAGATTTCAGTATATCCGTTACCTTTCCCTGCAATATCCTTAATTCTAATATTATTATTGTTTCTAGTCTTCTCATTTATCTGATTGCAAAGCCTGTTTGCTCTATTTATAGGTTCACGGCAGCCTGCCAAAAATGAAGCCATATCAGTCTTGCTATTAAATTTTTCGGTATCTATTGCGGTATACGGCATAAACATTCCAAATTTATTCATACCTACAATTGCTATATTGTTACCTACATTGTCTTTTCCAAACTGGATAGTCCCTTTGTCATCAAGACCAGCCATAACAATTTGAGGATAATACTTGTTGCCGTTAATTTCACCTTTAAACAGTTTGCTTTTTTCCATTTCCTTTAAAAGTTCGCTTGCCTTGGCTAGTTCAACAAAGCTCTTGTCATTGTTAATTTTTGTATCAATATCAAGGCTTTTATCTACTTTTCTATCAAGGCTTTTTAAAGTTAAGCCACGAGTTTTGTCAGGAACTAGGTATAAATCTTTTGCGCTATAATCATTAAGCTCCTTTTCATCTAAATGTTTATTTAAGAAACGTTTTTCAATGTGATAGAGCCATTTAGCAGTATCGTCATTAAATTCCTTTTCGTGTGTGTAGGGCTTATTGTATATTCCAATATCCTTTTTAAACTCCTTAAAAAAGTCGTTAAGATTTTTCTGCCTTGTCACTTTTGACATTTCCTTATTTATCTCAAAATCTACGGCTCTATCTATATCCCTAGTGTAAATAACATCATTCCCTTTTTTTATTACGGTGTTTGCAATATCATTTTCAAGTATGACGTCGTTTACCGAATTTCTTAACAATGGGTCAGAAAAATCTAATTTTTTATCAAACATATCCCGTATCTCATTGTCGTGTACTACGTTTCTATCTTTAAAGAAACTTTTCATCTTCTGACTAAGTCTGCTTTTTGAAAACATTTTGTCATCATCTCCTGTCTTTAATTAAAATTATTATATATCTACATCAGAATTGCTGTCATAGTCATTGTCATCATTTCTATGATTGTCTTTTTGGTTCTGTTCATAAATACGAGTTGCTTCAGCACTGTTATAAAGGTCTACATTACGGTCAGCGTCTTCACGGCTGTTATATTTTCCTCCGTCATAAGTTCCGTCAAAGCTAGTATTACGTGAGCTTTTATCATTTTCGTATTTATCCTTGTATTCTTCTGATTTCTTAATTTCAGAACGTCTTTGGCTAGCCATATCCTTAATGTCAGAAATAAAGCCGTCAAGAGTAGTCATCTGCTTGTCATTAAGCATAACACCGCTCTTTTCTTCCATATTGTAGAACGTTGTAACTATTGATTTTTTCAAAATCTTGTCAAAATTGTCAGACATTGAAGAAATATCAACATCGGACAAATCATTGCCAGTATTCTTGTTAAGCGTATTAATAATTGCGCCTTCAATCTGCTCGTTAGTAAGCACGGTACCTAACGCTTTTTCATAGAACTTAGTTATAGCGCAAAATTCAGGCGTGTCCTTAAGTCTCATCTTTTCATCATAGACAAACGCATAGTCGTCAGGATTTAGATTAAACTCAAAAGGTTCTTCAAAGTCAAAATCAAAAGCCTTGTTACGCTTGCTTTTAGCAAGGTCGTTGTCAATTGGCGGGTATTCCTTATCCAAATACTCATTAAAAGGCTCAACAGTGCCATTTAAGAGAGCATTATGCAAGACTTCAAGGTCTATTTTTCCGTCATCTCCTAAATACTCGTCTGGTATTTCCATTGCAAAATCATTTGAGCTGCCAACAGGTGATATATTTTTTATAGAAAATGTGTCATTTTCAAAAGATATTTCAAGCTCATTGTCCTTTATGTCATAACCTCTTTTCTGAAATTCTTCTGCAATTTCATTTCTTATCATCTGCTCTGTTACCATTTGCTTTGAGTTCTTTTCGGCTTCGCAGTCATAGTCCGTATTTCTAGCGGAATACGCTCCGTAGTTTTCAAACTGGGTATAGTCAGCCACCTTGCCTACCTTAGTAAAGTCAAATGCGTCCGTTATGGTTTCCTTTATATGCTGCAAGTAGTCATTCTTGGAATACTCAACATCGCCAACCTTTATTGTGTCCCAGTCGTCAAGATGATTATATTCGTTCATCATATCGGCAACCTTTCCAAGCTCACGAATTTTGTCAGGCTCATCTTCTTTCATATACCGTATAACATTTCTAGGTCTGAACCTGTCATATATGTCAAAGGCTGAATTTGAAAAAGAAAATATCTGATTTTCCTCAATCATTTTATTAATAAGCTCCTCAGTATGCTTTCTATCCTCATTGGAGATTAAGTTTTCCAAATTAAGTGCGTCCTTTGCTAAAGACTTGTAGCCAAATGAGTTTGTGCGTTCAGCCTGTATAAACTTTTCTACCTGCTGGTAGTCGTTCTTGGGCTTATATTCAGCACCTTCCTCAAACTGGTTATAACGCTTAACTGCGTCTCTGTCCAGCTTCATAAGACCAATTCTGTCAGCAAAGTCAGAAGCCATATATATAGGCGTTAAAACAAAGTCGTCAAAGTTATCCCTTAAATGCTTAAAAGGCATAGCAAGAGTAGTTCCTAGTCCATTAAGCATAATAAAGTTTGCAAGGGCATACGGATTTATGCTTATATTTAAAAAACTTCCGTTATTCTTATTTTCAACAACCTTGCTCATTTCACGGCGAAGCGTAGCATATTCTCCACCTCGGTAGGTCTTGTCATACAAAAACTCAGAGCGCTCAATTCTGCGCTTCATAATTTTTGTATATTTATCCATATATTCCAAATCATTATTCTTCAACTTTTCAAAGTCAATGCTAGGGGCTTTTAAAAATCCGAAGTCACGGTTGTGATTAAAAATTCCTGTTGACTTGTTTATACGCTCTGAAGCAATCATAGCACGCTTTATATCTTCTGATAAAATTTGACTATAGTTACCCTGTTCAACAAGGTCATTAACTTCACTTGGTTTCCCATTCATAGCATATAAGAAGTTATCGAACTTGTAACCAATGTTCTTTGTTTTATTCTTATCATAATTTCCGTTACCAAACATACGCTGCACATCCTTTCTTAATAATTTTCATATTTTCATATACTATTATAGCATATTTTCAAAATATTTGAAATATTTTAAATGATATGGTATAATTAAAGATATTAAAACATTAGATAAAAAGAAGGGATATAGTATGAAAAAACTAACAATTATAGCAATACTTGCTATGCAAAGCCTGTCATTTTCATCAGTAGGAGTTAATATCATATTTAGACCTAAAGGGACTGTACTAAGAAACATAGGCGGCTACTATAACTCAGAAAACAGGGACTATGCAAGATTTCTAAATGACTGCCAATACTACAAAATTATAAAAATGTGGCAGCGTGGAAAAGACACCTATGTGCAGCTTGAAAACGGAAACATTCAAAAAGTCAAAGGAATACATCTTCCATACATTCAGGTAGGAAGCTACTGCGACATTCCTGCTGACAAAATAAAATAAAAACTGGCGTAAAAGCCAGCTTTTTTTATTTTAAATTTAAAATAGACTTGATGTCGTCAATAGCAAAAGCGACAAGCCTAAGGTCATCTTCAGACATTGGGTCAATTTTCAATGTATCATCAAGACCAAAGGAATATCCTTCGTAGCAAACAATATTCTTATTTGAAATAGAAAACACTTCCCAAACATAAAGACCGTCATAAAATTTACAGTTAAGTAAGGCTAATCTTATAATGCCGTCATATCCTACGACAAATGATGTCGTTACACTATAAGACTTTTCGTCAGAGCCTGTATCTGCAATATTCAAAAACTGCTTTAAGTGAATATGGTCGCTTGAAATACTGTCAAAGTTTTTCAAATTTTCGTAGACATATCTTAAAAAATCCATAAATGAACCTCCAGTATCAAAAAATCTTATGATAATTATAGCATATAAAAATAAAGAAATCAAATTAAAAGGCAATAAAAAATAGGCTTTATATAAAGCCTATCATAGCCACATATCATTATTTAACAAATAATGTAAGCAACAGAATAATCAAAATTCCAGCAACTATTGCAACAAAGCCTATAATTCTTATAATATCGCTTGCTTTCATAACAGTTCAACTCCAGTATAAAATTATATCATTTACTTAACTTTTTTAGAAAATTTGTTACGATTTTTAGGTATATAAACATCTATCTTAAACACTTTGGCAACCTCTTTCATTGCTTCGCAAATATCAAGAAGCGTTTCCCTGGAATGTGCAAAATATTGCCTGTCTCCAATAGGTGTTTCACAATAAAACACCTGACCGTACATAATATTATTTACTACATTTGGTCTGAACATAAACCTGTAAATGCCTTCGCTGCTTAAAAGATTTAGCACACAGGCGTCATCTTCAAGCTGTGTTATATAGTATTCCTTATTGCTTCCGCTCCAAAGTCTTTCAATAGCGGGACATTTTTTAAGGCATTTAAGCCTGTCCTCATATTTTTTTACCTGATTATATAAATTCTTTTCCACTCCAAAATACCTTCTTTCCAATAATAATATATACTCATTATACCATATAAATTAAACAAAGTCAATTTACTTGCATATTCCTGACATAGCCTGGTCGTATACATCTTTAGATACTTTATAGTCTACTCCATTAGATAGCCTAATTTTATATACGCTTGTGTCATTGTCACCAAGACCAAACTTAATGTTTTCCTCAACGTGTTCAACTGAATTATTTTTACAGGCTTGTAAAAACTTATTGTCATCAAGAGTATTGATAAATGACATAAGCGAGAAAACCAGCAAAGTAAATCCTATAATCACAAAGAGTAATGATAAAATATAGTTGCTGTCTCCACGTTTTTTACTGCCAGCCTTAGCAGCCTGTCTTGAATTTCTTTTAATGTCAGTTCTAATCATTGCACACCTTCCTTATAATTAATAGTCAAAATCTGTATCAACTTTAATGTTCCTGTCTTGCCCCACGTCCTTTTCCGACACGATATTATATCCGTCTGTTAGAAGCGACAAGGCATCGTATGTAGATATATGTTCTGTATACCTGTCATCTTTATTAATATCGTTATAAATCATACCAGCAAGGGACGACATCGTGTCAAACGATGTTATGCCGTGCGTATTATCAAAATGCTTCAATATGCTTTCCAGCTTCGGAGTTATTACCAGAGTATCATCTCTCACATCCAGCTTGTTTGTCATAACAAGGCTTTTAATCTTCTTTTCAAAGTCATTTTCAAAATGCCCTACAATGAAGTCATCTTTTAGCACCATATCCTCATCTTCATTAAATGACATTTCCCGCCACTCATTGAATTTCTTTTCAAAAACCTCTATCTTTTCAATAGTGTTTGACAAGTCAAGCCCACCTTTAAACTGGCACAGCTTTCTAGTTGGCAGGAATGTATTAAATGTAAATTCTCCAGGCGCTTCCCTTTTTTCACGAACGCCTAACACAGTCAGCGTTTTTCCGTTAGGTGCTGCTGTCACAATAGCCTTGGTAAAGTTCATTGTAGACGTTCCGTTTTCGCTTGGGTTATAGTCAATAAGCGAAGCGTTTTTCAAATTTTCAAAAAACGGCTTAACTCCGTTACATCGTCTTCTTACAATAGACGGATTATTTCCGCAGTTTTTTACCTTGCTGTAAATCGCTTCATCACAAAACTTAATGCCCATACCTAGCATAGTCATAGATGTCAGCTTTGGTCTATTGGGGTCAGCGTTATTTTTAGCAGCTAAATACTGCAAGCCCAGTAAATGCGGCAGATTTGACGTTGTTATCTTAAAGTTTATCTGCTCACCATTTTTAGCTGTTAAACGTATTTTTTCATTATCGAAGTTGTCATACCATAATATGCTCTCACGGATATTATAATGTGCGTGGCGCTTAGTTTCTAGTTCCAGGTCACGAAGCCTTTGAAATCTTTTAGAACTTTTTTTAAATAATGCCGATACAACTTTATTTGCGTTATCCTTATTTTTATTAGACATTTTAAATCACTTCCTTTTTATCACATAAAACTGTAATACTTAGGATTTTTCGGCTCAAATTCTTTTGGAAAATCATCATAATCCAGCGTATCATAATTAAAAATTCCAACTCTTGCCGCTTTTGAACCTTCCCTTAATACAATTTTTCTATATTCCATTATACCATAATCGTGATTAACAAGTCTTAAGCATAGCCTTACATTAGATGTTTTATAAGGCACATATAAGTTTACAGCTTCATCCGTTATAAATTTTACCCTGCAATCTGAAAAGTTCATAAGCACGTCATAAAATGATGTCAATATAAACATATCGTCATCTGTAACATCATAAGTCCCATTAGTATATTCCTCCTCTGTAAATGATAAAAGTTCAAAAATACAAGAAGCCGTAATATCAAAGCTGACTGAAAAATTACTGCCTGTATGGGGGTTAATGCCCCATACAGCAAGAGTAATTCCGTCAAAGTCAAGCAAGTTATCTATTTTGTCAATTAAATTGTTATTATCTGTCATCTGTTTTCAACCTTTCTATTTGATATTAAAACCCTTCAGGAAAATCAATATTTCCGTCATTATAGTCAATTGGTTCAGGTTCTCCATAGCTTTCTGCTAAAGAAGCGTCAATCGCTTTATCCTCAACATACTGCTCCTGTTCTTCTCCAAGCGATATAATTTTTCTCACATCTAAATTATCTGTTGATTTTCCGTTATCCATATCAAGTTTAGTTATTTCAAGTTTATTCATACTTGAGATAACGTCATTTTTTATAGCGTTTCTAACGTTGTCTTCAAGCATATCCTCATAATGCTTTTGCAAGGCGTCATCAATATTGTTGCCAAGCACATTGCTTACAGTATCAGAAACATCTACATTATCGACCAGTTCCTGGCAGATATTTGAAATTTCCCGAACTGTTTCTATCTTAGCAACATTAACCCTATTTACAGGTATGCTATGACTATTTTCAGGATTATCGGGGTCAGATATTTTAGTAAAAGCAGGATTTTCAACTAGACCTGTATACTTATCCATACTGGTATCAAGATTATCAATCATTTTCTGACGCACTGTCTCAACTGCCCTTTCAACATCATTTTCACTAGGCATTTTTTCCTTAGCATAAGACGTCATACTGCTGACAGTGTCATAAAGTTTTGCAGAGCTTTCAATCTGAGCAAAACCGCTAAACTCTTTTACAGTTTTGGCATACATATCTTTTGTAATGTTAGCCTTATTAAGTTTTTCAGATATATTAAAATCCTGACTGTCAAGAAAAGCAATAGCAGTTTTAGAAAAAACTGGGTCTGCATTAACATCATTTTTCAGCTGTTCAGAAAAATCATCACGTTCATAAAAACTTAACTGTGTGATATTATTTTTATCAGCAATATCTTTAGCATTGTTTTTAACCTGCTTCATAAAATCTTTAACAATATAGTTTTTCTGCTCATCTGTTAAGGATAATTCTTCTTTAGTATCATTTTCTGTAATATCTTTATCTTCTTTAGTATTGTTATTCTCTTTATCCTCTTTATCTTCTTTGTCTTCTTTGCCAGCCTTATCTGCGCTCTCCTTTTCATTGACAACAACTTCGTCAGAGCCTTCTAAATCTTTATCCGAAACACTGTCTTTTGTCTTGTCAGTGTTCTTACCAGTATCTTTATCAGGCTTTTTCTCAGTGTCTTTATCTTTGTCATTATCACTATCTTTATCTTTGTCTTTATCGGCTTCTTCATCCTTATCCTCAGACTTGTCAGCTTTACTTCCGCTCATTTCATCAAATATGTAGTCTATTGAATTTTTTAGAAACTTAGATGTATCATCAATGTCAGATTTTACAGTCAAGTCTTTATCAATATTATATTCTGACTTAGTATTAGTTTTGGTGTTTACTTCCTTAAAGTTCCAGTTAGTAACCTCACCTTTTTCAAGGTTAAGCTCCGTTCCAAACTCAATATCTTGTGACGTTGATTTTACCTTGATATTTGCGTTTCCGTCATATCCAAAAGTCTTAAGGCTGTTCTGAAGCACTTTTGATAGCTGAGGAACTAAACTTGGCAGATTGCTTTCAAGGGAAATATCCATTTTTTCAACGCCAATCTTGTTTTTATGTAATACTACCATTACATCGCTTGGCGATTTTGTCTCAAGCAGCTGCTTATAAAGCTCAGATGACTTGCTAAGGGATTTTCCGTCGTATTCAATATTAAGCTCCTCTACTACTCCATTTTTATTACGGACAATGTTTATAACAGGTACACCTTTCTCATTTTTTTTCATTTCAACATTTACATCGGGGTCATTATGGCGCTTAATCTTCTTAGAAGACGTAACATTCTTAAAGACACGGCTTGCAACCTTGCTTTTCCAAGCGCTTTCCTTATTAGACGCTTCATCTTTAAGATTTTTAAGCTCATCTTCCAAATTTTTTATATTGTCATTAATCTTTTCCATTTCGCTTTTATGCTTTTTATCCTGATAAGAATAAAACTTATTGGCAGCGCCGTTTACTAATCTTTCAAGCTGTTCTTGCATAAAAGTTTTAAGTTTTTTCTGATGACGTGCATATTCCTTTGTACGCTCAAGCTCCTTATTCTTTTCTATATTTCCTACGTAGGTGTCAAATGCACCTCTTGCAAGAGACGCTGTAATAATAGCTGTGTCACTATTCTTATCTTTTTCGCTTAGATTAACGTAGTCGTCGTAAAAGGTGTTAGTTTTTGGATTATATTTAAAATGGCACACCTGTTTTTCATTATCAAGAGCGTCAGGCTCATTGTATTTACTATTAAAAATAGATAAGTACGGCTTTTGCTTATCCTTTTCATCAGCGCTGTGTTCAAGCCCGCACTCATATCCTACAGTGTCAGTCTTATATCTAATGGTAGGCACATAAGTTAAAGGCACTTCAGTCGTAAGCTCCATTAATTTTTCAAAGTTGTCATACCCAGCCCTTGTATTAAAGTCGTCCTCAAGCTCTGTATCATAAACATTAATGGTTGTTACAGGCATGCCGTGGTCGATGAACTTCTTAACAAAGTCAAAAGATGTTTCGGACTTGTCTATAACCTGATTTCCAAAGTCGGTAAGAAAATCCTGCAAGTCGTGGTTGATGTCATCAATTTCAAGTATGACATCATCATAAGTCAAAATCCATAAGTTTGGATATTGGCTATCATAGCCTTCAGGCTTAACAATCTCAATGGCGTTTTCTCTTTCGCCATATTTAAAACGTATTTGCGTATTATCAGCCATTTTTAATCAGCTCCTTATATATTAAATTATATCTGTATTATAGCATATATTTCAAAAAATATAAAATAATAGATATGAAAAAAAGAGTTAAAGCAACTCTTTTTCCAAAGCCCTATTTTTTACAAGAACAAATAATCAGAAACAGTCTCCATACGTCTTGCGTCCTCTGCACCAAAGTTTTCAATATCAGACGACACATAAGCCCTGTCACTAAGAACGTTATAAATTCTTACGTCAATAGTGCCTTCAGCCTTCAAGTGATATACAGTGACCTTATTTTTCTGACCGTTTCTATAGGCTCTACCTAAACTTTGCTCATACTGACCGTACTTGTAGTCAGGTGACATATAGATAACTTCATTGCAGTATTGCAAGTTAAGAGCAGCCCCACCTTTCATAATTTGTACTAGAATTACTTTCTGGCGTGTATCTTCGCTCATTGTCTTTGTATCTTTTAAAGTGTCGACAGTATACACGTCAAAGTCATTTTTCTTCTCGTGAGTGCTTAACATATCCTTTAGCATTTTAAGTTCAGCATTGTAGTTGTAAAATACTATTATGTTATTGGACGTATCGTTTACAAAGTCTGAAATCCATTCCAGCTTGTCAGACAAGTTGCTGTAAAGACGCATTGCATAGCTTAGCTTTGCAATAGATGTAACGTAATCAAGCCCAACGCCAGTATCAAGTTTTGTAAACGTTCTGCTTTCCTTAATTTTAAAGCTAGTAAGAGACGATATGCTCTCAAACACATCTTCGTCAAAGTCCTTATTCTTTTCATATTTAAGAAGCTCTTTTCCAGCTTTTTCCAGCACCTTATATTCGCTTGACTTAGGAAATACAACACTTTGAACCACAAGGTCAGGCAAGTCAAGGCACTCATTTTTCTTAAGCGGATAGCTTGAAAACGATGTAAACATCTCCTTTAAGATTTTTTCTCCGCTTTCCCTAAATCCGTCTAAAACATCGTAATACTGATGTGTATATCTGTTTTTAACGGGTCTAAATATACCATACGCTTTTCTAAATTTCCAGTAGTCGTTATGGGACATTGTCCCAAACATTGCTAGATAGTTGAACATATCATTATACCCTTGAGGAACAGGCGTAGCAGATAAAAGTACAAAGCCTGCACACTGCTGCGTAAGAAGATATGCACCTTTTCCCTGAAGACTTGTAAAGTTTTTTACATTATGGCACTCGTCTATAATAACAAAGACATCCTCCCATTTCTTAGGTGCAACTCCAAGACCTCGCAGTTTCCCATAGGTAACGGTCTCGTAATTTATTTTGATGTTATAGTGAAGCTCCATTTTACGTATCTCATAGTCCCACCCTAATTCCTTTAATTTTGACTTGGGGCATACTATATATAATTTTTTCCTGTTTTCTGTCTCCCTTAAAAAGTGGTGCAAGGCGACAAATGTTTTCCCAGTACCTGTATCAGTCCTGTAAAGCCAGTTGTGAGAAGCCTTATCCAGTAAATCTTTCTGAAATTTATATAAGAATGTGTTATCCAGCATTTCTTTTTTAAACGGCACTATGTCCCTTATTAAATCTTCAGTTTCAAAGCGTTTTCTTAATTTTTTCTGTGTCATATTAAATCTATCCTTTCTATTATTTTAAAATATCATTAATTTTCTCGCAAAGTTTCAAAACTTTGTCAGGGTTCTCCATAAAAACAGCCTTGGTGTCATCAAGAATACTTTGAATATCTTCATAAAAGTTGTAAAATCCAAGCTGGTTTGCTGGAAAGTTTGTATATTTTTCTGAAAAATATTCAAAAGTCTTGTTTCTAAGAGCGTCAAATTTTGATACAAGTGATAACTTCATTTCTAAAACTAGCAAAAGCACAAAACACGTGAACACCACAGCTCCGTAATCAAATTGAAAAGTCAAAAATGCTCCAGCACTCATAAGAAGTATTACACTTAAAATATTGTTATACAAGTTAAATTTTAAAACTTTGTCACAGTTAAGAGCTTCGCACGACAGAAAATCAATGGTTCTATCAATCTTGGACTTTGTATAATCATTATCCGTAATATTCCTAAGCTCTTTTAGACAGTCTATTAAATTAAGGCTGTGAAGCATAAGCTCATTAATATCATTAACTACTGTATTTTTTATCATTTTATATTTACCTCGCTTATATCTATATCCTTGCCGTTATCCTGTAAAAAGTCCCTCAGAGAATAAAGGTCTTTTACCATATCATAGTGACCATTCTTGTTAAGAGGAACAGCTTTAAGCTGCGACTTCATATTTATTGCAATACGGTCTTCCGCTTTATTGTAAATCTCTACTGTCAAAAGGTCTATAAGTAACGTTGCAAACAGTATAATAAAATATACTGTGATATATGCAAAAAAATTAATTTTAGAAGTAGCAAGACCTAATATAAGCCACCCATACAGAGCAAAGATAGAAGCCCTACTAAATATCTTAGATACAGCAATAAGCCTTGATACATTCTTTTCAAACAAAAGTATGTATGAAGATATTCTCGCATATACCAAAACAGTATCTAACCCGCCTTTGGTCTCAGCCAAGTCATACGTCTTGAGCAAAACGTCGGCAAATTTTTTATGGCTGTTTGAAATAAATTCAAGGCTCTCACAAAAACTTTTTCCAAACATCAGCTGCTTTAATCCAAACTTATTCATAATTTTTACACCTCATATATTTATTTTTTATATTATAGCATATAAAAATAACTAAATCAAGTAAATAAATATAAAAAAAGCGTTCAAACTATAAAATTTAAACGCTTCGTCAAAACTAAGATTACAAATCTTCTAATCTTAATGGAAGATTTTTCTTGTTATTTTTTGTTAAAACAACTTCAGAAAACAACAGATTTAACTGACAGTTAATATTGTAGCATTTAATTAAACCTTTGTCAATTTATTTATTATTAGCTACAGTCCAGCCGTCAAGAAGATTTCTTATCTCCTTAATAAACCTGCTTGGAGCAACATCCTTTGTCTTGCCGCCAAAAGACTTCTGCTTTGTAGGAACATATAACGTCAGGCTTTCCATAGCACGTGTAATAATGACATAAAAAAGCCTAAGTTCCTCAGCAATTTTTAATTCCTCGTCAATATCATAAGACGCCTTTGTAAACTGGCTTATAGGATTATCCCGCACAAGTGGAAACTTATTGTCGGTAACGTTTAAAAGATGTACGTTCTTGAACTCAAGACCCTTTGCACGATGTCCTGTTAAAAGTTTTACGTCATCAGTATCTATTGTAGGGTCAAATGACGACACAAGTTTTGAGAACTGCTCAAAACCTTTAAATTTTACTCCACGCTTAATGCTGAACTCAATAGAGCCTAAAAACTTTTCAAGGTCATACGATGTGGAATATCTCTCATTTTCGCTGTACACAAGATTATGCTTTTTATAAGTAGTCTCGTTTATATGGTCGCATACAAGACAGATTTCAGATATGACTTCACGTACATTCTTATCAGAAATTTCAACATATTTATCTCTTAATCTCCATATTAAAAGCCCAAGCTCCTTGAACTCGTCGCCTTTTGCAATTAAATAGCTCAATGCGTTTCCAGTCATACAGACATCATATATCTCATCTATGTCATCATAAGCAAGACCAAGGTATCTAGTTATCAAGTCATAGCAGCCGATGTTGTCGAGCTTATTCTCAAAAAACAGGATATGCTCAAAAATGTGCATTGTATGCAGCGTTTCAGTATAAGGCTGTGAGTAAATCACATAAGGTATTCCACGACGCTTTAATACTTTTGCCATTTGAGACAGTTCCCAGTTAGTTCTAGCAATTATGGCGTTATCCTTGTAAAGTCCGCCATTTTTTACATTTTGCGTAATATTTTCTGCAACGTCATAGTAAAGGTCGTCAGCATACTCAGAAATAATGACATTAATTGCGCCAGTCTTATCCTTGTTTGCAGACAGTGGTTCAGACTTAAGCTCGGAGCTTTCAGAGATACGGTTTGCAACTTTTATAATGTTTTCTCCGCTTCTGTAGTTCTCGTTCACATTTATGGTCTTTGCTTCAGGATAATAGTTTTCAAAATCATTCATAATAGTGTAGTCACTTCCGTTAAATCCATATATGCTCTGGTTAATGTCCCCTACTACAAACAAGTTCTTATTTTTAGACGCCAGCTTTTGAATTATCTCAAACTGAACTGTATTTATGTCCTGAAATTCATCTACTATAATATACTTATATGTGTTTGTAATGTCTTCTAACACATTAGGGTCTTCCAAAAGTTTATTTAGTATGTTTAATGCTCCGTCAAATGACAGCCTTTTTATCTTTTTTAAAAAGTCAGCATATAGATTATAATATTTCTGAACAGTATTATTGAAATCCGACAGCTTTTTACGACCGCTTTCAATTTCTGTGATACATTTCATAACATTTAATGCAGAAAATCTGTCAACTCCTGTAACAGCTTCCAAAGCCTTTTGAGAAAAGTCAGGCGTTGCCCACATAAGGCTTTTTCCTCCTTTGTAATACTTATCTATCATAAGTTTGGCAAATACGTGTATCGTGCTGATTTGGCACTCAACATCCTTTCCGCATAACGCCCTAATTCTCTTATTCATTTCCTCTGCTGCGCTGTTAGTGTATGTTATGGCAAGTATCTCGCCTGCTGGAATTTTAAGGTTCTTAATCATATTTGCTATCCTGTGTGCAACTACGGTAGTTTTCCCAGTTCCAGCACCGCTTGATATGTTATATACACCTTCAACGCTTTTTACTGCTTCCACTTGCTTGTCGTTCAAGTTTAAAGTATTCATATATTTAATACCGCCTTTCCTGTACTTTCTTTTTTTAAATTATAGCATATAAAATTAATAAAATCAAGTATTAAAAAATATGATGTACTGGAATACTGAAATAAATAATAAAAAAAAAGAATTTATGCGTCAGCATAAACTCTATTTAAGATTATCCAGGTCTATCAAACTGTTATCAAGCATATATTTAATAATTGAATTATATGCCCTTGCCTTGCTCACATTCCACTTTATCGAAAGACGTGTAATCTTGTCATTGACATCTTTTCCAATAGGAACGTTGTTAAGGCTTACAACAGCCCTGTGATGAAGCGTTATCATAGGACAGTCGGCATTGCTGGGGTAGTCCAATATGCACGTTCTTATCAGGGCTGACAAAATTCTTTTTCCCTGGCTTAGTTCCTTTAACCTTTTAATCAAGGCTTTATCAATCCTAAAATTCCCAAGCTGGACATTTTTAGGTATGTTAAGGTTATCTAAATTGTTATCTGAATTTTCCATTTAAAAATTCTCCTTTCACGCAAAAATATTTTTTGCACCGACCATAATACCGAGTATCAAAATAGCACCTAATAATAACACTCCAGCGGCAATAATTTGTCCTGTGGTAAAGGTCTTATCCTTAGTTGCTTTAGGGTCTTTGTGCTTAGCGTTAATTTTGTTATTTTCATCTTTTAAAGTCATAATCAACCACTCCCTTTGTAACAACATTATTTAATTTTTGTAATATTATATATTATAGCATATTTGACTAAAATATTCAAATTATTTATTCCCTGTAAAATATTTTTAGCACATAGTCCCTGTTCTCAATATATTTTTCTTTTTCAAAAGTCCTATATTCGTTTATTGTATGTATAGCATTTTCAAACATAAGAAAAGGCTTTTGAAAATCAAAATTATTAAACTTAGATTTTAAAGTTTTTCCAGCTTCTCTTACAAATTCAATCTCAGCTGGAGTGTATATGCTAAAGTTTGAGCCTTTGGAAATTCGGTAAAACTTCTTAGACTGGCAGGTGTCCATTGCAACCTTGTCACGCTTTTCAATATTTGCAGTCTCAAAGTTATCTGTAAATGCTATTCTTAAAGAGCTTCCAATATACATTTCAGCCAAATTCCAGCCGCAGCTTGACTTATCTACAGCAAAATCCAGATTATATATTTCAAAGTCATCACTTAAAGGCTCATTTAAGGCAAGTTTATCGTCAGTATAGCAAATAATCTTGGATAAGTTTTTATTTTCAAAAATCTTGGTATGCTTAGGCGTAATTTCCATAACATACAGAGCCGAAGTAACGCCAAAACATTCAATGTAGGATATTGTCACGACGTCGTCATATACAGAAATCCTGAAATTTGTATTGTTTCTGTCATCTTTCAAAAATTCTGACAGAACCTTTAAGGCATATGTAAACTCTGAATAGCTCACAGCTAAGGCTGGAAAATTAATGCAGTTAATTGGATATAAAAACAGTGACTGCGAAGTATAGTCTTTTTTAAACAGTTTGCTTTCTATCATAAATCCAGTTGAACTGTTTGATATTTTAAAAGTATGATTTCCGATAATTAAGCTGACTTCACAGAAATTCCAGTTAAAGTGCTTCCAGAATAACGTTTTTGCAAAGCTGATAACGTCATCTGTATTATTATTTGCTGCAAGCGTTATCTTAAATGCTCCTGAAAAATAATCGTCGCCATAAAGTTTAACCAAATACAGAATGTCCGCCAAAGTTTCAATCTTAAATCCATTATAGACTTTGGATAAGACATCTGTATTTGCGCCAATCTCAATATACTCTACAGGCGTTGCTTCGCTATAGTCGTCCTTATAGTAATAGCCGCTGTCATATTTGACTTTGGTATCTAAAATAGTTTTAATTATATTATTTGTGTTCATTTTAAAAATCCTCTCTCTTTTTATAAAATATTTGCATTATCCCATATAAATACACTAAGTGTATTTTTTAGCTTATGGGAAGATATGTCACAGCTTTCAAAAAGCTGGTTCTTGCAAAAGACCTTGTAATTAAAGTCAACAAGCAAGTCCCTATGCTCAGGCGTATCTGATAAAAGCATAAGCCCGTTTTTACAGTCCTGAAATTTTAGTACAGCGCTAATTTTATCATCTATATCCAGTGACGCTGGTATGTTCATATATACAAAGTCATCATCTGAAATATTATAGTCAAATATGCTGCTGCAAAATGAAACAGGTTTATCCTGAAAATAGTCAGCCATATATGGTGTAATCACATTAATAATTCCTGTAGCACGGCTTTGCATAGCATTGCCAAAACTAAGCTCATTGTCAAGTTTTATATTCTGACTGGACGAAGCAAGCCTGCAAAGAGCATAAAATATGCTGGACTTACTTATAATATGATGTCTTGTAACACCCAGGTCATCATATCCTATCTTGCCGTTAAGATAGTCTTCAAGTTTAGCAATAATTAAGTTTCTCTCATCTAAAGTCCTAGATACGCCAAATATATAGCCGTCAAGCATTTTTATGTCAAGAAGCATACGGTAGCCAATGCTTGAATAAAAGTCACGGATAACCGTATTTTCTGTACACATCACAACCTTTTTTGGGAAACTTCCTGAAACAAACATTCCGTCTCCAGCAAAGGCGTCAACAAGAGAACCTTTTATATTCCTAAGCTGCTTATAGTGTTTAAAAAAATACTCAACACAGGTTTTTTTGCTGTCAGTTAAAGGAAGTATAGTTTTTGGTATTTTGGGTCTAATTTTTCGTGCCATTTTCGACCTCCAGTCTTCTTAATTGCTTTAAATAATAACTTTTTTCAATAAGGGTGTATATGACATTATCAAGTATTTTAAAATCATTGTCATCATATATCCTGTATTTAGTATCTGACGCTTTAGATATTAACTGCTGTCTCATATTCAGGATAATGCTTCTTATGTCATCGGGAATGTCATAAGATAAATTATGCTCGCTGCTGTCGCATTGAAGACAATGTCTTACAAACACATTCACAAAGTCGATAAACGAACTGTTGTCTAAAAAAGTCTTCTTGCCAAAGGCTTCATTAAGTCCTGACAAAATGCTTTTTGGAAATTTTTCTAAAAACATTACGTTATTGGCATATATAAGCCTATATAAGGATTTATAGATTTCAAGCGTGCAAGATAAATCCAAAGGCTCTTTTAAATAATATTCAGCAACTTCCCGTTCATCTTCAAACACAGTCAGCATAAATTCAAAAAGCTCCTTGAAGTTAAGGTTTTTTTCACTGTCAGCAAAATATATTCCGTTTCCAGCAAGACGCTCCAAATAGCTTACATCCCTAAAAAGATTTTCCTTAAAGCTATAGACATCTATTAAAGTAACATCCGCTCCCCCTTGAGTAAAGCATATTGGCTTTTTAAATGTGCCTTTCATATAATTTTTTATATTGTCGGCATAAATCATACTTATAGACGTTTTAGTAAAATCCTTAGCCGTATTTTCAAATACTGCTAAGATTGTAATGCCGAATTTTTTGTTGTACTCCTGTACAATAGCACTTATGTCCATAAAATCACAGCCTTTTTAAAATTTTTCCATAGCGGCACTTGCAAAGTGCAAGCTGCTATCTGAAAACATTTTGCTGATTTCATCTTCTGAATATCTGTCAGCGGGCTTAAAACTGCCGTTAATGATTATCTTGTCATAAAACAAAGGGCTTTTAACAATGGTATTTATATCACGGTCAATGTCGGTCATATCCCAAGTCTTATTTTCCCATTTAAAAACTCCAGCGTCGTCAACGTAGCAGTCATAAAAAACTGACACAAAGTCAGCAAAAGTTTCAACTTTTATCTGAGGGCTTAACTTTTTAGCCTTGTCCCCTATAAGATATTCATTCTTATACTCCCTTACAGCAGCATTGTCCAAATATCTTTTCTTAAATCCGCAAAGGGTATATATCCTGTCATCTGTTATATGCTTATTATCTATAAAAAGAAATGTCTGCATTTCCTCCATATAATCCATATCATATCACACCTTTCTTTAATTTGTTTATATTATAGCATATATTATTAATTATGTCAAATAAAACATATAAAAAATACGTGGCAAGACCACGTATGTAAAAAGGACGAATATAGTTTCCCTAAAAAATTACAAAATTACAGGTTGATTATAGCATAAGTACGTCTATATGTCAATAGCGTCATTATTTTTTTAAGTTCTGAAATATTTTCTCATATTCTGCGCCAGGCTTAACATCATTATAGAACTTTGTAAGCACATCATTGACCCAGTCGTCGACATAAGTATTCTTATTGTCAGTGGGCGTAATATAGGCTGGGGCAATTGTTCTTAGATAGTCGATATTGACCTTTAAGTTCTGAGGGTTTTCAATTCCAAAGGTTCTTGCGACCTTTCGCACTTCGTTACGAGTGTAGTTTGGCGGGTTGCTGTAAACGATAAACTCTTTAAAGCCAAGTGTTGCTGCACTTGCTATAAGCAACGCCATAACGCTTTTTTTTCGCTTCAAGGTAAATCTGTCCAGCACGTCTTCAAGCTCAACTATGATAAAAAAAGCTGCAATAAGACCAGCGCCCTGCCAAATGTAGTCAAGAACTACCAAAAGCTGCTCCTGAGTAAGACCTCTAGCCGTTTTTTCCAAGAGCGACAGAGCCTTTATATAATCTACCATATTAATATCACTTCCTTTACTATGTAATATTTACATATTGTAATGATGTAACTTTAACATATTATCTATGGTAAAGTCAACATCAATAATAAAGCCTTTCACATAAGGAGTAAACCTCTAAATGTTTTCATTAAGCAAATATTAAATTAAAATTATGATAAAAATATAGTTGACTTTTATAAAATCTTATGGTATAATACAAAAGCGGTGAAATGGGAAAACACTATGCCTACATTAAAAAGGTATTTGGTAAATATATTTTTCAAGATATATACCTTCTTTCTTTAGAATTAAAATAGATGTGCTTAGAAAAGCATATCTATTTTTTATATTGTCTAAACTTTTATTTCGTGAACTACTGTCCGACGTCTTACTATTTTTTTCTTAAAAGCATAATAAATTGCTCATTGTAAGAATTGTAACATTTTTAACATAATAAAATAAAAGCAAGATATTCATATAGTAATATATGAACTCTTGCTCACAAAAATAAAAAGTTTTAACAAAATTTAAGAAATATTTGCACTGATTTTTCAATATTTTTCAATAATTCAAGCTGCTAGTTCAAAAAATTATCCTTTAGTTTTAGTGTTGTTAGGATTTTTTTGGTTTGCCCTGTTATCTCTTCCAGCTTTATGCGCTTTAGAGTTAGGGTTTTTTTGATTAGCGTGATTGTTATTGTTCGCTTTGTTTGCCATAATATGTACCTCCTTTCAAAAAAATGTAATTTATAAACATATTACACAAAATAATTATATCATATATTGTAAATAATGTCAAGTAAATTATATAATTTTTTACTGAATAAAAATACATCTGAATTATTGCACATCTGAATTATTGCAGATGTATTCAAAGTTTCTATTCAGCTGGATAATTAATTTCCAAAAATTCATTTTTTATAGAACCCACAGTTTTAGATATAAGGTCACAGTCGTCTAACTTTAAAGATGTCCCGTTATTTCTGATAAAAACCTTGAAGTTACTGTCAATATTAACTCTATAACCTAAAATTTTAAACGTCACAAAGCCATTTGCAGTATATACATCATAAAAGCCTTTCCAGTAGACAACTGATAAAATTTCAGCCAAAATATCCTTGGTAGGAACTGCCTTTTCTTTTATGGCTTCTACAATATCATAAGACATATCATTTATAATGCCAAAAAGTTCTGAAAACAAATCACTTTTAAAGCTGTGCGCTAGTACCATAAAATCTGAAATATCGCCATTGCCAAAGTTATAAGTGAATGTATAGTCATTGTTTATACATTCAATTCGGGTATTGTCCTCAGACGGCAAAAGTTTGACATCAAGTTTATATTTATCTGAAACTGTATTTAATATATTTAGTAAATCTTCTTTTCTTACAATCATTTTTTAAATCTCCTTTATAATAGAATTAATACAAAAAGTAAACGCTTTATATGAACTGCTCCCGCTTTTAAAAAGCGTTTGCTTCTTGTTATTTTTTTTGTTAAAATATTTTGCAGATTATGGATATATCAGCAATATTTTTTCAGAAATATCTTCATAATTGCAAGGCTTATTGGTATCAAGCCTAATACATAAGTCTTTCCAAGAGCCTATTAAGCTGACATCAAACGAGCCTAGATGTATATAACTATCGTCAATACTGCTAAACCTCAAATCTCCTCCGCCTAGACTATATGCAGAGCTTCTCGTAAGAAGCGCTATAGGGCTAAAAGTGTCGGCGTCCTTAAAGAACACATCTAAACTTATATACTGCTTTTTGTCGTCGCAAATTAGATAATAATTTTTAAAGTTATTATATACGTAATCTTCATTTCCTTTAACACAAATTTCGTTTAGCACATAAAGTACCTTTTTAACAATAATCAAGTCCTGCTCGCTGCTTTTTTTAAAGTTTCTATCGCTAAAAAGTTTCCCCCAGCGGTCATTCATATATTTAAACTTACCTAAGTCATCATAATCAGATACAGTATTAACTACTGTATTTGGATTATCTCTTAAAAGTTCAAGAAGAACGGCTGTAGTAGCGTCTGCCATATAGCACTGCTCAATGAACGACATTCCGCTTAAAACGATTTTTTTAATAGCAAAAGCCTTTTCAAGCACAATTGGATTAAAGCTGACAAGCTCCTTTCCATTTTTAAATAACTGATATTCATAGTAAGCACCCATAGTATAACTACCTCTTTTATTAATTTTAGATAACTTATTATAACATATTTTATATAATAAGTCAACTCTTTTTTTAAAAAATTATAAATAAAAAACTAAAATCTTATAGTCTGTATCTAAAAATACATCCTCAATCAAAGGTTTAACATTATACCAATTGAGCCTATCGAGACCGCAGCCTATTTTAGGCATAATTAGTCTTTTCACAGGAAGACCCTGCTCACTAAGGACATCCCTGCACGCTCTTAAAGACTTTTCAAGCGAAGCGTATGTAGGCTTGTTAAAATATTTGTCCTTAGTAACAAGGTTTGCTATAAGAATGTCATCTATTCTTACAAGAAACAAGCCATTAGGATTTTTTAAATAATAGTCCCTAAGAGCAGTCTTCTGATAATTAAATACAGGATATTTCCTGCAAAAATCAAGTGCTATGCCTTTTCCCATTGCAAAATCTGCTGAAATGCAGTGAACATATACGTCTCCTGCAAAAGTTTTTTCATCAAATAAGTTTCCCTTAATTTCAGTAAGTTCCATAAATTCTCCCTTCAAAAATATAATATATTCATATTATAGCATAGTTTATAAATAAAGTAAACTAAGAAACGCTGCAATAATGCAAATACTTGACAAAATTTAAGTGATATGATAACATAAATTAAATTAAATAACAAGCGAAAGGAATTGATTAAAAATGAATTTAAAAACAAATACTATAAGTTTTGACTTAGTACCAGAATTATTTATTGACAAATTTGATGAAAAAGTAAAAAAATTAAAAGAGAATGAAGTTGGCTGCTTTAGCAATATGGATGTAAAAACTATAAACGCCAACAACAAAATATATATTTTTTTAATTAAGTCAAATGGCAATGACTACGAAGAAAACGATGAAGACATAGATAAATATTTTGAAGAATGTGACACATACTATGCAATAACTATAAATGACTTTAAAATAAACATATCAGCAGTTAAAACATTTAAAACAAATACTGATTTTGAAAGTATTCTGCATATCGAAAATATCATGGCGTCATTAGTAAACGAAACAATACAGGAAATAAAAAATGAAATTTCATCTATAAGAATTACAAAAGATGACGCTGAAAATTATATAAAAGATATAAATGTCAAAATTAGACATGCTAACTTACCAGAAACATACAAACCTGCAAAAATATACATACAAGCTGGAAATAACAGCGATAGAGTTGGTGTAACTGTAGAATTTTATAAGATTAACAAAATTTTAGCGATTTACAATAATGGAAAGTTTACAGATATTAGAATAAGTATTGAAAATTGTTACTATGACAGCATAGAAAAAAGAATACAAGAGCTTACTAACACTCTTAAAGCATTTCAATATTACGTATATTGTAAATATTGTGAAAACACATTATATACATTATATAAAAGAAAATATGAAAACTTAATCGACGAATTGCGAAGATAGGAGAAAAATAAAATGAATATTGAACAAAAAATACATCAAGCAAGAGGTGAATTAGCGTTAAAAAATATATGCCTTAATTTTAAAAAAACTTTTCACAAAAGTGTTGATGACATATTTTCAGTATTTGAAGATGAAAAATTTATAAAAAGAATTTGCAACGACCAAATTATCATATTTAGACATATAGATTTTATTAAATGGTACAATCTTACAGAGAATGAAATTGCGCCTAATATTTTTATGAAAGAAATATATCTCATAAGCAATACTGAGAACGGGATAATAATACGCTACTTTGAATTTAAAGATACAATATATTTAAAAATTGATGGGCTTGTTAAAAATATTAAAGATGAAAAAAATACAAACATTCCAAACAACTTAAATATGATATATGAAATTAGATTTGGAAGCAAGAACTCATTCCAAATTATAAAAAAATCACAAAATGCAATATACAATACATTTGAAGAACTGTTTATAAAATCCCTAAAATATGCTAATATGAAGTCAGGCTTGGCTACAGATATTTTAAAATGGTATTATGAAGATAAAATATTTAACAATAATTTTAACTTCAAATATATAATTGATGACACGGATTTTAAAAATTTTAACAGCTTATTTGATTTTTTTTCATCAAAATATAACATTGTAAATGACAGCAGGTTAAAAAAAAATACATTATCAATAATGGAAGAATTTTTTAAAGATAAATTTTTAAGACTTGAAGAAAATAATTTTATATTAGATTTTATAATTAAAAATAAAAAGCATTTTCTGTCAGAAAGAATGAATGTTGAACATTTAAAAGACCCCAAAGGAATTATTGAAACGTATTTCTTTGCGTCGGGAACTTATAATAAATTTTATAATTCGAGAATGAAAGAATATGACATATTGGACGAAAAAAGAAGACAAGAAAACGAAAAAAATAAAAAAGAAAATAAGCCAATTGTCATATATTGTGACAGAAAACGAAAAGGGACTAATAGATATGTAAGAGAATTTATTATGGAAACTTTTTATTTTGGAAAAGACTTAAACATAAAAGATATTGTAAAAAGAATTGAAAACTGCTCATCTTTTAATGAACTTGAAAAACTTCATGATGAACTTGAAATAAAATGTGACCCACTGTTTTAAAGAAAGAAGATGATTAAAAATGTCAACGAACGATATATTTAAAAAAATAGAATTACAATTTTATGAAATATTAAGAAATATACATTGATAAATTTTAACAGAAAAATAGCAAGAAGTCAGACACTTTATAACCTGAACTAATTCACTATCTAAACAAAATAAGCATACAAAAAAAAGAATACTTTACATCAAAGTATTCTTTTTTAATTTACATAGCATTATTAAGTCCTATAGTCCACCGAAATTCAGGGTTGTCCTCGTCCATAGAGAGTATATTTTCCATTAAGACTGCCAGTATAATATCCTCCTCAACAGGCGACTGGTTCATATATAAACAAAGCACCTTAAGGCTGCCTGCAATATCCTTTGTAAGAACTGACTTTACATCTTTTTCTGAATTAAGCCTTAATATAATTCCACGAAGCCACTGGTTAATGGAAAAGTTTAAAAGCTGGAAGTTGTCAAAAGTTTCAATCTGCTTTTCAAGCGGATTTGACAAATTTACAATATACTGCCTGTGGTTGGGGACTTTTCTTTTAAGGTTCATATCCTTAAGCTCTTTTCCAAATGAATTAAGCAGGTCTAAATCAACTGTCTCAGATTGTGCAAGAGCTTCGTATTTTTCAAAAAAGAAGTCAATATACCTAGATGTAAGAGTATTTTTTTTAAGCGGTAAAATGGCGTTAAATACCCCCTTGTAGAAGACAAGTTTATATTCAGCGTCATTTATGTCTGAATTGTTAAAGAAATCTATAATATCGTTTATTATTTTTTCCTCAAGATTAGTAATTCTCAGATTAGTAATTCTCATTATAAAATATCCTTTCTAGTGTGAACTGCTCCCGCTTGTATAAGGCGAGAGAGTTCATGTTATTTTTTGTTATTTTTTGTTATTTTTTGTTATTTTTAGTTAAATAATTTTTCCGTTAAGTCTCACAGTCTTAGCAAGTTCCTTAAATAAATTATAATTAATATTAGTTCTTTTATGAACCTGAATATCAAGAGTATGTGCCACCAAATTAATATGAAATCCAGCATAAATATTCTTGATGTTACAGCTCATAAGAATATCATCGGAATTTGCCAAAACTTTCTTAACCTCTTTTAGTATACCTAATATTTGATATTCAGTCAAGTGTTCATCTGTACGAAGATTTACTAGACGCTTTCCTAATGTAGCATTAAATGGTATATTTCCGATAGTTGCTTCACATCTTAACTTAATACTGCTCGTATCACTTTTTCTAAACTTATTAAGTCTTGTAAGATACATCTTAACATCGCTTAAAAATACTTTTAAGGGACAGTTTTCAAATCCGAGTTTTTCACGAAGATTATCCGACATAGTATACATAACAACTCCGTATAAAAACTTGTCAGAAGCATACAAGTTTTTAACATAGTTTTTTATCATTTCAGGTAAAATCTTATTAAGGTTATGAAAAATGTCATTTGGAAAATCTACATCATAATCTAATGCAAAATTTGCAAGTGATACAGCCTTGACAATATTACGTATTTCAATTTCAAGTTTGAAATCTTGATTATGAACATATCTGTCTGTATTTTTTACCTTTGAATTAAAATTCATATATTCGATATATAAACCATTGTTAAACGTAAATCTATTAAGTAGACATTTTTTATCCTTTAAAATAAGTTCAGAAAAAGAACTGCTTCTATTAATAGATACCTTTTTAACATCACAATCATAAGACAACCACTCCAAGTCTGAAAAATCCAAGTCAAATGACTTTGTTAAGATATTCCCTTCTATAAAAATATCTTCTGTAAAATCAGGCAAGTCAATATTCAGTTTTTGAGTATCATAAAAGTACGAAAAAATAATTTTTCCAGTAACGTCGTAAAAAATGTAGTTACGCTTATTAGACTTTTTAAAAAGTTTACCAAAACGTTCGTTCAAAAGATATATAAACCTGTTATATTCAGAACGTATATCATTATTAAAATATTCCTCAAAATCAACATATATTCTAACTGTATCTTCATCAAATTTACATCTTGCAACATTTCTTTTAAAAACCTCAAAATACTCGTTGTAGTCCTCAACAAACTCAACGTCTTCCTTTTCAGGATTACCCCCTAAATAATTTATTATCGTATATAGCCAGTTAAGTCTGCTAACTTTTTTTGTAATCATAATTAAAACCTCCAAAAAATTTTTATTCAAAATATAGTATTATACGTTACATTGCTTATATAATTTTAGTCATCATAGTAATAAGACTGCATTTCGTCAAGTTCCATATCCTTGGCTTCCTGAATATCATTGTAATATTTATCCAAGTATTCAAGCTGCTTATCTGTTAATCTATTGTTTTCAATGTAATAATTTTTGCAAGACTGTACAAAATTATAAATATATTCGCCAGGATAATAATACTCCAAACACTTATTTATTTTTGATAATGTTTTTTCAATTTCCTGTATTTGTAGTACATCTTTTACTGTAATCATAATAGTACCTCCGAAATAAATTGTTTTTATATATTGTATATCATACATCTTTATATAACTTATTATATCATATATTATATAAAAAGTCAACACATTTTTGTGAAATAAAAATAAATTTATTTTAA
>ERZ773049.270-NODE-270-length-33119-cov-7.563846_pt1 | contig 33119 bp, 45 predicted proteins | sample MGYA00580633_ERZ773049 | MGnify/ENA primary metagenome ERZ773049 (study PRJEB29015, sample SAMEA2737991) | human oral metagenome | biome: human oral; feature: human-associated habitat; material: dental | place: China | collected 2066 ...
ATAGGTTAGTATTTTTGGAATCTTTGACCAAAGTGTGACCAAAATTTGACCAAAAGTCAATGAATATAGAATAAAGTAGATCAGGAGGCTGGTCTATTTTATTTTGTATTTACTGATATATAAAAAGTTGAATCGTCTTTCTAAAAGTGATACAATAGATATACAAGATAAAAAAGGAGAATTGCTATGTCACAAATTGCTGTAAGAGTAGATGATGAATTGAAAAAAGAAGCGACTGCAATTTTTAATGAGTTGGGGTTGGATATGTCAACTGCTGTGAAGTTATTTTTGAAGCAAAGTGTGTTGACAAGAAGCATTCCTTTTGATGTTAAACTTGATTCTGAGTAAGATGAAATAAAAGTATGGCTGTATATGATATAAAGGGGTTTAGTTATGGTTTATACAATAGATCAGATAAAGGAAAAAATTGTTCCTATTGCTAAACAATATGATTTATCTAAAATTTATCTATTTGGCTCTTATGCTAGGGGTGAAGCTGATGGAAAAAGTGATGTTGATATTGCTTTGGAGTTAGAGGATGATTCGATATATTTTGATGTATATGGTAGGCTTTTAACTATTTTTGATGGTAATATAGATATTCTATTGGTTAGTGATTTACTTTCTCCTAAAACGAATATTGGGAAGTTAGTTAAGAAAAATTTTTTGAATGATAGAGAGGTTATTTATGAGAAGTCAATCTCTTGAAACTGATATAGCGTATTTGAAGGATATGGTTTTATATCTTGATAAGGCTGTTGCTGTTTTGGATAAAGCAAGAAGATATAATTTACCTTTAGATGATGATATGGTAGTTGATTCTATCGCTATGAATTTAGGACAAGTAGGAGAACAGTTATCATTAGGAAAATTATCAGAGGAAGTAAAACAGAAGTATTCTGATAGGATAAATTGGGTTCAGATAAAAGGTTTTAGAAATTTTATTTATCATAACTATTCAAATTTGAATTTTAAAATTGTAGAGGGGATATTGAAGGAATCTGTTCCCAAAACTAAAGAATCTTTATATTCAATTATACGAGAGTTGGAAAAAGAATTATAGTTCTGAATATCGAAAATATGTATTTGTATCTAACGCATGAGTCTAAAGACGATATCGAGATGAAAAAAAGCATAAGTAAGATAAGTCTGATATTAAGCATATCAATAACTTTGATATTGACCGTTATGTTACGTTAGATGATGAAAATTTTGAAATTTTAACAAAAAAGGAGAATATTTAAGATGGGGAATAAACTTTCTGTTGCTGAAGAGCGAGAAAGCGTGTGTGCTGTTTTGGATTATCTAAAAGATAACGTAATTGTAACTTTACCAAAAAAAGTTTCGGTTAGAAAAGATGGAAAATTGATAGTTGACAACAGAATTGAAGTGTCAGCTTTTAACTGTAATATTTACATGCGAGTGGATATTTTGTGGGATGAGGCAGGGTACACAAACTTTAAGGATTTAGGTCTATATGGTTCGTATGGTTCGTCTTATTATCGAATGACATATATTGATGGAATTTTGACGATTAAATCAGTTTCAGGTGATAATATTGAAATAGTTATTAAATAAATTAAATGTGATATCTTACCAGCTTAAGAGATAAGATTTTTGGAAATTATTGCTGGCTAGTTAAGGAGATAGAATATGGAAATTAAAGAAATAAGTTATCAGGATAGAGTTCCCAAAAACATGATTTCAAAATTTAATTATTTTGTGAGAGATTTTCTGAAGGAGTATTCGGATCAGCTAGAAGAAATGGAAGCTGGCTCAGATATGACAGTTAAGAAAGAATATGAAGGAGATTTAGAAGTTTATTTTGTTGAATTTGATTTCAATAAAAAAGGCGGAGGTTTTTTTACAGGTTATTTAGACAATGAATTGTTTGTGACTTGTAATGGTGAGTTTTGGGGAGATGTTATTTTAGAGTAAAAAGCGAAGGAAAATTAAATGTTCCTGGATATTTGATTCGTTTTTTAGGTCAAAATGGGCAACCAGGTATTTGAAATTTGTTCGGAAATAGAAAAATAACACTATCATTAGATAATGTTATTTTTTTTGTTTTCATTATAAAAATTTGTAGCTATTTCTTTAACGTAGTTTTCATAGCTGGCTGGAATTTCAGCATTTTTAAGGTAGTCTTGATAGTTAAAGTGTTCATCTATTGGATATTCACTATTCACTAAACTCATAAAATCAAGGATTCGTCCTTTTTCACTGTTGTTTTCAATGTGACTTTTAAAAGTATCAATTTGAGAAAGTGAATTGTTACAATCATCATTGATTAAATGGTGTTTTTCATGAAGAAGTACATTTATTTTTTCGATATCGCTTGTGTCGGAACGAAGAAAAATAAAGTGCTGGTTATTTACAAGAATATATCTTCCTTTGGAGTTTAAGTCTTTAAGAGTGATCACTTTACAATTTAATTGTTCTATCTCTTTTATAACTTTATTTAGGTTCATACTTATTTTTTGTTTGCAAAGTATTCTTTTAGGAAATCTTTGATGATCTCTCTATCGTTATCTGTGATGGGTTTACCATCATAAGCAACTGAATTATCAATAGCTGTGTCAATGTCTGCTTCTAAAGTTGAATTTGGAATATCGGTTTGACCTAGTAAGTAATCAGTAGAAACATTGAAAAAATCGGCTAGTTTTTGCAAGTTCTCTGCTGAGGGTTTTCTTAATCCTTTTTCCCACTGAGCATAACTTTGAGGGGAGGTTTGGAAGTGAGTTGCTATATTTTGTTGTGTAAGATTATTTTCGAGTCTGAGTTGTTTTAATCTATCTTTAAAGTTCATTTATCTGTCTCTTTTATTTTATTTTTTTGCAAGTTGGATAATTTGTGCAGCCTTTAAAATAAGAATGAGTTTTCTCGCTATATTTATTGACTAAGTATCCTGATGAGCAATCGGTACATTCTTCAATGTGGGATTTGGAGTTTTGTAAGCTGGTTTTAAAAATATATTCTGCTAATATTGTTGGGTCTATTTGTTGAATTAACTCGAAAAATGCTTTTCTATCTATTAGTTGAATGTTTGGAAAGTCCTCTTTTTTTATGGTTCCTTGAAAGAAGGTTGTTGTTATGAAAACTTTTTTATTTGTCCCATTAATTCCGTTGAATTTTTGGATATCGCTTAATCCGACAATATTTGTTTTTTTCGCATTGATACTATAGTTTTTGCACTGTATGAAGATGGTTTCGTTCTCTTTTTTTGCTATTACATCGATACCGATATCGCTATTTTCTCCATTTTTAGGCGTGATAAAAGTGTCGTATCCAGCAAGGCAATAGAGAGATTTAATGCATTTTTCAAGATTTTCTCCTTGGATATCATAATGCTTTTTGTATATTTCATCTAGTTTATATAAAAGAAACCATAGAACTTTGTTTCTATGTTTATTGTATTCTTCAGGAGTTAATAGTGTTGTTTCTTTTCTTGTATTTTCTTTAGAAAAAAATTTTTTTAAAAAAATCATAAAAAATCTCCAAAAATTGTTGACAATGTAATCAATTGATTGTATAATATAAAATGTAATCAGTTGATTACAATACATCTTTTATAGTTTTCTTAATTAAATCAACGGTTTCATCTGATAGTAGTTGGTTCTTGTAAGAGATTTTATCAGCGTTGAGGATTGATTCGATACGAACAGTCCCATCAGATAGAAGTTCTTCGATAGAAACCCCAAAGAAATCAGAAAACATTTCAAGGGTGTTAAGGGTTGGTTTACTTTTACCGCTTTCCCATTTTTGATAGGATTGTTGAGTAATATCTAGTTCTTGAGCAATTTGTGCTTGAGTAAGATTGGCTTTCAATCTTAAATCTTTTAAATTTTTAGAAAACATAAAAAAGTTTTAAAAAACCTGTTGACAAAACAGATAAAAAGTTGTATTATAATAATACAGATTAAAAGCTGTTAAGTCAATACCTTTCATAAAATAAATGAGGAGTGAGAATGGAACAGTCAACTTTCTCAAATAAAGAAAAAACAAAATTACAAATGTTCTCGTTTATTTCAGATATTTCAAGAATTTGTGAAGATAATCTTGAAATGGTAGAAAGTCTTAGAGATAAATATGATATGCAGGGACTCTCGGAAATTCGTCTAAATGATATTGAACGTGTTTCATTGATGTATCGTCAAGCGCTAGGAAAAGTTTTGTTGAAGTTAGACGAGGAGATAAATGAAGTTCCGCCTGAAGATTACATTGACTTTGAGACTATTTTGTTCGACTAGGAAAGATAATCTCGTTTCCTTTGCGGACAGGAATTAGGATAGTCAATTTTCCTTTCGAGCGGGTCTTGAAAGCCTTGTCCATATTTTTAGCTTTATCAACTTTCCTCTTTGTAACTTTCTTTCCATTTTCTTGATAACAATTTCTGTTATGGGAATTGAAGTCATCTTTGAGATGGTTTCCTTGGAGGACGAAAGGGTGCTGTTTACTCCTTGCCATAATATAGATTCCTTTATTTAATTTAATGGTTCTTTAGTACAATCAAGTATGAGTTGTTTGTACTGCTAGAGCTATTAAAGCTAGCTAGAGTGAAGCCTATCTATATCTAAAACTTTTTAGAAGAATAATCAATGTTTGCAAATATGAGTTTTGTTTCAAGTAAAAGATTGAGTGATTTCTTTTAAAAGTGATAACAGGTATAAGGTATTTTCTCTAACTAACGATAGTAGTTATTGGTCTTTGAAAATTAAATAAAAAAACGTGTCAGGCAATGATAGACACTGACCAAACACGAATATTAAATGTAGCAATTTAATTATAAGTGAAAAATAGTAAAATGTCAAGTTGTCTGATGGTAGATATGTTTCATGGAGTTTAGTTGTAACAAAATAAGCTAGGTAAAAACCTAGCTTACTACTAAAATAACAATCTTATAATCGTATAGATTGTAAATGCGATTGTCATTCTAGGGGTTGTGTTTAAACAATCTTTGTAAAGTGAAATAAATAGTTTCACAATAACATAGATGAATAAAAACAATCTGATGAGAACGTTTTTCATATCCGCACCTCCTGTTTAAGATAACTTTGAATGGGCTAAATCTATTCAAAGTTTGCTTTCAAGTTATCTTTATAAAGGAGAGGGAAAGAAGTATTCTCGGTTGTATTCTATCATAGAGCAGACGAGAAATAAAGCTAGATAGTATTTTATATAGCTAGATTCCATGAAATGTATCTACAAAACTTTATAGATTCTAAACTCTTTGCTGACTTATTTAGTAATACTATGGAAAGCATAGATAACGTATAATGATGAATATTGTACAAAAAGTTGTCAAATATGGATTTGAGTCAAAAGATTTAATGTAAAGACGGACTAAAAACTTAACAATGTTGTAAATGATGGATATTGTTTTAGTAATGATTTCAGTCATAATGTTCTCTTTTCTAATATTTTTTGAAAACAAAAATCCAGCAAAGTGTGTTTCCATCTTACTAAGCTGTTTACGATATTTTGTTTTATGTGTGTGTTGGTATTATTATACCATAAGTAAATGTGGTTGGCAAGGAGTTTAGAGTTTGTTAAGTTCACGTTGGGTTTTTCGTCCTTTCGCCTGAGTAGATAAGAAAAGGGAACTGATGGCCGAGAACGGTGTGGATGAAGAGTGTGAAGCAAGAGTGAGATTGTGTGTAACTTGGATTGGTCGGTGTGTGAGAAGTTGGAATACTAACTTTTTGCTAATGTTATGGGTGAGAAAGAGGGGATATTGAGTTATTCTTAAATTTGTGACCATAGCGAAGAGAGTAGGATTGTCGTGAGATATTCCGAAAGTGTGCGAAGATAAGAGCATACATTTATTAGTATCTATTGAAGTTAGTAGATAAAAAATCTACTTTTTCAACATAAAAGTTGACTTTTGGTTGAAAGTGGGGTATTATAATAGTGCGAATAGCATTATTCGTGAGGATTGTGTTATTTAGTGGATTGTTTTATTTAATGATTTGCTTTATTTAATGATTTGTTTTATTTGTGGATAGTTTTAAGTGAAAAAAGGGCGGTTTAATTTGACCGCTCTTTTTATTGTGTTATAGATGTAAGCCAGTCCGCCTCAGGTTTCATAAGTAATCTGGCGTTTTTATATGCCATTTCAAGTGTAAAAATGGTGTTTACACGGTAGCGATTATTGATTTTTTCAACGGCTACTGACATGAGTTGATTATCCAATGAAACAGGTAAGAGATATGTTATTTTTCCTTTGTAGTATTGTGGAACTGCTATACGATAGTTTCGTTTACATCTTTTAATTGTCAAATCTAAAGCATTGTTTAACAGTGCATTTATATAGGAGCTTCCCTTGCTTTTCAAATCGTCGCTAAATCTTTCGAAATTATCATTAAGAATATGATCTAAATTTTTAGTTAGGTGTTTGTTAGGGTCGAAGTAGATATCTTCCGGATTTGAAAAATAATTAACAACTTTTGGTGTGATGGGGAATTGTGACATAAAATCATAGTCAGATTCCTTTTTGAAACCGTTGAGGTGCCATTTATAGTCTTTGCTACTTCTATATTCGTTGAAGATGCAAATGATGTCCTCGCCGTTTTCTGTTAAGAGTCCTGTGTTAAAGCAAGCGTGTGTTTCATTATCGTTGACAATGATGTATTCATTACCTAATTCAAAGGCTCTGTTAAAAGTGTGGGTGAGATAGCTATAAAGGATATTGTTTGGTTTTGTAGAATTGGTTGAAGTCCAATTTTCATCTTCAGCTAAGTCTGCTAATTCTTGAATTCGTTGAATTATAATTGATTCATTTCCTAGAAATGCGAATTTCCAAAGGATTTCATCAGTATCTTTGTTAATTAGATAATCATTTAAATTTTTCATAATTGCTCCTTGTAAATAATTTATTTATATTGTACCATATTTATTTATTAACTTCAGTAGATACTAATGATAATAATTAACAATATCTAGATTTTTATAAAACAGGTTTTGTCCTGATAAGAATTGAAAGTATTGTTAGTTTTCACAAGGGAATATAAGAAAGTATTCTTTTATGTAAACTAACAATATGAGTAGAGAATAGAAAAGAGGAAAGATGGATATTTGGATCTACTTAGTAAGAGTTGGAATGCTATTGTCTATTCTTATTTTGATGATGTTTTTGATTTATTGGATGTTTAGTCATTTGATAATTCTGTTTGTATTTGTGTTATTTGTGGTTTTCTTTTCGATTATCACATTAAAGTAGAGAGGAAAAGAATTTATGTTGAATGTGTCGATGGCTCTTCGGTTGTATCGAGAAATGTATAATAAGTCGAAAGAGGACTTAGCAAAGTATTTAGAGATTCAACCGAAAGCGTATGCTCGATATGAAAGTGGAGAACGTGAACCTAGTCTTGATAAGCTGTATAAGTTAGCTTACCTTTATAACTGTAAGATTGATGATTTTATCAATGTTGAAGAAAGTTTTAGTGTTGATCGAGATGGTGTTCTGTCTACTAAAGATTTAGATAATCTAGGTTGTCACCATCAATTTTCTCATGGGTTGGTAACAATGTTGACTAAAGGAAAAAGTTATGAAGAGACTATTCGCTTTAGTGCTGATGATAAGACTAAATATGTTCATAAGAGTGAAGTGAAGCAATTCTTACTTGACCTAGTAGATAAGATTGAGTAGTAGGAGAGAGGTGTGTTAAAATCGAAGAGTATGGTTATAAAGAGGGTTTGAGGACATATTCCGAAGAATGGATCATAAAAGAGTATAATAGAATCTATAGTCGATTTTGTTGGAATTTGAAAATCTATGCTCATGTAAAAAATGGTGCTGATGTCTATGTATCATCAAAGAAATGTTGTGATGATTTGTATTATCAGTTGTATGGTGTTGGACAGTTGACTCGTTGTTATTACAGCAAGATAATTTCTAAAATCGAAAGAACGTATTCTTATTTTAGAGAAAATGGAGTGATTATTGAGTTTTAAAAAAATGTTGAATCTGAGAAAGATATTTTATAATAAGTAATATTATTTTAAGTAGATGGGTAAAATTTTAGAAGGTCAGTTTTAACTGGCTTTTTTTGTTTATAGAACAGGAGAAAAAATGATTTTAGTAGTTTATAAACGATCTCGTTCACCATCATAGAATGGGATTGTAAAATTGAAATTTTTATTTATAGAAAAAAGGAGAAAAAAATAGATGTCAAAGACACAAGAATTTAAGGCTTACGGTTCAATCCGTAAGACAAAAGTAGCTGGTGCGTGTGGAGTTATTCTTGCGCTTGGTATTTTGGGAATGGGATTTCAAGGGACTGTATCTGCTGATGAAGTAAAACCTACTACACCTGTTGCAGTAGAAAAGAAAACAGAAGTAGAAGTTCCTATTGCTCATGACAACCTTGATAAAGCTGTTACTGAAGCTAAAAATGCTGGTGTTAAAGTTGAAGTTGGAGCAGTTCAGGACAAAGGTGTTGCAACCTCTGAAACAGTAGCAGAAAAGCAAAAAGAAATTGAAGCTGATTATGCTAAACAGGAAAAAGATGTCAAAGCTGTGACTGCTGATTATTCTTCTAAGGTAGATAAAACTACTAAAGAACGTGAAGCAATTGAAAAAGAAAACAAGGTTAAACAAGAAGCGTATGACAAAGCTGTAACGGATCATAAAGCAGAAGTCAAACGTATTGAAGCTGAAAATAAGGCTATTCTTGCTGACAATGCTAAAAAAGAAGCTGATACCAAAGCTGAAAATGAGCGTATCGCAAAGGACAACGCTGAAAAAGAAGCTACCTACAACAAAAACGTAGCAGATCAAAAAGCCTACAATGAAAAGGTTGAAAAGGAAAATGCAGTTGCAAGATCCACTTATGAAACTAAGTTAGAAAAGTATCGAAAAGAATTAGAGGTATATGAAAAACAACAAGGTGAATTGAAGAAAAAAGGTTTGAAAGCTGAAAAACCTCATATTAAAGTCTATGGTGATTATGACGAAAGTCAGCGTGGTAGCGTTAATTATTATGGGAAGCTGACTGCTTCTTTTGAAGGAATTGATGGACTTACAAAAGTTAAAGATTATATTGGACTTCATGATGATACTACAATTAGTGCAAGTCGTCCTGATCTTCTTCGTGATGTAAATGGGTATTTTAAACAGATTTATAATCCTAAAGCTGGTGATTCATTTACGTTACATAATATTGCTGAAGATGATAAAGGTCAAAAAATTTCTGCTCGTTTTACTTTTAATAAAGTAGAAGCTGAGTGGCAGGAAAATGGAAAACCTTTATCTGCTACTAAGATTACAATTCACAAAAAGGATAATAGTGGCTCTATTAATTTTGTATATGGTAATTTAGTTGAATTTAATACAAAAATTGATTATTTCTATGAAAAAGGTCATAAAAAAGTGAATTTGGCTATCGTTTCAATGTTTAATGATGTTGATTATGGTCAAGAATTTAACATGACTTATGAAGATGGTTCAGAAGGAGTTGTTTTAAATCCGAATGGTTCTAAAGTAGAAAAAGTATCTCGTAATGGGAAGAATTATTATAAGGGTGAATATAAGACAGCTTGGAAAAATGATGTACCTGATCTTGGTGTAAAAGCTGGTGATCTTGGATATGATAATGTTAAAGATGAAGCAGATATTCCACTTGGTTCAGTAGTTTCTGTTGGTTATGGATCTACTCTGAATTTTACTTATCATAATGGAGAAGGAGTTCATTCTGCTAAGAAAGTTGCTTTAGAGCGTAAATGGGCGAAAAGCAATGCTGAAAAAGAAGGAAAAGAAATGCCTTCTGACGGCTCGATCTTTGGAGATAGTGGCTGGGCTGTTGGGTTGTTTGGTAAAGCAAGTTCAACTGTTCCAATTTCTATCCCTTTAGATCCTCCACGTAAACCTGAATTGAAACAAAAGGATACTAAGGAAATTCCTAAACCTAAATTGGAGAAACCAAAAGAGTTTGTACCTCGTCCAACACTTCCAACTCCACCTGCTCCAACTCCACCAGAGAAGAAAAAAATTCCTGAAATGCCTTTAGTTCCTACTGTAAAAGTGAACTACTCACGCTTGCGTGTGAAACCATCAACACCTAAGCCTATGAAGGCTATCAAAGATACTTTTGAGCGTAGTATTGATGGCGCAAACACATTTGATAAAAATGTGAAATTCAGTTTGACAACTGACTATAAACCATATTCAACTTTTACTACTGATTCTAAAACTTATGGTAAAACATGGGCTATGGCAGATGATGTTCAAGATGGTGCTTACAAGGTAGATGATAGCAAAATCACTATGAAGGATTCTACTGGTAAGGATGTTAAAGCACTATTTAATATGTACCATGTTCTTTCTGAAAAAGAACGTACAAAAGAAATTCAAAGCATTTTGAAAGAAGCTGGATTGAACCCTAAAGGCGAATTTTACCTTTGGGTAGCGAAAGATTCTGCTTCATTCTATAAAAACTATGTGAAACCAGTTAAGAACATCACGATTGAGCTTCCTGCACGTTTGCTTGTAGAAAAAGGCAAAATTGTGAAAAATGATTTCTATCAAATTGACTTTGGAAATGCCTTTGTCTCTAACTTGGTAACTGTGCAAGTTCCTGACTTGAAACCTGAAAAACATGCTTTGGATCACAAAGATAACTCTAAGGTGCGTGACGGTCAAGAAATTCAAATTGGCGAGTACCTACGTTACCTTTTGAACGGTGTGACTGTGCCTTCTAAGCACGATACTCTTTACCAATATGACGGTATTGATATGCTTGACTTGAAGCATGATCGCTATACTGGCAACTGGAAGGGTATCATTCGAGGTACAGAATATGTTGCCGAAAAAGAGCTTACATTGCCTTATGATGTAGTCTTGTCTAACGGAAAAGTGGTTAAGGCAGGAGACAAGATTGCTAAAGGTTCTGCTTATACGTTCCAATTTGAGTTTGACCAAAGTACAAACTCTAACTTTATCAAGAAGATTGTTAAAGTAACATGGAATGAGAAAGAAGGTAAGTGGGCTTACACTATTGACAAAGATTTCTTGAACTCTCTAGGAGTGCAAGGCACTTTTGACGCTGATTTCTATATCGAAGTTGAACGTATTGCAAGTGGAGAAATTGAAAATAAATTTGTGAACATTGTCAACGGTCAAGAAATGGGAGCTAAAGTTGTAACTCATACTCCTGAGCCTGAGAAACCAGAAGAGCCTAAGAAACCATCTTTACCGAACACTGGTACTGCTTCTAGTATGCTTGGATTTGTTGGAACTGGTATTTTGTCTATGTTAGGTTTAGTGGGAATTAAGCGTAAAAAAGATTAAAATATTGTTGTTAGGACGATAAAAAAAACAGGACTTATCGTCCTTTATTTTTTTAAAGAAAAAATGTAAATAGAAAAGGAAATTGAAAAAATGGCAAAAATTAAAAAACTCCCTGTGGGATTGAATGTGATTGGATCTAAAGTTGTTGTGAGTCCAAAGTTTCGTGAAGTAGTCAATGGTTCGTATGATGATTTTGTACCTTTCCGAGAATTTGAGATTTCAGGGGATAAACAAAGTACGGTAACTATTCGTGTATATGGTTTGGCAAATTCTGATGTTCCGAAAACAAGAGGTCTTACATTTGTTAAGTCAGTTTCAGGGCTTAATATGGTGACACGTTTGGTTGGCACAAAAGAAGAGATTCAATTTGAAGCAACTGAATTGCGTTTTGAGAAATAAATTATAGGAAATAGGAGAAAAAAATAATGGCTTTTAGTATTCGTAAATTTAATAATGCAGAAATTCCTGTTGATGCAAAAGAATTGCTTGGTAAATTGCAATTTATCAGTTTTATTGAAAATTTTAAAATGGTAGATGGTTCACCTGTTGATTATCCAACGCATGCAGAAGTTTTTTCGGATAAAATGCAAGAAATTATTCCAGTTAAATTGGAAGAAGGTATCTCTGTAGAAGATATTCCTATGATGTCTGAAGTTGAACTTGTTGGTGATGTCACAATTTGGATTTATGAAGATTCATATACAATTTCACGTGGAAACAACAATGTTTCTGAGGTTAAAGGTCATGCTTTTGCTTTGCGTGCTGAAAATGTTAAGCGTGTAGGTGGAGGTCAACCTAAACAAGAACAGAAGCAGGATCAAAAATCTGAGCAAAAACAGGAACATAAGGGATAATTTTTAAAGGAGAAAAGATATGAGTTTATTTCCAGCATATCGTGGAATTAAGATTAAGCCTTACATGGAAAATTTAAGATACTATATCTTTTCTTTTTTCTTTTTGTTGTTTAGTCCAATATTAGGATTTTATATTTATCAAAATTTAGAGAAACTAAAAAATGCCGATGTTCCTTCGATAGTGATTGTCAGTTTGATGGTGACAGTGTTTAGTTTGATTAGTCTTTATTTGACTTGGTTATCACAAGAACGTTTTTTCTTTTTTCAAAAGTTAGAAAGACTTGCTAAACTAGCTTTCTTTCTTAAAGAGAATGGATATACATATACAAAAAAAGTTAAAACTGAATCAGGAACAGTTGATAAGGTTACATTTCCAACGGTTTATTTGAAACAGAATCGCTATGATTTGGAAGTTGCGTTTAAAATGGCTGGAAACAAGTTTCAGGATAAGTTCAAGAAGATTGGTGGTGATTTAGAAACCACTTTCTTCATGGACTTTATGGAAGTTCAGGACGATATAAAGTTCAAAACCTATAAACTAGCCTATTCTGCTTTCTTAAATCGAATCAAGGTAACTGATGTGGAGTATTCTGATAATGGTATTCAATTGATGAAAAATCTATATTGGAATCCTATTGATGATCCTCATTTGCTGGTAGTTGGTGGTACTGGTGGTGGTAAGACTGTTCTATTAAGGACATTGATTCGAGCTTTGGCAAAAGAAGGTGTAGTAGATATTGGTGATCCAAAACAAGCTGACTTTGTGACAATGGCTGAACAGAAGGCTTTTGAAGGTAGAATTGCTTATAATGCAGAAGATGTAGTAGCTATGATTGAAAGAGGAGTAGATATTATGTTTTCACGATATGCCTATATTCGTCAAAAACGTGCTGAGAATGGCGATAAGGATATGAAGAAGTTCTATGAGTATGGTCTTGAACCTTATTTTTTGGTTTGTGATGAATATAACGCTTTGTGTGCTATGCTTGATTTTCAAACTAGGCAGCGTTTAGACAATGCTATGGGTCAATTCTTATTCCTTGGAAGGCAAGCTGGTTGTTTTGGAATAATTGCTATGCAGAAGCCTGCAAGGGAAGATTTAGGTTCAAAATTGCAAGCTAATATTAATTTCCGTATTTCTGTTGGACGATTGGACGAAATCAGTTATGATTTAACGTTTGGAGAAGTCAATAAAAATAAGGAATTTAAGTATGTGAAGTTTGTAGGTGGTAAGCGTGTCTATGGTCGTGGGTATGCTAGCGTATATGGAGAAGTCGCAAGAGAATTTTATTCTCCTTTGTTAGAAAAGGGGTTCTCCTTTACTGATGAATATGAGAAGATTGAACGACGAGAAAATCCTTTTAATCCTTTGGAAAATCCGAAAGCTGAATTATCAGAAGAAGAAAAAGAAAATCTTCAAGCTGAAATGGAAGCACAAGAGGAATTGCAAAAAGGGGAAGTCAAAAAGGCTAGTCCTGAATTGATCCAGGAGTTGATGTCTAGTAAACAAAAAGAAAGTGGAAATGATTTAGTAAGAACGTTTGCGTTTTCTAAAGAAATTGGTGTGTCTGCTGGTTCAATGAAGAATTTGGTAGATAAGTTAGATGGTATTTTGGAATTTGAAAAGGAAGATAATGTAGTGTACTTGAATGAGGTTCAAAGAAATATCATAAAGGATTTGTTTGAATTGAAACAGAATACAACCCAAAATTGGAGTGAGATTTTGGAAGATTTTCCTTTTGATGAATATGGTTTTTAGTTAGTTGTGAGGGGATTTTCCCCTCTTTTTGGTTACTGTGCTAGTTGGTGCAATCCAGCTTGCTAGTAGCTAGTAGCAGGAGCGAGGAAGCGAGTGCGACGAGCGACTGCGTGTACTAGCGTGTACTAGCAGGCTGGATTGTGCGAATTAACCCCCTATGACTAATAGGGGGGTAGAAGATGTGCGTAGAAGCATAAAGCCTTGATAATACTGACTTTTTGGCTTCAAAAAATGCAACACTATTGAAAAGTAAGGAGAAATATGGAATTTGAGAATCTAAACAAGGTACAAAAGATGTACGCTTTTTCAGATCAAGAAATGTCTAGCTATTTAGAAATAGATAGAGCAACATTGTATAGATGGAAAGAAGCTGGTGAGATTCCTGAGTCTTATGATTTGAAAGTGAATGCGTTGATAGCTTTTAAAGAAGGTGTGCGAGATAGTGGATTTTCCTTGGAAGGAAAAGTTGACTATGTGAAGGTTACGTTTAAAACACAAGATTATATAGAGGTGATAGCTAAAGTATTGTGCCTTCAAAATAAGCCATTTCTTGAAGAAGAAAAGGGTGGTTCAGGATATGATACAAAATATACTTTTCAAAATATCAATCTTTTTATTTCAAAGAAAAGGGAAGATATGGGCTGTATGATTGAGTTAAAAGGTCAAGCATGCAGACAGTATGAGTGGTATTTTGAGAATGAGCAGAAGGCAAGCTGGAGAGATTTCTTTATTCGCTGTTTTGAGTATGAGCGTGCTATTTCACAAGGTGAAGGGAAATTTATGAATATTCCTAGGCTTGATATTGCGCTAGATGAAAAGTATAACGAAAATGGAAATTTTGAACTTGGTAAGCTGGTTGACCTTTGGGATAGTGGTTTAGTTGAAAGTCGATTGACAATGAAGCAGATTGAAGATAATGGTCAGTATGGAAAAGCAAAAACGATTTACTTTGGTTCTCGTCAGTCTGCTTATCATTTCTGTTTTTATCAGAAAGATATTGAGCAGGCAAAGAAGCTAGGTCTTGATATAGATTTGATTCATTCATCATTGAAATTCAAAAATCGTTATGAGGTGAGAATGTGTGATGATGTCGCTTTGGATTTTGTTAGAAAGTCACTGAATGAAAAAATTGATATGGCTAGACTTGCTGTATGGGTGATTAACAGTAAGATAAAAGTTTTTGAAAGACTGAATGGAGATAAGATTCTGAATCGTGAGTGGTATTCACTTCTAGGTGAAGTTGATAGAATTGGTTTTTCAACCTCACCTGTAGAAACTGGTTTTTTTGACAAACAGTATAGATGGCTTAATGAAAATGTTTCAGGTGTGACTGCATTGATAAAAAAGTGGGAGAATATCACTGGTGATAATAAGCTAAAGAAGATTCTCTTTGATGGAGAAATAAGTGATAAAAATTGGAAAAAATTGGAGCAAGCGAGGGTAGCTTATGAGAAAAGTATACAAGAAAGTAGGTACTGATTCTGTAGTAGTAAATAATAGTAACTTGGTATGTTCAACTGATCGTGGGTTAAAATCAATTAGTCATTATTTACCTTCATTTGAAGGGAATGAAAATCTAACAGTTATACCTATAGAATCTGAGCGAATGTTTTTGCCTTATTTTAGAGATTATGTGATTGACTGGTCAAGAATGCCTGATGAAGTGAATGCGATTCTTGATATTAAGAAAAAGGCAGAATGAGAGGGTAAGTATATGAAAGGTAAGGATAAAGATTCTATTGATAGTTCATTAACTAGAAAAATACAGGAATATGTAAAAGCTAAAAAGATAGATTTCATTGTTGATTTAATTATTGTAGGCTTTATATTTTATATTGTTTATAGCATTGTTACTGGTTTGTGGGTGTTATTAAATATTAGATATTAAGAAGTGATGTTTTAAAGTAGAGGTTTAGTTATGAGTAAGAAAAAAATCACTGATGAAAAATTGAGAAAGTTAGTTTTTTTAATTCCTGCTCGGTATTTTTATGAAGGTGTTGTGACAAGTGATAAAGCTAGGAACTATCAAGATTATATAGATATTCAATGTCAAACCTATAGAAAGACTAAAAATCGCAAAGACTGGCAAGAGGTAAAAAGACTTACCAAAGAGTATGAGGAGTTTTTAGCCAACGAAGTAGATATTAAGCGAAAGTTGTTGCTTTTTGGGTTGATGAAACGTGATCAGAAAGAAAGACAAAGTGTGTATTTGTTGCTGGTTAAGAGATATCATTTAGAAAGATGGGTTTAGGATATGGAGAAATTTCATGAAAAGTTAAAAGTGTTGAGGAAGAAAAAAGGACTTACACAACAAGAGGTTGCTGATTTAGTTCATGTCGATAGAGTAAGAATTACAAACTGGGAGAATGGTAAGCGTGAACCTAACTTTGAAAATCTAAGTATGTTAGCTTGTATATTTGATGTTTCTATTGATTTTTTGTTAAGTGAATATTTAGAAATATCAAAAGAAGCCTATTTAAAGTTAAAAGAAGAAAAAAAGAATTTATTTTCAGTCAGATTAAAAGAATTACGACTAAAAAAAGGGTTGACACAAACAGAACTAGGTGAAAAAGTAGGAGTAAAACAAAGCACCTTCACAAACTGGGAAAACGGAAAAAGAGAGCCTAGCTTTGAAAATCTTGTTAAGTTAGCTGATTTACTTGAGGTTTCGTTGGATTCGTTGTTTGGGAGAGAATAGATGAAAGTTAAGAAACGTTCACCAGCTTAGTTGCTGGATAATGAAAAAATATAGAGAAATAAGAGGTATAAAAAAATGGATTTACAAGGAAAAGATAAACAAATTATTGAGTTGGCCAATGAACTTGCGAAAAAGTTAAAGGATCAAGAATTTAAGCAAGCGTGGACTATGGCTGGTGAATTGAGTTCGCTTCTTAAAAATGATGAAGAATTGCAACTACCGTATCAGGTTATTGAGTGTATCAAGAAAGACCTGTCTAGTTACTATGCAATGAATAAGGAATTGAACAAGGTAACAACTCGTGCCTTTGCGATTGGTTCTAGTTTTGAGCGTTCAGCTTCAATTTAAGTAAAGGAATGAAGGAAGTCAAATATGGCTTCCTTTTTTATATGGAAAAGGAGAAAAAATGAATAAAAAAATTGATTGTCAAGTAGGAGAAGTGTTTCCTATTGTAGATAGAGAAAGTGCTAGTAACATTGTTTTGGTTCAGCAAGCATTTGTGGTATGTAATGCTTTACGGAGTGAAGCGTATTCTTATGAAAAATTTTTGGTGGAATATGAACTTTTAAAATCAATGGTAGTCAAGGATTTAAAAGCTAGAGAGGAAGCAGGTTTTTCTGATGATTTATCTTATTTAGAAGAAGGATCAGATATGTTTTCTCGTGCTTATCAGACTTATATTTGGGCAAGTTTTAACGTGGATACGTGTAAATTATCAGAAGAAGATTTTCTGCAAAAAATTTCTGAAATGAGTTTAAATTTGGATTCAAAAGATGTGTATAAAGTTAGCTGTTTAATTAGTGCATATTCTGATATTCTTAGTCTTTTGAAAAAGAAATATATTCATTTTGAAGGAATTGAAGTCATTGAAGATTCTATTTGTAATTTGAATATGATTTTAGATAATCATTGATAAGGAGTTAGAAATATGGAATTTACAGTAGTTGTTGAGAATACGTTAAATGGAGTACAACTTGAATTTGATTCACCTTTTGGAGTTGATGATTGCTTTGAAGAAAGTGATTCAATGTTATTTCTGCTATGTAAGTATTTGAAAATTGAAGAAGGTAAGTATAATTCGGTCGGAGAAGTTATTGATGAATTTCCTGATGAATTGGAAGAATGTATTAAGATTCTTGAAATTAAGGATTTGTCAATTACTTGTGAAGGTTCGACAATTTCAGAAGTTAATGAATTTTATGATATTGAAGAAGAAAAGAAAGTCTATGCTTTTCTTGAATATCAAGGTGGCTATAAATTGTCAGATTTGTTGGCACTTAATTTTGATGATATTCAACTTTATGAAGGTGTTGAAACAAATTATCAGTTAGGGCAATACATGGTTTATGATGTTTATGGCGCTTTAGAAGAACTTCCTAGAGAAACTTTGGAAAGTCATTTTAGTTTTGAAAGTTATGGTAAAGATTGTGCCTATGATGGTGCATTTACTAAACAAGGATTTATTATTGTTTTGTAAAGGGGTGAGAAAAAATGAGTATTAAAGTTGTATATAATAAATTTTCTGATGTATGTAAGTATTACAGTTTTGGAAAAAAGTTGCTTGATGAACCTGCAAAGATTATTGAACGCTTAGATGAATACTTTGACGGTGCAGAGTTTGGACAATTTGATGGTAGCAATCCTGATAATGTGTATGTCAATTCGTTTACTGAAGTTGATACGCAGGAAGCATTGATTGATTTTGCAGGTATTTTGAATCATGGAGATTATGAGCAGTTAGTCAATGAAGATCGTTTGTCTGCTTATGTAGAAGAACATGAAGAAGAAATTGCTAGTCGTTTAGGAGATTCCTATGTGTTTCTCGGTCACGAAGGCGATAGCTGGTACTTTTTGCAATAGAAAATGGCTGGTACTGAATATGGCTTCAAAAGTATTGATTAAGAATCCAAAGAATGGAAGGCAGGCTTGGTTTAGCTTGCCTTTATATTTTGGAAAGTTGTCTGTGATTGGTTTGAGTGGTTCTTATGATGAACAGATTGAAATTGTTGATTATGAGGGCGATTCATTTATTGGATATGGTGTCTTTACTGTTGCTGATTTGGAACAGTTAAATAGACAAGTAGAAGGCTAGTTAAGAAAGGAGAAAATATGGACTTAACAGCTTTAATTTTGGATACAAGATCAAAGAAAGTGAAACAATTTTCTTTACCTGCTGATGTAGAATACATTGCTTCTGAGTTTGGATATGATAGAGAAGATGTTGTTTTTACTATTCAATCTATTGAAGAATTACCTACTTTGAATTGTGAAGGCTTAACTTTAGAATTAGCGAATGAACTTGCTGAAAACGTGGAAGATGTTGATGAAGATTTGGTTCTATCATTTATTGAATCAGAAAGTTCTGATCCAAAATATTTAGCAAGTGTAGAATTTGATGATTGTAGTTTATATTCTGATGTTGCTACTGATAGAGAATTAGGTGAATATCTTGTAGAGGAAGTTGGTGTAGAACTTTCTAAGGAAAAACTGCTTCTGTATATTGACTATGAAAAGTTTGGTCGTGATGTTCGTTTGGAAGAAGGTGGTAGCTTTGTTGATAAAGGTTACTTTGTATCAAGATGATAGCAAATATCAGGGTTCTGAATGAAGGCAATTTTGATTATCTTTGTGAGTTAGATATTATGAAGTATAGTCAAGAGCAGATTGTTGCAAGATTGAAAGAATTGGGAATTGATAAAGGGAATTTCTTTGTATGTGGTATTAGTGATTGGGAAGTTGATAAGATCATGTCGCTGGACGAGGTTTACTTGTTGAAAAAAGCAGTTCTTGATTTGTATGATGGTGATGATTATGTTGTGAGATTTCAGTTACAGCGATATGTTCCTATCAAAAAGATTGTTTCAACCTATTATCAATTCTGTTCTAAGGATGAAGTAGCAACTGTGATTCAACTTTCAAAGAATTTAGATATTGGTCTTTTGATAAATTATTTTTTTAAGTGTGGAAATTGGGTGACAGCGTTTCAAGGTTTTGTTGAGCAAGGCGAAGTGCTGAATACTCCAAAAGGATTTTACAGAAAGGTTTCTTTTGAATGAGAAATATGTTTTTAAAGAAGCCACGCAAAGACAAACAACTGACAGTTAAGAAGATTAGTCAGAAAAAATCGAATGTAATTTTCATGACTAGCTTAGTTGGTTTCGTCCTGCTGTGTGTTTTAACCATGTTTGTTTCAATAGTAACTACTGCAAAGATGAAGGCAAGGCTTTCTGAAGCGCCTGTGGTAGAAGCTAAAAAGGAAACAGATCGTACTTTGGAACAGTTCCTAGATGGATATGTAAGTAGATACTTTACATACAATTCACAAAGTGGCTCTGCTGATGAAGATGTCGCAAAGTTGAATAATTATTATGGTGGTATTCCTGATGTAAAGAATCAAGGTCAGACAAAACAAGAGATGAATATTGTTAGCGCTAGAATGTTGAGTGCTAAAGATGGTGTCGCTGTGTATCGTGTGATCTATGATACGAAGAAAGATGATAAGAATCAACGTGTAGGAATTGAATTTACGATTCCATACGGTGTGAAAGATGGCAAGTATTATGTAAGTGGTTTGCCTTGGTTCTCTCCTGTGAGCGATTTTAAAGCTGAAGGGGTGGATAAAGAAAATCATGTATCTCTGTTAGCGAATGATGAAATGGAAGAAGGCAAGCGCAAGAAGTTGGTTTCATTCTTGGAATTGTTCTTTAAGAATTACACTACTAGTCAAGCAAACTTAGATTTGATTTCTAATGGAATTAAGTCTATTGGTGGTGCAACGTTTAAGAGTTTGGATTATACCTACTTTAAAGAAAAAGATGGGAAAATCTATGCTTATGCGCAAATTACTCTTGATGTAGCTGGTACAACTCATAGTGAAAACTTTAGCTTTGAGTTAAGAGAAGATAAAGACAGCTATTTTGTAGAAAAAATGGATCATACGATTCCAGCAGATTTCAATAAAAAAGAAGATGATAAAGGAGAATAAAACAAATGGCATTATTTCAATTTTTAGTATCAAAACTCGGTATTCCAGCAGTAGCATTTTTCGCTGGTACGAAGGTTCTTAAAGCATGGAAGGATCAAAAAGTTGGAACGATTGTAGGAACAATTCTAATTGCAGGATTCATTATCTATTTCATGGATAACCCTGAATCAGTATTGCGTGCAACGAATACAATTTGGTCTAAAGTGCTTGAAGTATTCAAGTAGGTCAATTTTATGAAGCGTGAAGATAAAAAGCTGTATGTCTATACTACTGCTTTTAGACAGCCTATATGGGTACATAAGATCAATGAAGATTTTAGTTTGCCTTTTGCTCTCAAAATGTCAACCATTATCTATACTCTAGTAAGCTTCGCTTTATCGTGGTTCTTTCTAGGGTATGTACCTTTTTTGGATTGGGGATTTCGATTCATGGGTTCATTGTTCATTGGCTGGTGGTGTGGAAATTTACTAGCTGAAAATAAAATTGATGGTAAAACATTGTTTCGTTTCTTAGTTGATTATTTTAGATTTTGGCTAAAATATGATAGCAAGAGAAGTACAATGTATCTCTGTAAAGGTAAAAAATATGAGAAAGTGAGAAGAATTTATCGTGGAATTAACGAATAATATTTGGGCGATAGATGATAGCTTGATTCTCTTGAAAGATGGAAGTGTGCTGGCTGTATTTGAAGTTGAGCCACAAGTGATTAACACTATTGAAGATGGTGAGAAAGAAGATTCAAAAGATTTAGTATTCAATTACTTATCAAGTATTGCTGAATATAGCGATTTTGGAATCTATACTCTGAATTTTGACTTAGAATTGGCAAAGAAAATTGAGTTGCTTTCTCACGATATTGAGCAGGGTGTTGGTACAAGTCCATTGGCCAATTATGTGATTTCTAATATGGCTGATCGCTTAGAAGAAGAAGTTACATATTTGTTGGAATCAAAAGATTATCTAGTAGTGCCTTTGAAGTCAGTCAATGTATCGTCTGATTTTAAAGTGACGGTCAAGCAGTCTGTTGCTAACGTTAGAAAATCAGTCATGAAAATGGTTGGTTTTGAAGAATTACCGAAGGTCGATTGGTCGAAGGAATGGCAAGATCAAAAAGAATTGCTTCAAACAAAATTACACGCTTTGAATATTCAAGAAGTGGTCAAAGAAGATTTGATGTTGTTGAATCGGATTCATTTCTTAAATGGTCAATACTATGATAAGGATAGTGAAATTATTGCCCTTCAAAGTTCGATTGAGAATGTTGATGAAACAATTATTGAAATTGGATCAGGTAACACTTTGAAGCTGGTCAATGGTGAGGAAGAAAGTTATGTAGCAACTATTCCTGTATATGCTTATCCAAAGAATGTTTCTTACTTGCATTTAGCAGAAGAAATTAAGAATATTGGTTTCCCTGTAAATAGTGCCTTGAAAGTGAAATTCTCAACTAAAAGTGGAATCTATTCTTTGAATACCAGGGCAAGAAACAAGCGTAAAAATCTTGGAAATACTGTGACTGAAACAGCAGAAAATGATGATGTTCAAAAAATCGAAGTGCTGGAAAGTTATCAGTTACTAGAAGATTTTCAAGAGAAGTACGATAATAAAGAGCCTATGGTTACATTCCTTCACTTGTTGCAGATTACTGGTGATAGCATTGAAGAATTGAATGTTAAGTATGATATTTTAGCTTCAAAATTGAAAGATATGGAAGTTGAAATTGTGAAGGCTGTTGCTGACCAGGTATATCTATTCTATAAATTCAGAATGACTGAGTTAATTGATGGCGATAGAGAAAGTTTTCTACAATATTCAAGCCTGAGTGGTCTTTGTGAGAATCTGTTCTTTACGAAGAAAAAAGTAGGTACTGATGTTGGATTTCCTATTGGTCGAATTGATAAGAATATTGCTTCATGGTATGGAGATTTTAAACGTGCCTTAGATAATAGTACGAATGTTGTATTTACTAACTTGTTACAAGCTAATAAAATTGGTGTTCATGGCAAAGAAACAAGCAATCCTCATACAGCTATTACTGGTTCGACTGGTAACGGTAAGTCATTCTTAACAAAATTACTCTTTATTTACCATTCATTGTTAAAAGCTAAAGTTCTGTATGTCGATCCAAAAACTGAAATACGAAAACAATTTTTATCTGTGTTAGCTGAATTGGAAGAACAAGGTGAATTTGAAGAATTACAAGAATACATACGATCTATTCGCTTTATTACACTTGATATGCGTAAGGAAGAAAATAAAGGAGTTCTTGATCCATTCTCATTCCTTCAAGATGAAGGTGAGTTGACGGAGTTAGCAACCGTACTTGTTGGCTCTGTCCTGGATAAAGATACTTATATCAAGATTCAACCTTACCTGTTAGATTCGCTTGATAAAGTGATTGAACGTAGGAATGCTGGCGAAAAGGTTGGTATGTTACAAGTCTTTGATGAATTGGAAAAATCTTCAAAAGAAGAAGTTTCAACTGCTGGATATTTCTTGAAGCGAATTTCTAAAAATTCATTGTTATCATTGTGTTTTGCTGATGGTAGTCAAGAAGTCTTAAAGACTGATGATAAAGCAATTATTGTTGAGATTACTGGTCTTGATATGCCAAAAGGTACGGACAAAGACGAGATGACTGAAACACAATTAAGAAGTTTGACTGTTATGTATGCCTTGACTTATTTCTGTGCGATCTTTGGTGAACGTGAGAAGGACAAGGAAACAATGTTATTTCTTGATGAAGCATGGCAGATTATGTCAACTCCTGCTGGAAGGCAGGTGGTCAATCGTATTAAACGTACTGGACGATCATTTAACAATTTCTTAGTGCTTGTTACTCAATCCGTGAAGGATTTGAAAACAAGTGATGATACAACTGGTTTTGGTACAGTATTCGCCTTTCCTGAAAATACGGAAACAGAAGCGATATTGGAACATTTACGTGTTGAAAATGATGAATTATCAAGAGCATGGCTTGAAAATCAGACAATGGGACAATGTATCTACTATGATACGTTTGGTCGCAAAGAACGTATAACTGTTGATGGTACGATCTTCCCTGAATTATTACCATTGTTTAAAACGGTTGATTCTAAACTGGTGTCAGTACAATAGAAGGGGGAAAAATGAGAAGAAATATTTTACTAGGGTTTGTTTTATCTATCTTTTTCCTTCCTGTTTTAGCTGGTGCGATTGAGCCTTCCTTGCCGAATACTAATAATGGTTCATCATTTTTACCAAACAGTAATTTTAATATTGTTGAATTTGATAAGAATACAAATAAACCAAAATTAGTTGATCCTGCTGATAATGCAAAAAAGACACTAGATAATGCAAGAAAGAGTAGAGAAGCAAAAGAAGCCTTAGAAAAGAAAGAAGCAGATTCAAGAAAGTTGACTTATGAAAATTATAAGTCGAAGATGTCTGATCTAACAAGCAAGGTTTACTTTGATAAGAAATTCTTTGGTTTTGATTCAAACATGAATTATTTCTTTAATGCTATTGTGCAAGCTATTTTTTGGTTGTCAAAATTTATCTTCACGATTATAGCTGGAATCTATAATGCAGTTGAGGGAATGAGTGATGTATCAACTTTATTGAATAATGTCATAGGTAACTCTAGTAAAGTATTTTCTTCTCTATTCAGTAAAGAGATAGTTTACATTATCGGTGCAAGTATGGCTGTGTATCTGTTGTATTTGTTCGCAACTGGTAACGGTAGCGTACTTAAAGCATTTATTAAGATGTTGTTGATATATACAATTATTGGTCTTTACTTTATCAAAATAAATGTAGATGAACAGAATAAGTATTTACTAACTCATTTGTATGATGGATTTAGAACAACTACGATTTCTCTTAATGGTCAGATTACTAAAACATTAACGAATGAAAATTCCAATGCTATTGATGTCTATTTTACTGAAACAATCGTAAAATCGTATAAGTACATGAATTCCCCTTTGAAAGAAGATGGAGAATTTCAGTTATCTGAAGCAGAATTTGAAGATTTAGCTGGATATAAACAAGGTGATGGAGATTATGAAGTTGGTGGTAAGAAAATCAAGGATATTGCTAAAGACAAAGATCCTGAAAACAAAATGTTGAAAAGTGAGTGGGGCGCAAAGTTTAGCTATGCTTTATCTTCATTGATCGATGTAACCGTAGTAGGAATTGTTTATCTAGTCTTAGGTCTTGCAAGATTCTTCTTCCTGATGATTTATGTGTTCTTGATTCTCTTGTTACCATTCATTTTATTGGTTAGTCTATTCCCTCAAATGGAAGGAATGATTCATTCATTCAATAAGAAGGCTATATCAATGTTGATTTTATCGTCTGTGACCTTGTTAGCTACAACTCTGTTTGTATTTTTCTATAACTCATTAACAGATTTTATTAGCTTGGCAGTCGGTAAAAATGTGCTGATCGTGATATTCATAAAGGCTATTTTATTATTCTTGATGTTTAAGAATAAGAATATGATTTTATCAATGTTCTCAAGGATTGGTCACTTGCCTGTAAATAGAATGAATGGCTTGAATCTTAATCAAGGTACTAAAAAGATTCGTGAAAGAGTGCTTGGTGCTGGTAAGAATGGACTTTCTGCTGGTAAGAATGGACTTTCTGCTGGTGGTCAATTTGCTAAAGGTGGATTGAAGATGGGTAAAGATAAGTTGAGTGAAAATCTTAAAACTTTACGAAAACAAAGTCCATTGGTGGAAAAGGTTGCTGAAAAAGGTGATGTGATTAAGAATCGAATGAATTCGATTAAGGAACATAAAAATAGTTCAGTCAATGCCTTGAAAGAAAAAGGGAATAAGGCTTTAGCTAAACTCTATGGAGTGAGAGCCAATGCTTTTAAAGAGGGAAGTGCTGATAGAAATTTGTTGAAAGGAAAGAAGAAATTAAGAGATAAAGAAGCTAAAAAATATGCTGGTCAGAAAAAGGCTTCTCGTGAGTCAATTCAACGGTTGAAGGAAGAAAGACTTGCAAGGAAAAAAGCAGAATTTCAAGCGAAGAATAGACAAAGAATAAATCAAGTGGATTCAGGTAAGAATCCTAAAATTGATACTCCTAAAACAAAACGAATGAAGGGGGGAAATTCTAGTCCAAAAAAGCAAGGAAGAAAAAATAAAAAGAATCGTCCGAATGTTACGATAGACAGAAAGAGAAGTAAGATTTAATGAAGAATCAAATTAAGAATCAGGTAAAAAAATATGTAGTTGCCTTTCTCCTGTCGAATCTTACAACTATTCTACCTATTATCTTGATTTTGATACTTGTCATGGGTGCTGTTGTTGCTGGAAGTCAGGGTTCTTCTGATTCTACTACTGGAAAAAGAACACGTTTGACAGCGCAAGAGGTGGCTCAAAAGGCAAATATTTCTGTTGAAAGAGCAGAAGATGTCATTAAGATTCTAAACTGGCAACTCTCTAAAGAGAAATTTACTTTAGAGGGTGCTAGTGGTTCACTTGCCAATGCCGAAAGAGAAAGTGACTTTGATCCTAAACTAACGAATCCATCAGGTGGGGTTGCTGGTTACTTTCAATGGTCAGGTTGGGATAATACTATTAATGGTGATAGATGGAGAAATGCTAGTTCTCGTACTTTAGATAGTACGGTGGAACTGGAATTGATGTCTTATGAGTTGAATCATGGCTATAAAAAAGTCAAAGACTATATGCAAAAGGCGACTGATCCTTTTGAAAGTGCAAAATATTGGTCTGAACATTATGAAGGTGTCTCACTTTCAGACGGTCAGACAAAATTAGGGAAGCTGGAAAAGGATAGTAAGAAGTGGTATGAAGTCTTTAAAGGTACGATTGAATCTGATGGTTCTTCAGGTGGGAACGCAATAGCTGGTAGTGTTGATGTACCATTTGGTCAAGTTTCAACTGATTTACCTAGTGGATATTCGATTGATAAGGAAATTACAAAAGAAGGCTATATTACTCAGTCTTATCCTTATGGTCAATGTACTTGGTATGTATTCAATAGAGCAAAAGAATTTGGAATACATTTTGATCCATACATGGGGAATGGTCGAGACTGGGCGCATAAGTCAGGATATGAAGTAACGAATACTCCTACAAAACATTCTGCTCTTAGCTTTCAAGGGGGGCAAGCAGGTAGTCATAGCTTTTATGGACATGTAGCCTTTGTCGAAGATGTGAGGGATGATGGTTCAATTTTGATTTCTGAATGTAATGTAATTAAACCAATGCAAGAAACAGGAATTACTGATTATCGTGTATTTACTGCTGAACAAGCAAAGAATTTTTATTATGTAATTGGAAAATAAGAAAAGAGGAAAAAAATATGAATAAAAAAATTGTAACACTAGTTTGTGTAACTGTATTAAGCGGATTTGTAGCTGGTGTAAATGCTGATGAATTAACTTTGGGTGGAAGTGTAGCTTCTAAACAAGATGCTGCTGGTTTAGTTGTGGCAGAACAGCCAAAAGAAGAACAGCCTGCTGTTGTTCCTGCTATTCAAACTGAAGGTGAGAATCTTGATTTAGGTAATAAAACAGAAAAAGAGCCTTCAAAAGATAATACAGGAGTTGTGGTAGAGCCTACAACTCCATCTGAAAAGCCGAAGGAGGAAAAACCAAAAGAAGATAAACCTTCTGAAAATCTTGGAAAAGATTCTGAGAAACAGCAGGAAAAGGATAATACAGGAGTTGTTGTAGAACCTAAAACTCCATCAGAACAGCCGAAGGAAGAAAAACCGAAAGAAGAAACGCCAAAAGAAGATAAGAAGCCTACTGTAGAAGATACTCCTGAAATTAAGGAAGCAAAACAAAAAGCAGAAGATAATGTAGGTGTGAAAGAATCTGATGAACCTAAACCATTGAATGTCACTAAAGAAGAAATCAAAGAACAGCCTATTGAAACGAATACAGGTCATACAGTTGTATCTACCAATCAAGGGAAAGTTGTAGTTGAAACAAGCGAAGGTGATTATGCTGAAAAAGAGCCTTATGAAATTGGTGCCGTGAAGCAGTCTGACGGTACAATCGCTTTGAAAGATAAAGAAGGTCAGTTAAAAGTCCTTCCGAATACAGGTTCAGCTAGTACAATCTTCACAACTATTTGGGGATTTGTAGGATTGATTGCGACAGTTTTGGGGCGACGTAAATTGAATTAAGGGAGACAGGATGAAAGAGTTGTTTAGAATTTTGAGAGAATCTGATAAATTGGGGTATAAATTATCTGCAATTTGTGGAGTGAATTGGTTGCTAGGTCAGTTGTTTAAATGGCAATCTTTAGTGTTTGAAATGATAGCGTGTGCCGTTCTGATTAAAGAAATTTCAGCAATACTTGAAATTAGTTCAAATTATTTAGGATTTTTAATGGTTATTTTTATCTTAGCTGTTTCCTTTTCAAAATTGCGTTTTGGTGTTGAGAGATTCATTTATTCATTTTCTGAAGGTATTGTGTTAGTCTTGATTTTTTCAATCGTAGTGGATTTTCCATTTCAAGAGAATGAATCTTCATTATGGATTTTAATGGCTCTTATTAGCATTGGTATTTGTCAGTTTATGAAGTGGTTTCAAGAAAAACTTTTTCAGCGTTATCTATTCAAAAATATCTTAAACAAGGCCTATCTTGGAATTCGAAAATTAAAAGATGAGTTACCTCCTAAAATCAATCTTTTTACGGAAGCAGGTGAAAGTGATGCAAATCAGCGAATGGTTATGATTAATAAACATGCAATAAAAGAGACTTATCAAGGAATTGTAGAGTTAAGTTTTTTGAATGTTGAAAGATTTACAGGTATTGCTTATTGTAGAGAAGCATGGAATGGTGTTGAAGCTCCTTTGAAAAAAAGATTTTCCGATGTAGATGAAATGTATCATTTAGTGTTTAGAGTATATCCTTTTGGAAAAAGAATAAATTTATATTTCAAATTGATTCGATTAGATTTAAGTCGAAGAAAGGCTTTTACAGTGGAAGGTGTAAAAGTAAGATTAGTAAATGAATAAGGCAGAGGAAACTTTGCCTTATTTTTTCTTTTTAGGAAATATGATAAGATAGAGAGGAGAAAAAATGATTGATGAAGTTTCAATTATAGATTGGGTATCACTTATTGGAATTTTTGTAACAATAGCTTTATTAGTAGGAATTGTGATTAAGCAAGCACGAAACAATAGTAGTCTTAAAGTTGAAGTTGAGTCATTGTTGAAGGAACAAGAAATAGAACTTCATAGATTGTCTAAAGAATGTGCTTCTATTAAAAAAGATACAAAATATATTTATGATAGAATGGTACAAGAGAAATTGCTTAGAGAGATTTTGTATCAAAACACTCCAAAGGCTAGAGAAATTTTAGATAAGATGGATTTAATGAAAGAAGTTGTGCTTCAAAATTCAACATTAACTCAAGAAGTAACAAGATTGGAAGTGGAAAATTCTAGTTTATCCAGTAGTAATTCTGAGTTAGATAGTCAACTATGTGAATTATCTCTACTTTTAAGAAAGATACATGGGCGGTTAGATTCTCTTGAAAGTTATTGCAATACAGAAGAAATACAAGCACTTTTGAAAAGTGTTAGAAGTAAATTATTTAGTGTAAGTGACAATTTTAGAAAAAGTGATATAATAAAAGAAAGTGAAAGGAGAAGGAATCATGATTAAAGAATTTGGTGTGACAAATTTGGAAGTAACCAAAGAAGATATTTCCAAAAATCCTAACAATCCAATTCTGCGTATGTATGATGATGAAGAATTGATTGGTACATTTAGTATTCTTACTGGTGAAGTCTTAGAGGATTTTGACTTGGCAGATTATGACATTCGATTTGCACAAAAACAAATTGAATTGAATCGTGATAACTACCTTGAAACGTGGAAGGACTACGTGGGGTTATTACATGCCTAAGTACTCTTTCTTAAAGTATGGTATCGAGATTCGTCCGAACGAACACAACCATAAAGGTCAGATGGCTCATATTCATATTTATATTCATGGCGAGGAAGTTGGATCAATGTTTTTAAATGGTGAACTTCGTGATGGAAAGTTAAAGTCAAAAGATATGAAAATAGTAAGACAGTATGTTTTAGAAAATGCAGATGAACTTCAGGCATTATGGAATGAATACCAAAAAAGTGCATATTAAGAATTAAAAGCAAGTCAGAAATGGCTTGTTTTGTTTTTTGTGATATAATAATGTAAAATAGGAGAATAACTATGAGTAATAACAGTGATAAGATAAAACAGTTTTTTTTAAGAACTGTTCTTAAAAATCGTAGTGGTTTAAGTGAAGTATATAGAAATAAGGTTAATTCTTTTTCTGATGAAGAATTGAAGGTAGAGTACAGTGAATTAAAATCAATTTCTGAAAGGAAGGGAACGATAGCTAATTCATTGATTTTAGTATTGTTTATTGCTTTTTTGGGTGGTTTGTATAAGGTATTTGTAGATTTTGCTAATAAAGTTACTAAGGTTTATGGACTAAGTAATGAATCTTCTGTTTTGGTAAATGGCTTATTTATTTTAAGTGTGGTCATATTCGTTATTGTTTTGTTTTTTATTGTATTTTATTTGTTAAGAGTTTCTGAGAAGAAAAAGAGATTCTATTATGTTGAAGTTCTTATGAAAGAAAGAGGGTTGTTGTAGTAACATGAGAGAATACTTTGATACTATTTTTGAAGAGATTTTATTAAATGTCATTGCTCAGTTTTTTTATGTTGTAGGTACAATGTACTATTTACATGAATTGGGTATATTTAATGATTCAGTAAGGAATATAACAAATCCGGTTGAAGTTATGTTTAAAGACGGTGGGAAAGCATGGTGGTTATTAGCATTTGCTTTAATTCTGTCTGTTGTTGCTGGCTTTTTATTATGGTATCATGGTCATGTTTTTTCTAGGGTTAGTGGTTACTCAATGTTGACACTGGCACTATTTATTCTTATTTTGATTGTGTTTATGGTTTTAATTATCATAGACATAAATAATCCCATTTTAAGAATGGCGATAATTGTTATTTTTGGAAGTACTGCTATATTTAAAGCAGTTACTAGTTAATATGATGAGAATTTGCAAGTCAGAAATGGCTTGTTTTATTTTTTGTGGTATAATACATTAAGAGAATAGTAGGAGAAGATGATGGTACAACAATCTTTTAAAACAAGGATAAAAGATTTTATAGTAAAAACTGAAGATGAACGAGAACAGTTGTATTATTCTAGTAGTGTTGAAGCATATTTATTGCTAACAGATGAAGAATTTCAGTCAAAAAAGATAATGGTTGAAACACAATTAGCTGTTGAAAAGGTAAAATTTACACTTTTTATTACAATTATTTTAATTACGTTTCTGACAGGTTTTACAGAAAAGATGTTTGCTTTTTTGAAGTTGATCAGTTCTAATATGATGTCAGCTTCTATTGAAAATAATGTGGTTTATGATGGAATTTTTTGGTTGTCAATTCTTTTATATTTTATTGTATTGTTGGTGTTATTATTTATAATTTTAATTTCTTTAAAAAAATATGCTAATTTAGTAAGGGAAGAAAAGATAATCAATCAAGTTAGTGGTATGAGAGAGAATAGAGGAGAATAGAAATTGATTGAAAGATTATGGTATCAAGTTCCAGCTCAAATTTTATCTTTTATAATGTATATAGTATCTGTTATTATTTATTTAGTAAAACTAGATGGACTGAATAAGTTATTGTTGATGAAATATCCATCAAATTCTCCGTTTAAGATAATGGGACATAATAATAATCAGCCATTGTTGTATATTATAGGAGCAATCATTTTTTATATAGTTGGGATATTATTGATAGTATATTTTTCAAAAAGTATGTCAAGAGTGTCTATTGAAGGAACTATTTTTTTAATCATTTCAGTTATTTTAATAATAGTTAGTTTGATTTTAATATTTTTCTTTATTAACAATCCAATATTAAGAGCATTTTTGGTGGTTATTGGATTGAGTAGTATTTTTATGGGGGCTATTAGTCAGTCTTAAAAATAAAAAAAGTACAAGTCAGAAATGGCTTGTTTTTTTGTTATGTGAAGGAGTTTTAAATGAAAGAGCAGAAACAAGTATTTAATATTGAAGTTCCAATTCCTGCTGATATGGTTCTGATTAGTCGATCCGAATATTTAGATTTGCTTCAAAAAGAAGAAGTCGGTCAATGGTGGACGATTGAAAAGGTTGAGGAATTGTTGTCAATTAGAAAGACTAAACTGGTAAATGATATTTTATTGAATCCTACAATAAAAAAAGAAGTGGATATTGAACAGAATGAGGAAGGTTTTGTTTTATATCCTAAAAGTAAGGGTTCACCATATAGATTTTTAGCTAGAAAGACAAGAGAATATTTTGATAAGAACTATAAAAAAATATTATTGATGTTATAATAGAATGGTGATGATTGCCATTTAGAAAGGAGTTATAGTGGCAAGTTACAGACAACGTGGCAAAAATAAACTTTGGGATTATCGAATTTTCGATAAAAAAGGAAAAGTTGTTGCGACAAATTCAGGTTTTAAGACGAAGCGTGAAGCTATGATTGAAGCTCAGGAGAAAGAGAAGAAACTATTTCAGTCAAATTATACAGCACGATTTGACAGTAAGTCTACCTTATATGAGTTGTGGCAGGATTGGTATAACTTAGTGATTCTTCCGTCAGAAAAAGCGAAGGCGACAAAGGAAGGTTATTATGCAAGAGGTCAGGCTATAGAGAAAATATTTTCTTTTATACCTGCAATGAGTCTTAATCATCAGGAATATCAGTCGAGATTGAATGAATTTGGAGAAAAGGTAACTAAAGATCATTTGCGTAGAATCAATGCAGATATAAGGTCGGCTATTAAATTTAGTCAGCGTAGTGGATTGCAGATAACAGATATTACAGAAGATGTTAAAATATTTGGTTTGGAAGCTGGCAATGTTGATGATAAGTATATTCATAGTATTTCAGAATATAAAGATTTATTGTCACATTTACAGTCGAAGTTTAATTATAGAGAATCTGTGATACCATATCTATTATATTTCTTGTTTAAGACTGGCTTTAGGGTTGGTGAAGGTATGGCATTATGCTGGTCAGATATTGATTTTGACAATAAAACAATTAAAACATATAGACGATTTGTAGGAGATCGACAAGAGTTTGTGCCTCCGAAAACGAAAACTTCTATAAGAGAAATTCCGATTGATGATGATTTGATGGCTGTTTTGAAAACCTTGCAGATTGAGCAAGATAAAATACTATTTGATCGTGAAAAATTGAAGAAACATGATTTAGTATTCTATGATAGAAGGTATAAAATACCTACTAACTCAGGATTGAATAAAAGTTTAAGAGTATGTTTATCAGAACTTGGAATTGGGAATCAGGAAATGACAGCGACAGCAGGAAGGCATACATACGGTTCATATCTTTTAGCTAAAGGGATTGATATTTGGGTTGTTGCAAGAATGCTGGGGCATAAAGATATTCAGCAGATTATAAAGACTTATGGTCACGTATTGCAAGAGGTGATTGATAAGGAGTATGAATTGATTAGAC
>ERZ773049.272-NODE-272-length-33029-cov-3.874992_pt1 | contig 33029 bp, 28 predicted proteins | sample MGYA00580633_ERZ773049 | MGnify/ENA primary metagenome ERZ773049 (study PRJEB29015, sample SAMEA2737991) | human oral metagenome | biome: human oral; feature: human-associated habitat; material: dental | place: China | collected 2066 ...
ATGACGTGCACTCGCACTGAGTCCAGGAGTGCTGCTAGCTCCTTCTCTTCGGCCGTTCGCTCCTCGGTGCGCTCGCCGAAGAAGAAGAGTTCTCGCTCCGCCTCCAGGAGGATCTCCCCAGGGGCAGGCTTACGCCCGGAGATGTAGACGCAGCCATCCCACACCCGTGCCCCGGGCAGGAGCGCTTGCACTTGGTCGGTGATGTCGGCGCCGTTGAGTAGGGGCAGGATGATAGTCTTTGGTGTAATGATCGGTCGGAGTTGCTCGATATTGGCTCCGAGGTCGTAGCTCTTCGTCGCAAGGATCAGCAGGTCCGTCGCTGGGAGCTCCTTAGGGCCTTCGGCGATGAAGTCCGGACGCACGGTGAAGTCTCGGGCAGGGGTATGTACATGCAGGCCCCGAGAGCGAATGGCTTCGAGGTGCGGGCCCCGAGCCACGAAGCTGATGGTACGGCCAAGGCCCTCCAAGCGGGCAGCCTCTACGAGCATCGCTCCGTAGTAGCCTCCGACGCCTCCGAGGCCCGAGATGGTGATGTTCTTGAGTAGCATGAGAGTGGGGAGAAGCGTTAATGCTTATTCTTGAGTTTCGAGAAAGCCCTTCGGGCAGTGACAAATGTCTTTGGGGAGAGAAGGAAGAGACGGAACTTGATTCGCTTGGATCGTGATCGGAAGTGATTGAGGAAGGGGCGACGGCGTAGCCTGTAGGCCATCGCTAGATAGTCCTTCGCCTCCGTCTCGTAGGCCTTAGGGGTGCGACATAGCAGGCGGAAGTGGTACCAGAGACTACGCACCGCTAGGGTATTGGCATAGGCTAGATAGCTAGCGTCTCCGGCGTGTCGCTTGATGGACTCTTCTATGTCGGCGAAGAGATCTCGCAGGTCGGGCAGTCGGGTCGTCGTGATGGCACCAGGGCGCTGGATGCGGTAGTTGTATCCTGTTATGGGGAGGGCATGGAAGGCGCCTTCACTCCGGTAGAAGGCTTCGAGCGAATAGACGTTGTCTTCCCACTTCGATCCTTCACGGAAGGTAAGCCCCTCCACGACACGTCGCCGATAGACTCGGCTCCAGACTGTTGCCTCGATGGAGAGCTTACTTGCGGTAAGGTAGCTCTCCAAGGCATCCTCTCTCGACAGAGTCATTTCGGGCATGAGGCAGGGGGTAGAGCTAGAGCCCTGCACTTTGTTGTGCCCGTAGCCGAGGATGTCTACTTCGGGATGCTCTTGGAGGTAGCTTACAGCTTCCTGGTAGATGCCGGGCTCCAGCCAGTCGTCACTATCGACGAAGGTCAGGAGGGGGCAGTCCTCGGTGTGGGGTAGAGCAGCGTTGCGAGCGGAGCTTAGCCCTCCATTTTTCTTGTGAAGGACCAGTACACGGCTGTCACGCTCTGCGTACTCGTCGCAGATCGCTCCACAGCTGTCGGGCGAACCATCATCGACGAGGATCACCTTCAGGTCACGATAGCTCTGGGAGAGGATCGAGTCGATACATTGGTGGAGGTAGGGCTCTACCTTGTAGACAGGGACTATGACGGCTAGCTTCATGGGGGCATCACTTACGGCTAAGTAGGGAGCGAACAAAGGTGCGGACGGCGAAGAAGGCTCTAGGGTAGGATAAGAAGAGCCGTACCTTACGCACCTTCGAGGCTGAATGGAAGGCATCCAAATAGGGACGAGTCCGGAGCTCCTTGATGATCGGGAGGTAGAGCTTCATCTCTCTCGTGGCGACGGGGTAACTGAAGGTCGCAAGGTACTTGAGGTAGTACCAGAGGCAGTTTGTCGCTAAGGTGTTGGCTAGGGCTAAGAAGCTCGCATCATCGGGGTGGCGACGTATAGCCATCTCTATGTCTAGGAAGAGGGCCCGCTTGTCGGGCAGGATCTCGGAGGTCATGGCCCCGGGGCGCTTGCTCCGATAGTTCACGCCTGCCAGAGGGAGGATATGATAGGCTCCTCTGCTCTGGTAGAGGGCTTCGAAGGCATAGACGACATCCTCCCACTTGCAGCCTTCGGTGAAGGTCAGCCCTTGGAGTACCTCACGGCGATAGATGCGACTCCAGACCATCGTGTTGATGATGTTCGAAGTAGTAGCGACATAGCGGAGGAGGACTTCCTCACGAGTCAGACGCTCTTCCTCTGGGATTAAAGGGATAGTCTTCTCCTCGGTGACGAGGTTGTAGCCATAGTTGACCATGCTCACTTCGGGATGATCGACGAGGTAGCTCACCCCCTGCTGATAGATCTCTGGTACCAGCCAGTCGTCGCTATCTAAGAAGGTGACGAAGGGACAGTCGTCGATATGCTCTAGGGCTAGGTTGCGTGCTGAGCTCTGCCCCCCGTTGGCCTTGTGGAGGGTAAGCACACGGCTATCCTGCTCGGCATACTCGTCGCAGATCGCTCCACAGCTGTCTGGCGATCCATCATCGACGAGGATCACCTTCAGGTCTTGGTAGCTCTGAGAGAGGATCGAGTCAACGCATTGGCGGAGGTAGGGCTCGACCTTGTAGACCGGGACTATGACGGCTAGCTTCATCGTAGGGAGAGTATTTCGTGGTAGAACTGTAAGTAGCCCTGTGCCATACGGTGGTAGTCAAAGAGACGGGCACGAGTACGTAGGGCTCCCGCCCGAGCAGGCTCTAGATCGTAGGCGTTCAGCCCGTCTAAGATCGTCTTCGCTATAGCTTCAGGGCAGACCTCATCTAGGTAGTAAGCGACCTCACCCCCTACCTCTGGTAGGCTCGTGGCAGGACGGAGGAAGAGAGGCTTCCCCAGAGCCATCGCTTCGACGACGGGCAGGCCAAAGCCCTCGGCGATAGAAGGCTGAAGTAGAGCTCGGCAGTGCTGTAGCAGGGCTTCCTTCTCCGTATCACGAACGGCGCAGAAGAGGTGCACACGCTCCCCGAGCCCATACTGCTGGATCATACTCTGGATCTTAGCGAGGTATTCGGACTTGGCTTCGGAATAGACCAGCACCAGATGTAGCTCCTTGGGTAGGTGAGCGAGGGCGGGGATCAAGAGATGCTGTTGCTTCTTCTCGTGTAGGACACCTAGCGCTAGGAGGTAGGGAGCCGTAGGGACGATCGGGTCTCGAGGAATACTGGCTGTATCGCCTCCCTCGGGGAGGAAGATCCCATTATGCACTACTGTGATGGGCGTCTGCTCAGGTATCTGGAAGAGGTCTCGGTGCTGCTCTAGGTCACGACGTACAAAGTCTGAGATGCAGACGATCCCATGGGCACGATTGAGGTTGCTCGCTACGAGCTTCAGGAGCTTCCCCCTCTTGGCTTCGGGGAGGGGCTCGGTGAGGAAGTTGAGGTCGTGCAGAGTCACTACGCACTTAGCCCCCCATAGCTGAGGGAAGTAATGCTGACGCTGGTGCGTGATATGCACCAGGTCATAGCCTCTAGCCTGAGTACTGATCAGGGCATGCAGGGGGGAGAAGCGCTCTCTCTGAGGTGCTGGGTAGGAGGACGGGGCGTAATAGTGGAGATCTAGGGCTGGGTCACTAGCCTCCTGAAGTCCCTGAGCAAGGGCATGTCCATAGTAGCCCAAGCCCGAGTATGGGTATCGGGTACGCTCTAGGTCTATGAGGATACGGGTCTTCATCGGTCGGAGTATTAGAGTTGGCTGAAGAGCTCCTCCCAGCGAGAAGCGTTGCGAGTAGGAGTATAGTCGAGGCTATGTGTCCGAGCACGCTCCGAGAGACGATACCTCAGCGCCTCATCTTGGCAGAGCCTTAGTAGCTGAGCCCCGTAGGCCTCTAAGTCAAAGGGTGGGATAAGGCATCCATAGGAGCTATCCTCCCCGATCAGCTCACGGATGCCCGCCGAGCTGTCGAAGGCAATGGGTACGACTCCCGCAGCCTGCGCTTCACTGATCACGAGCCCCCAGCCCTCGTAGGTCGAGGTCATCATGAGGATCGCTCCTGCGGAGTAGACGCTAGTAGGGTCAGCGATGTAGCCCTTGAGGGAGATACGGGGGAGCCCCCGTCGCTGGATCATGCGCCTGAGGAACTTCTCCTCGGGTCCCTTACCATAGATCTCCACCTCCCACTCCGGTAGTGCTCTGTAGACTTGCTCCCAGATCCGCACGACACGATCCGGGCGCTTGTCTGCATAGCTGAGACGCCCGACGAAGAGGATCTTCTTCGGGCGATCCTTTGCTGGCGTGAGGGGCGCTTGCGGGGGAGTGACCATGTTGGGTAGGGCGACGAAGCGTGAGGCCTCTTCCTCCCCGAGCCCTAGAGCCGATACGAACTCTCCTATATAAGCAGGAGTAAGGGTGATGAAGCGATCGACCTCACGCACTAAGCGTCGATAGCGGGCACGAAGACGCTCCTCGGGAGAGAGCAGTAGGCGTAGACGGCGGAGCGTCACACTGTAGAGGTTCTTGTACCACGGGTGGTGCGCCTTGTAGCTAGCACGTTCACGTCGGTCGACGAGTTCCCAGAGCGGAGAGCTGTGGCACCAGTAGATGATCTTGATCCCTGCTGAGCGGAAGAGGGGGAGGTAGTCGTTGCGAAGGGCGATGGGGATGATCAGCACCTGTACGCCTCGCTCCTTGAAGGCTTGGACGAGGTAGAGAGCACTCTCCTTGGTCCAGAGCCTCATCCCTGAGGGGAGGAGCGTAAGGTCGATCTTAGGGTCTTCGGGGAGGGGCCACTCTGCTGGGATATGTCCTTCGGCGAAGAAGTGGGTACAGATACCCAACTCGGAGAAGAGGCAGGCCGTCTGGCGAGATACCTCTTCTGCTCCTCCGAGAGCTAAGCGTCGGTGTACGATCGCTACATGTAGTCCCTTGGTCTCCATCAGCGTGGGTGCTCGGCGAAGTAGCTACGGGTGTCGCCCTCGTAGCGCTGTAGGGCCTCACGGAGGGCGTCGGTGGAGGCGAACTTGTGCTCGGGGTGGAGCTGGGCGAGGACTTCGACGCGTACCTCTCGCCCGTAGATATCGGCGCTGAAGTCGAGGATGTGTACCTCGATCGTCCGCTCTAGACCACCGCCGATGGTGGGGCGCTGACCTATGTAGAGCATCGCCTCTAGGCACTCCCCGAAGCCAGCTTCACCCCTGAGGCTGAGGGTCGCAGCGTATACCCCGTGGGGGGGATAGATCTGTCTCGGGTCGGAGAGGGCGACGTTAGCTGTCGGGTAGCCGAGCTTTCGCCCCAGATGAAGCCCCTCGACGACGGAGCCGAAGAGGCAGAAGGGACGGGAGAGGATCTCCGTCACTCGCTGCATCGACCCGCTACGTATGAGCCCCTTGATGAGGGTAGAGCTGAAGGTCTCTCGCTCCCGTATGAGTGGCTCGGCCTGTAGGACGGTGATCCCGAGGGGGACGCCCAGCTTCTGATAGTCCGCGAGCCCTAGCTGAGCTCCGTGACCAAAACGATTGTCGTAGCCGAGGACCAGATCTGTCACCCCGAGCTCACGATGGAGGACTTCCTCCATGAAGGCTTGGGCACTCTGCTCCGCCAGCTCGGGTGTGAAGTGAAGGAGATGAATACCGAGCCCCTGCTCTCGGAGGAGCTGATCCCGCTCCGTCGTCGGTAGGATGTGCTCGGGCTCGCCCTCACGCTGTAGGACGTCGGCCGGGTAGGGATCAAAGGTGATCGCTAGGAGTTCGGCCTCGGGGAAGCTAGAGGCATAAGCCTTCATCTGAGCGAAGAGCGCCTGATGCCCGAGATGTACTCCGTCGAAGGAGCCAATAGTAGCAACTACCTTTTTATCCATGCAAGAGGGTTGAGTTTGGTACGCTCGTGCCAGAGCTGGAAGTGAAGTAGTCGTCCGCCCGAGCCATCAGGAGAGGCCCCGACGGAGCCCAAGACCTGCCCCGTCGATACTCGTGAGCCACTCGAGACGGAGACGCTACTGAGGTTGGCATAGACGGTGAGGTAGTTACCATGCCGTAGGATCAAGGCGGTCCCGTAGCCAGGAATCATAAATACCCGGCTGACGACACCAGAGAAGACGGCGTAGGCTCTACTATCGCTCTGGAGTCCGAAGTCTACGCCACTGCTATTGACCTGTACACGGCTGTGCTCGGAGTGTTGGTGTACGCCGAAGGTGCGGAGGATCGAGTATGAGCCTCGGATGGGAGCGGGGAGGCGTCCCTTGTTTTGGGCGAAGGAAGAGGCTAGCGCTCGCTCGTTAGCGTCCATGGCGTAGCCGCCAGGAGTAGCAGCTCGGCGCTCCTCGGGTTCGGGCTCTGTCTCCTCTCGTGGAGGGGTGACCGGGGTAGTGGTCTTACCTCGGGAGTCTCGTCCTGAGCCCTTCGTGGAGGAAGCGCTCTCCTGGGAGCTCTGCTCTCGGCGCTGCGCCTGTCGACGACGGCGAGCCTCCTCGGCACGACGCTGGGCTTCGGCCGCACGGCGCTGGGCGGCGAGGATCTCGGCCTCTACCTGTTGCTGGATCTTGCGATCAAGCTCTTCGGCACGCTTGCGCTGCTTGGAGAGGTCTTGAGCGAGCTGTTTCTGCTGGCCTTGGAGATCCTTGACTTGGGCGGAGCGCTGGACTTCTTCCTGCTCGAGCTTACGCTTCTCCGCTTCACGGAGGGAGAGGAGTTGCTCCTTCTCCGAATGGGTGCGTCCCACCTCAGCCTTAGTAGCTTCGATCTCGGAGCGGGTGCTACGTAGCGCCTCGGAGGCCTGGCGTACGGCCTTGGTATAGCGAGCGAGGAAGCGCTGACGCTCTCGAGCCTCAGAGGGCGTCCGAGAGGAGAGTACGAAGACGAGCGGGTCTATATGGGTATCGATCCGCTGGAGCTGTAGCAGAGCTGCCCGATAGCGAAGGAGTAGAGCTCCCTCCCGACGGTGGAGCCGACCGATATGCCCTGCGAGGGTGTCGATGCGTGCCTGTAGTCCGCTGACCTCGCTACCGAGGACGGCGACGACCTGGCGACGCTGCTCTACCTGCTCCTTCACGGCACGAAGGGTCTGCTCTTGGCTTCGGGTATCCCGACGGAGTTGCTGGAGCTTCTTGTCGGAAGCTTCGATATTGCGCAGGAGTTGCTTGCGCTCCTGCTCCAGTCGCTGGAGCGTCCGTGACTTCCGACCCTGAGCAGAGGCGGGAGCGACGGCAGAGAGGAGGCAAAGGAGGAGCAATGCCCGTCCTAGCCGATGGCGCTGTCTAGTGAAGAGGCTGGCGATCATAGCGAGGGTAAGAGCTTGATGAGCTCCGAGAGACTGATGCGCTGATAGCCCTCCTTGACTCGGGGGGTGATGTCGGGGACTTCTCCGGAGTAGGGGCGGAGCTTGCTCCAGTCGATCGACAGTGCTGGAGCGGAGGTCTTACCGAGGAAGAGGGTCGTGCGCTGAGCGATATGGCTCTCCAGCGAGCCTGCTCCCTGCTCGTAGCTGAGGGAGAAGACGGGCTGGCCGAGGGCCTGCTGCTTCGTCACGGCGAAGAAGGTCGGCTGGTGCTGGGCATTGAGGAGCCAGCGTAGGTGGTAGTCCTGCTTCCCGCTGGGGTGTGCTACCGGCAGGTAGGCCTCGGCGTCAGTACCACCAGCCTCGGTGATGCTGTAGCTGAAGGCTCCTCCCTTGGTGCCACGTGCTCCGCTGGGGAAGAAGGGCTTCCCGAGAAGCAGGCGCTCGACATCGTCGTACTGTACGGGGAAGCCGATGAGCTCAGAGAGCTCCAGATAGCTGACCTCGGCATAGCGTCCGTGGAGCTTGTCGACGGCGGTGACGCCCTCACGGGTGAACCATACTCGGGCGGCCTCGATGAGGGGGAAGGGGACGACGGACCAGTAGATCCCTTGGCCCTTGAGGATGGTGGCGTTGACCTTGGAGGAGAAGTTGTCCTTCTTGAGGAAGAGTTCGGCACTCAGTGCTCCTCTCAGGGTAGAGGCGTAGGCGGGAGCGCTCTGGAAGACCCTCAGGCGGGCTTCTCTCGATGTATCTATGGGGCGTGCTGCGACCGGCTCTTCCTCCTCACGCATCTGCTGGAGGAGGCCACAGCCTGAGAGGGTGAGGGCTAGTGCTCCTAGGGCAAGGGCCCGGGGCGTCACTCGGAGTCGCTCACGGAGGGAGCGTAGGGGACGGATGATTGTTGGGGTCATCTTATTTCGTCTTTTGAGCCTTCTTGGCTTCCGTTATTTTCTTTTCGATCTCACGGAGGGTGTCGGGAGAGGAGCCCTTAGCCTTGTGGGCGGAGAGCGCCTGTGTCCATGCCTCGATGGCTTCGGTGTATTCGCCGAGGCCTAGGTAGATGTCCCCCATATGATCGTACATGTCGGGCGAGATCTTGTCGGGCTCGGTAGCGCTGAGGGCTCGGCGCTGGTAGAGCTTGGCCAGCGTATAGTTCTTCTTCAGGAGAAGGATATAGGCGTAGGTATCGAGGATGTAGGCCTCGTTGGGGGAGATCTTGAGGGCTTGGCCGGCGTAGCGCTCAGCGCTCTCAAGGTCCTGTCCCGACTTGGCTAGTCGGTAGGCGTAGTTATTCAGCGCCTCGGCATCCTGTGGGTTGGCCTCGATAGCTTGGAGGTAGAGGCTGTCGGCTCGCCCGTCGTGCCCCACACCTCCCCGCTCGGCATAGAGGTCGGCTAGCAAACTGTAGACACGGGCGGCTCCCTCTCCGATCTTCGGGTCGATGGCCTTCACTCCCTGCTCGAGGATGTCGATAGCGCCCTGGACCTTGTCCTGACGGAAGAGGTCTCCTGCCAGGATGATGTAGATGCGCCAGTCGGTAGTGAGGTGTGGAAGGGCGTCCTGAGCGGTCTTCGTGGTGAGACTATCTGATGAGAGTCCGATGGAGGCATTGAGGAGTTCGTCCCAGATCCAGCCCTCACTAGGGTGAAGCTTGCTCTGTGGTAGGAGGATGTCATAGGCCTCCTGGTAGCGCTCGATATAGCGTAGCGCCTGGGCGTAGCTCTTGAGCAGGGGAAGGTCTTCTGGGTAGAGACGGACCAGCTCTCGTATGTGATCTAGGACACGATCCATATGGTAGCCTTCGCTCCCTTTAGACTCCTCATTGAGACGGAGCCAGAGGGCGAGCTTCTCTCCCACGGGTATTTTCTTGTCGGGGCTAAGACGAGCGAGCTGAGCTTCGGCTTCGGCGAAGTCCTTCTGGATGATCAGGCGGTGTACCTTGAGCACGTAGGCTTCGCTCTCGGAGAGACGGCCCGAGCGGACGTCCTTGAGCACCTGCTTCTCTGCCTCCTTCACCTCACCCTCTTGGAGGAGGTAGAGGATCCAGTCGTAGTAGGTACGGCGATCTTCGGGATAGAGCTCCGCCCAAGTGCGGTACTCCTCAGCGATGGCCTTCTTGTCCTTGGTCAGGGCGATGAGCTGGATCTTGAGCTTGGTGAGCTGGCCATAGGCTTCGGGGATCGAGCGAAAGCGCTTCTGCAGAGCCGTGGCCATCTGGATGCCTTTCCTTAGCTCACCCGTACGGGCATAGAGTTGTACCAGGCGGTAGCGTACATCGTCGTCTTCGGGGTCGGCCTCGCTGAGACGCTCATTGACCCTGAGGGCATCGTGCATGCGGTCAGCCTCGATATAGGCGGTGGAGAGTGCTCGTGCGTAGGTGCGGTTAGTAGAGTCGGCGGCATAGGCTTGCTCCAGTAGGGGTAGGGCACGACCACTCATGCCCTGCTGGGCGTAGTTGCCTCCCAGCATGAAGGCTATAGCAGGGTCGGTAGGGTCGAGGCTATAGGCATGACGGAGCAGGTCATAGGCCTCCATGGTCTTGGAGCTGAGCTGAGCCAGCACGCCTTGGTAGTAGTATTCCTGAGCTTTCTCCTTGCGTAGGACCTCGTCGTCCCTACGATCTGGGCGCTGTCCCCACACGGGGAGCGTATAGAGCGCCCCTAGGAGCAGGATATAGCTTAGTTTGAGGTAATCGTTATACTTCGTCAATCTCATCTGCACCATCAAAAACAGGTCTATATGCCTCTAAGAAGGCATACTATCTACCAAAGATACCTCTTTTCTGATAATCGGGGGTGAAAGTGTTACTCTAGAGTTAGTGTAAGTCAAGGTAAGGAGCTGATTATTAAGGAAAAGGAATAGCCTTTAAACGAGAGAAAGAGATCCCTCACTACGGCCAACGAAATGCCCTGAAAACTGCTTCGAGGAAAGATGAATTGCTACCCCTTCGATCCCCATTCTTCAGATGCCCTCAGCAAGCGACTTCTAGAGGCGTCGAAGGGGCACTACTGGTGCCTGCTCAGAGTTACCAGTAGTGCCCCTTCGGAGGCGCTAGTGTAAATACCGACGGACTAAACGTGCCTACTTCTCAGAGGCGCCTTCATCGCCCTCAGGGAAGCATCGTTTTTTGCTTCGTCTTCTTACGCCTCTCTCCCGTAGCGTCTGAGGCGTCGCATGCCCCAGTGGTGCTCAAGGAGACTGCGAACGAGGAGGTAGGAGAGGAAGGCCAGCCAGAGCCCGTGTACCCCGAAGGGGACGAGCGTCAGCTGAGCCACGAGGAAGAAGGTCAGCGCCGCAAAGATCATAGCTAGCCCCATCGTCCTACTGTCCGTAGCGCCGACGAGGATGCCATCCCAGAGGAAGGCGCCGAAGGATACTAGAGGCACCGCCCCCATCCAATAGCTGTAGTCGAGGGCTCGGCGAAGGACCTCCTCCTTGTCCGTCAGGAGTGCGAGGAAGGGATGAGGGATAGCGAGGTAGAGGAGAGAGACGGTGAGCGCCGTCACAGCTCCCGTGCGTAGGACGAGGGAGACGGTATCGCCCAGACGTCGGTAGGCACGAGCGCCGATGGCTTCGCCTACCAGTGCTTCGGCAGCGTAGGCTAGCCCGTCCATGAAGTAGGAGAAGAGGGTGAAGAGCTGCATCAGCAGGCTATTCGCCGCTAGGGTAGTGACCCCGATGAGTCCTCCGTAGCGGATGAAGGAGAGGGTCACGGCCTGTAGTAGTAGCGTACGGATGAGTAGGTACTTCCCGATATGGAAGTAGCGCAGGAGCGTCGGCGGATGCCACAGGAGATCTCGGCGGACGAGCCTCAAGAGGCGTCCTTGGCTTCGCACCGCTCCGAGGAGCAGGAGCCCTACGGCGCAGTACTGCGCCAGAGCCGTACCCAGAGCAAGGCCTCCCACGCCTAAGTCGGCGGGGAAAGCAAGGAGGAAGCTGAAGAAGATGTTGAGGAGATTGCACAGGATGCTCACGCTCATGACGAGCTTCATCCGCTGGACGCCGATGAGCCAGCCATTGAGGACATAGAGCAGGAGCGCTGCGGGTGCTCCGAGGAAGGAGTAGTGGAGGTAGGTCTCGGCCTCGGGTAGCTGGAGCGAGGCACTTCCCTGTAGCAGGGCTGCCGCAGGAGCGATATAGAGGGGACGGAGGATGACCAGCAGAAGCCCGATCACGAGCGCTATGATCGAGCCCGAGGCCAACTGGCGGAGCAGGGCTCTCGCATCGCATGCCCCCCAGGCCTGAGCCGTGAAGCCCGTAGTCCCCATGCGAAGGAGACTCCAGACTCCGATGACGAACTGTGTGATCGCAGCGCCGATAGCCACGGCAGCGATGCTCTCGGCTCGCTCCATGCGCCCTGCCATCGCTGTGTCGGCGAGCATGAGCAGGGGGACGGTGACGTTGGAGAGGATGTTTGGCAGGGCTAGCGCCCCTATTCTCCTGAGGAGACGACGAGAGGTAGCCACGTCAGACACCTTGGGTATGTTGCTCGAAGACGATGAGGAGGATGTCCCCAACGGAGAGCTCTAGCTTCCCCTTGGGTACCATATAGTTCTCCCCACGACGTACGAGGATGACGAGTTCCTCTTCCTTGAGGTCGATCTCCATGAGCTTCCTCCCTGGTAGGAGCATCTCGGCAGTGACGGTGCGCTCGACCATCTTAGCCCCCGTGTGCTGAGGGATCTTCACTCCGAAGCGACTGATCTCTACCTTGATCTCCTCGTCGAGCCCTAGGAGACGAGCTACAGCGGGTAGGGTACTCCCCTGGATGAGAAGCGAGAGTAGGGTGATGAAGAAGACGATGTTGAAGAGGGTATCCGCCCCTTCTACCTGACTCATCATAGGATAGGTCGCGAAGATGATGGGCACAGCGCCACGCAGGCCTACCCACGAGAGGAACCACCGCCCACGGAGACTGATACGGGGGAAGAAGAGTAGGGAGAGATGCACTGCTAGCGGACGGGCTACGATGATCATGAAGACCCCTGCTAGCAGGGCGAAGCCAGCGATAGGGAGTAGATTGTGGGAGTCTACGAAAAGCCCCAGGATGATAAAGAGTGCGATCTGTAGGAGCCAAGTAAGCCCGTCGAAGAAGGTGGCTATGCTCTTCTTGTGGACGATCTTCTTATTCCCGACGAGGACACCCATGATGTAGACGGCGAGGTAGCCGTTGCCCTGTAGGATATTCGTCGCTGAGAAGGTGAAGAAGACGATACAGAGTAGGAGGATAGGGTAGAGGGCTTCGTTGCCGATATTCGCCTTGTTGAGTATCCAGACGGTGGCTTTGCCTAGGAGGAAGCCCATGAGCCCGCCTACACCGAACTGTAGTAGGAACGTCAGGAGGATGCTACCCCAAGAGCCATCGGCTCCGCCCGTGACATACTGGATCAGCGCGATGGTGAGCATGTAGGCCATAGGGTCGTTACTCCCACTCTCTAGCTCTAGTATCGGACGGAGACCTTCCTTGAGATGCATGTTCTTCGAGCGAAGCAAAGCGAAGACCGAAGCCGAGTCTGTACTCGACATCGTAGCAGCGAGCAGTAGAGCGATGGGGAACGTCAAGTGCACCGGAGCCCAACCGAGCTGATCCATCCCGTAGAAGAAGCCCCCGAGGCAAAGAGTCGTCAGGAGTACCCCGAGGGTAGAGAGCATGATCCCTGGCCCCAGCACGGGGCGTATCTCCGTAAGCTTAGTCTCAAAGCCACCGAAGAAGAGGATGACCGTCAGTGCTATCATCCCTAGGAACTGCGTCTTGCCAGGGTCGTTGTACTGTATCCCGAGCCCTGCGCTTCCGAAGATCATCCCCGTGATGAGGAAGAGCAAGAGGGCGGGGACGCCGAAGCGTGTCCCTACCTTGCCGGCGATGATACCAGCGAGCATGAGGAGGGACCCTACCAGTAGGAGCGGTTCGTAGGCTACTGCTGCATGATCCATATATAATAATCTAGTGTTGGTGAGTGAGAGGAATTAAAAAAGATCACTTGGGAGAGCAACCTTAACAAAGATACACAAAACAGGCGGGTTTTGTAGCAAAGAACCTCGGTTCTTCCCCCTATGAATACAGCCATCCCCCCTCGAGCATAGCGTCTCGAGGGGGGATGGCTGTACGAGGTGGAGGGCTATCGGTAGGCTGGCTCCTTCGCCTTAGTGGCTAGTGCCGACGGCGTAGCTCTCCGAGGATAAGTGCCGTGGCGATAGCGACGTTGAGCGACTCGGTGTGCGCTCGCTCCAGCGGGTAAGGCGGGATGGTGAGACGTCGGTCGATGAAGGGCTCGAGGTCGGGATGGATGCCTTGCCCTTCGTTACCCATGATGATGAGGGTGGGGCGGTCTTCCTGAGAGAAGTCCGCCTGATAGAGGTCTTCTCCTCCGAGGAAGGTGCCTATGCGGACGCCGTCGAAGGAGCTCAGGAAGGCCACGCTATCTCTGAGGCGATGAAGACGCACTCTCCCGAGGGCGCCCATCGTAGCCTGCACTACCTTCGGGGCGAAGGGATCGGCGGTGCCAGGAGCTAGGTAGATGTTCTCTACCCCAAACCAATCCGCTGTGCGTATGATCGTACCTAAGTTCCCAGGGTCTTGTATCCGGTCTAGTAAGAGGGAGAGACCAGAGGTGGGCGTGGGGAGGGTCGCTACTTCTTCGGGGAGGGTGAAGACTCCTAAGAGGGGCTGAGGCTGGCGTAGCGAACTGACGCGACTCCAGTCGAAGCTCTCGGGGACGACCTCTAGCCTCTGGGGGCGGTCACGCTCGGGGAGCCTCTGGAGCTGCTCCTTCACCTCGGAGGCTACTGCCTCGCCGATAAGGAGAAGCTCACAGGGGAAGGCGCCTAGCATCTCCCCTGTGAGCTTGATCCCCTCAGCGACGAAGCGTCGCTGGGCGCTTCGGCCCTTCGCCTCATGGAGGCTACGTATGTCCTTGAGCTCGCTCTTACTCAGCATCGAAGCGCACTTCCTTGAAGGCATAGGCACGCTCCCAAGCATCCTCCCGCTGTAGGACCAGTCGTCCCTCGGCGGTCACATCCTTGATCTGAGCACGGAACTGCCCATCGACGTCGGTGAAGAGATGGAAGCCTTCCCGACGGTAGAGATGCTTCATATAGTGGCGGTGTACCTCTTGGTAGCGCCCGAGGAGGAAGTCAGGTAGGAGGGCGGAGAGCTCCGTATGCAGGCGGATGAGTACCTCCATAGGTTCGAGATTGCGACCTGTGATCATGCGGAGGGAGACCGCTAGGGGCAGCTCGGGGGGGAACGCTTCGTCATTGATGTTCATCCCGATACCGATGACGGAGTAGTCTATCTGTTGCCCCGTCAGGCTATGCTCGATGAGGATACCGGAGAGCTTACGGTCCTCGTAGAAGATATCATTAGGCCACTTGACGGTGAGCTTAGTCTTCTGCTCGTCGGTCATGTAGTAGGCGAAGGTGCGCATCACCGACCATGCTGCGAGCTCGGAGACAGCGAACTGCTGCTTGCCTAGCAGGTGCTCCGAGCGGAGGAGAAGGGAGAAGGTGAGGCTGTCTCCTGGGCGTGATGTCCAGGTATTGCCACGCATGCCTCGGCCCGCTGTCTGCTGGCGACAGACGACCGTGTGTAGCTGAGGTAGGGTGCGCCCAGAGGCGATCTGCTGCATCAGGTAGGTATTAGTACTCTCTACCTGATCAATGAATTCGAGGAGTGAAGTGTCCATGAGTAAGGTAATAGGGGAGAATTCGTAGTGGCTTAGTCTGCCTCCTCAAGAGGGAGGAGTGCAAGGCTGGTGCGTACCCGCTTGGTGAGCTTAGCCGAGGCTTCGTTCCACGAGTGGCGGATGAGTTGCCTGAGGAGGGGTAGTGGGAGGTCACGATCGAGGTAGACCATGTTCCAGTACTTCTTATTGAGGTGATAGCCTGGCGTGACTGCATCGTACCGAGCTCTTAGCTCTTCGACTCGGTCGGGGGAGCACTTCAGCGAGGCTCTGGGCTCGCCCTCATCCAGAGAGAGGATAGCGAAGATACGATCGACGACCTTGAAGACGACCAGGTCCTCTCCGAAGGGCATGGACTCGCTGGAGTGAGGGAGCGAAAGGCAGAAGTCTCGGAACTGCTCGATGTCCATAGATACGCTGATTATCCTTAATTTTGCTTCGCATAAGGCCTTTAACCAGAGGGGATAGGTGTCCCTAAGGCCCGTGCTTATGTAACAAATGTATGAAAAAACTTGTGTTTGCGAGCAATAATGCTCATAAGCTCTCCGAGATACGGGCTATCCTAGGAGACCGCATAGAGATCATCAGCCTCTCTGACCTCCAGTGCCATGCCGAGATCCCCGAGACTGCCGATACCCTGGAGGGCAATGCCCTGATCAAGGCTCGCTATGTATGGGAGCACTACGGCCTCTATTGCTTCGCCGACGATACGGGACTCGAGGTGGAAGCCCTCGGTGGTGCTCCTGGGGTCTACTCAGCACGCTTCGCTGGAGAGCATGCCTCCTTCGAGGACAATGTCAGCCTCCTGCTGGAGCGCCTCTCGGGAGTCGCTGCACCTCGGCGAGCACGCTTCCGTACGGTGATCGCTCTGATCGACGAATACGGGACCCACTTCTTCGAGGGAAGTGTCGATGGGGAGATTACCCTAGAGCGCTCGGGGGACCACGGCTTTGGCTATGACCCCATCTTCCGTCCCGAGGGTCGGGAGGAGACGTTCGCTCAGCTCACCGAGCAGGAGAAAAATAGCATGAGCCACCGTGGTCGGGCTGTTCAGAAGCTCGTCCGCTATCTGCAAGCCCTCCCTTAGTACCTAGCTCCATACTTCCCTCGTATCTTACCCTTAGCCCATGAAGTCCCTTACTCCGGCTCGCCTCCTCTACCTCACCTACTTCATTCTCATAGGAGGGCCCCTCTTCCTGCTGGCTACGATCCTCTGCTGTATCGTGGTGATCATCGCTAGCTATGTGGGGCTTCCTGCCTCATTCATCAGCAAGACGACCAAGGCTTGGTCGTGGTGCTGTCTGGCTGTCTCGCTCTGTCGTGTGACGGTGCGAGGTCGGGAGCATCTCCCCAGCTCGGACGCTCCCTGCGTCGTCGTAGCCAATCATCAGAGTGCCTACGATATCTTCGTGCTCAATGCCTATATAGGTATCCCCTTCAAGTGGGTGATGAAGCAAGAGCTCCGTAGCATACCGATGGTAGGTAAGGCCTGTGAGGCGGCGCACTTCATCTTCGTCGACGAGACTAAGGTCTCCTCGATCGCCCAGACGATACAGGATGCTAAGAAGGTGCTCGCTACGGGTAACTCGATCTTTATCTTCCCTGAAGGAAGCCGTACGGAGAATGGGCGGATGACTCGCTTCAAGAAGGGAGCCTTCGTCATCGCATCCGAGCTCGACGTCCCCATCCTACCGGTGACGATCGATGGAGCCTTCTCGATCCTCCCTCGTGGTACCTACCTCCCTCATCCAAGGCGAGTCACCCTGACCATCCACCCTGCCTTCCACATGAGCGAGCAGGCTGAGCCACCTGCGCATATCCCTGCCTCGGCACGTCTAGCCCAGCAGGTGATCGCCTCAGCTCTCCCCGAGTCGAAGTAAAAGGGAGGCTTTTCCCGCTACCCTCCTGCCTACAGGGCTTAGGCCCCGGTTAAGGCTAGCATTTCACCTACCCCACGCCTTATTCTTTGCCCCCGCTCCTACGCCACAGAGGGCGTAGGAGCGGGGGCAAATCGTAGGTATCTATGAGTAGGTCTGCAACCTTTTCCCTAAGTCTAGCGTTTAATGGGTGGTATATTACCACCATTCACCATTTAATAACTATATCCTATGAAGAGAATCCTGGCTTTTACCCTCGCTCTCCTCTCCTTCGCTGTCATTAGCCTACATGCAGGGAGCGATCGCATTATCCAGCTGAACCAACTCCCTAAGGCTGCCCAGCTCTTCGTCACGAAGTACTTCGCCGGACGCACCGTGTCTCTCGTGAAGGAAGATCGTGAGTTCTCAGGGACAACCTACGACCTCACCTTCTCCGATGGTACGGAGATCGAGTTCGATGCACGAGGTGGGTGGAAGGAAGTCGATGGCAAGCATACGGCTATCCCTACTGCCTTCATCCCTGCTCAGATCACGAAGACGCTTCAGGCTAGCCATGCAGGAGACGCCATCGTACAGATCGAGCGCAAGGGACGTGGCTACAAGGTAGAGCTGACCTCGGGCATCGAGGCGTACTTCAACGCTCGCCTACAGCTGGTTCGTTACGACGACTAATTCATTTCTTAATTATTAACTCATAATCAATCCATGCACATGCAGATTCGTCCTCTAGCCCTCCTCCTCGTAGGAGCGCTCTCGCTGGGTACGCTCTCAGCTCAAAAGAAGACCACTAAGAAAGAAGCCGTAGCCGTACAAGCCCCCATGGGGGAAGCTAAGGAGGCTCCTGCCTTCCAGCTCATGGCGCTCCCCTATGCGACCGATGCTCTGGCGCCTGTCATCAGCAAGCGCACGGTGGAGCTCCACTATGGGAAGCACCTCGTCGGCTATGCAAATAAGCTCAACAAGCTCGTCCGTGATCAAGGGATCAAGGAGCGTGACCTAGTACGCCTTGTCCAGACTTCCTCAGGGACGGTCTTTGACAATGCCGGTCAGCTCCTCAACCATACGATCTACTTTGCACAGTTCAAGCCGTACGCCGAAGGGATGACCTCTGAGCCTACGGGAGCACTCCGTGAGGCGATCGAGAGGAGCTACAAGAGCTTCGCTGACTTCCAGGCGGCCTTTGAGAAGGCTGGGAACGAGATCTTTGGCTCGGGCTGGGTCTGGCTCGCTACAGACAAGGACGGACGACTCTCCATCAGCAAGAATACTAATGCTGGTTCGCCTGTGACAAGTGGGCTTATCCCCATCCTCGGTATCGATATCTGGGAGCATGCCTACTACCTTGATTATGAGAATCGCCGTGCCGATCACCTTCGTGAGGTCTGGAAGATCATCGACTGGGAGATCGTAGGGCGTCGCTATATGGAGCGTGCCGAGGGCGTGAAGCTCTAGGTATCGACTCCATCCTCTTTCTCCTTACTACAGAGCGGAGGCTACCCCAATACCCAGGGGTAGCCTCCGCTATTTTTGGCTTGAGTGAAGCTCTATCGTGGCTAAGTATCGCTACCGCTTGATGAGCCCGAAGTAGGGGGATATGCTGAGGTAAGCCTCGATATAGGAGCTGTTGCTGTGCGTCGAATAGGGGTGCACCCAGACTCCCCCTGAGAGCCCCAGGGTATAGTGCTCCCTCTCGATGATGCTGTAGCTTGCGCTCCAGGAGAGGTAGCGTGGGTGATGGCTGTGGACAGCTGTGCGTCCTGCCCGCCCGAGGCTCTGCACGAAGGGCGTGCCGAGGACGCTGACGAAGTCCGAGCCATACCAGTAGCCAAGCTCCGTGCGCCAGCGCCTGTATCGGAGGCTGGTCTCGGCATAGATCCCCCAGCCCTTGTCTAGAGGGTAGTGCTCGCCTCGCTGGCTATAGAAGGCGCCGTAGAGGGCCGAGCGAAGGGTCAGCGGGCGCTCTCTGAGCAGGAAGTGATGCTCGTAGGCAAGGCCGAGGGCCGAGTTGAGCCATGTGTGCACGGTGTCTGCTCGCTCATTGAGCACGCCCCCTCGGTGATGCGCCAGCGCCTGGAGCTGTAGCTCAAGCTGGGAGCGGGAGGAGAGGGGGAAGGCCTGTCGGGCATGAAGGCCGAAGACGAAGGCCTCGGGATGGGTGTCGCCCTTGAAGATGAAGCTCTGCCAGTCGACCCATGTGTCGAGCTGGGTGTGCTTCCCCTCATAGCGTATCTGTAGGCCCGTCTCGGGGTCAGCGGTGAGGTTGAGTTCGGGGCTGTAGAGCGGGGCGATAAGCTCGTGCTTTGCACCACCCTCGAGATGCCCTAGGAGGATAGCTAGCCCCCGCACGGGCTGGATGGAGGCACGGAAGAAGGGTAGGACACGAAAGCGGGTATAGTCCTTCCCATCCCCACGCCAGTAGGGGAGGTCTTGGTAGGCCAGTGCTGCAGGGTAGCGGGAGGCTCCCCAATAATATTGGTGGTAGAGGCCGAGACGAAGCTCGATAGGTAGCTCCGTCCTCGGGCTGTAGCCGAGATCCACCTGCAGACGGTAGCCTGGGAGGGTATAGTCGGCGACGAGGTCCGAAGCATATTCGTCATTACGGAAGAAGCCTTCTGCTGAGAGACGTAGGGCTAAGAGGTCTTGAGTCGTGGAGGGCTGGGTGACGGAGGTCCGCTCCCCTCGGTAGTAGGTCTGTGCCGAGAGGTGGGAGAGGGTGGAGCTGAGAGCCAGGAAGAGGAAGCCCCATCTGAGGAGAGTCATATCAGTCTATTGTCGATCAGTTCGTAGAGCAAAGATAGAGCATATCGCTTGACTCTCGTGAGGTAGGGCAGATGTGTACTACCTCAAGGGGTGGATATGGCGTGTCCGGTCTATTATCGGGGGATTTCTCCTCGTGAAAGGGCATTTTATGGAGGAGGACTTCTGGTGCATTTAACTTTGCCCCACCAGAAATACATGGTCGGCTCCTCTCACCTAGAGGTGCTTCGACTAGAACCATTATAATATTCTATCCTACGATATGACCCTTCACTTACCCTCTTTGATGGTCTTGGCTTCGCTAGCCCTTCCTTCGCTCCTCAGAGCCGAAGAGACAGATAGCCTTCGCACTACGGAGATCGACCAAGTCGTCATCCGCTCCTACGTCCCACAGCGCCCCACGGCACCCTCTATAGGGCAGCCCTCCTCGTTAACCTGGCTCACGGGGCGTGACCTAGCTCAGTATCGCGTGCAGAGTGTCACCGATCTCACCAGTCGAGTGCCAAGTCTCTTCGTGCCTGACTATGGCTCGAAGCGCAGTGCAGCGATCTACCTCCGTGGGAGTGGTGCCCGTAGTGCGGGGCAGACCATCGGACTCTATGTCGATGGCGTGCCCGTGCTCAATAAATCGGGCTTCAACTTCGACCTCCCGGGGATCTCGGGTGTCGAAGTCCTACGTGGACCTCAGGGTACGCTCTATGGGCGTAATGCCATGTCGGGGATCATCAACTATTATACCCGCTCAGCCTTTGATCATCCCGGGGGAGAAGCTCGTGTGACCGTCGGGAGTCACCAGCTCCTGCGTGCCTCGGTAGAACAGGGTGTACATCTCTCGTCGAAGCTCGGGCTGAGCTACGGCCTCTCAGGGACGACCCGCAGAGGCTACTTCTACAATGAGACCCGTCGAGCCTACCAGGATAGTCTCCGTATGCTGGGGGGCTTCGTGAAGCTGGAGTATCGCCCTTCGTCCCAGCTGGAGATGGCTCTGAGCTTCTCGGGGGACTATGTGAGCCAAGGGGGCTTCCCCTACCGCACGGATGAGCCTTCGACGAAGAAGGCCCTCCCGCTGGTAGCAAATGATCCCGACTCCTATGAGCGTCATACGGCGACCCTCCGCTACCTCCTGAGCTACAAGTGGGCGGGCGTACAGCTCCAGTCTGCTACGAGCTACCAGTACCTCTATGACTATACACGTATGGATATGGATGCGCTGGCTCAGCCCCTCTTCTACGTCACCCAGCAGCTCCGTGAGCATGGACTGACGCAGGAGCTGATCCTGAAGAATATTCGCCAAGCGAGCCCTACGGGCTACGACTGGAGCATCGGCCTCTTCGGCTACTACGATGCTAAGCGCTCGGAGGCTCCTGTCCACTTCACCTACGAAGGTCTGAGCACCATCATCAATTCTGGTCTCAAGGCACTCAAGCGTCGTGCCCCCGGTATGCCTGATCTCGTCTATATCGATCCTACTCGGTCGGACAAGTCCAACCTCAATAGCTTCCGCATGCCCGACTGGGGGTTAGCTGTCTACCACGAGAGTGCACTCCATCTCTCCCCAGCATGGACGATCACAGGTGGGTTACGTCTGGACTACGAGCATCATGCGATTAGCTACCTCTCCGAGGGCTATGAGCTCGGGGTCGGTATCTCGGGTACGAACCGCCCGATAGGTGTGGCTAAGCCCGCCCACCTCGAGGGGACGCAGTCCGTCGGCTACTGGCATCTGATCCCCAGGCTCTCTGTCTCCTGGCGCCCCACGGATCGACTACACGCCTATGCTACCATCACCCGAGGGCTGAAGACGGGGGGCTTCAATGAGCAGTCCTTCTCCGATCTAGTCTCGACGGCGCAGCAGCAGGATCTGCAAGCAAGCATCTCTCATAAAGGGGGCTTCGATCCCGCTACCATCCCTTCGCACACGACCTACAAGCCCGAGCATAGCTGGAGCTATGAGCTGGGGATGCGCTACTCACAGCCACATCTGGGGCTGGATCTCTCTGCCTCGGCCTACCTGATGCAGGTGCGGGACCTCCAGCTGACACGCTTTGTCGCCTCGGGGGCTGGTCGTATGGTGGGCAATGCCGGTGCCTCTCGTACGCTGGGCGTCGAACTCACAGCCTCGAAGCGTCTCTGGTCTTCACTCCGAGCACATCTCAGCTATAGCCTTACCGACGCTCGCTTCACTGAGGACGTGAAGACGGCTCCTCGGGGCAACTTCGTCCCCTTCATCCCCCGCCATACCTACAGCGTGATGCTCTCCCTCCACGAGCCTATCGCTCGAGACTGGAGTCTCCTCGGTGAGGTAGAGAGCGCAGGTATCGGTGAGGTCTACTGGCGTGAAGACAATTCGGCTAAGGAGCCCCTACAGTCCACCCTCCGAGCTCGCCTAGGTGTTAGCTACCGACGCTATACACTAGCAGTATGGGGTGCGAACCTCCTAGACAACTCCTACATCGTCTTCCAGGCAGCCTCTCCCCTCGGGCGACTCTATCAGACCTCAGCACCTCGTACGCTCGGCCTTGACCTCTCCGTGAGGATCTAGCAGGCTCCGAGCGTCAGAGCAACCCAGAGAACACGACTGCGAAACCCTAAGTCGTGCGGTGACTGCCCTCGGGAGAGTCCGGTCACCGCTTTTCTCTTGCTCTCTATGCTTCCCCCTAGTGCTCTCCCATCATGATCTACGCCTCTCCCTTTTGGCACTTTAGAGTACCCCATTCATGCCTCCCCGAAGTACCCCATGAATGGGTCGGTCGGGTGAGGCATGAATGGGTCCCTCTTTCGACCCATGCATGGGATACTAGTAGGGGGGATGATCGACTCGGAGTATCTTGGTATAGGGGTGTCGGTGCGTTATCCTACCAAAGCCCGTCTCGGGCGTATGCTCCCCGAGCTCAGAGGCTCGGATAGATCGGATGAGGGCAGATGAGGATGGATCACGGAGGTGAGGGATGCCCATCCGATGTCGCTCACAGAGCTTTTACCAGAGACGCGATTTTGTTTTTCGGTTGGAAAAGCTGTATTTTTGATGCCGAAAGGCCTTATCCTCTACTAGCTGACCTCCCCCAAGGGACTCGCTCGCTGTAGGACGCCTCTAGGCTCGGTGAAGATGAGCGCTCAGCTCTCACTCCGCCCCACGGTAGGGTAGTGCTCCCCTCAGGCTGAGCCCCCGACAAGCCTAGATATAATGAAGGAACGAGAAGAAACGAAACAAATAAAACTTACTAACTCACAAAAACTATTCGACATGAAAAAGTTATTCGCAATCGCTGCTTGCGTGGGTCTCCTCTCAGTAGGCATGGCTAATGTAGCCCAGGCTCAGAATGCAGATAGCACTGCTGCCCCTGCTACCGAACAGGTTGATTCAGCTGCTGCTCAAGCCGCTGACTCATCTGCCGTCGCTGCCGACGTCGCTAGCGATGAGCAAGTAGCCGGTGAAGAAGCTGCCGCTGAAACCAGCTTCCACCAGGAGCTGAAGACTAAGTTCATCGAAGGGGGTGCTGACTTCATGGCTACCATCGCCATCGCCCTCATCCTCGGTCTGGCTATCTGCCTAGAGCGTATCATCTACCTCAACCTCGCTAACGTCAACCCTGACAAGCTCCTCCGTGACATCGAAGCAGCTCTCGTCAACGAAGGCAACGTAGAGAAGGCTAAGGAAATCGCTCGCAACACACGTGGTCCGATTGCATCTATCGCCTATCAGGCTCTGCTCCGTGCTGACCAGGGTATCGACATCGCAGAGAAGTCTGTCGTCTCCTATGGTGGCGTACAGGGTGGTCTCCTCGAAAAGAACCTCTCTTGGATCTCGCTCTTCATCGCTATGGCTCCTTCACTCGGGTTCCTTGGTACGGTCGTAGGGATGGTCCAGGCATTCGACAACATCGAAAAGGTAGGGGATATCAGCCCAACGGTCGTCGCTGGTGGTATGAAGGTCGCTCTGATCACGACCATCGGTGGTCTTATCGTCGCTCTGATCCTTCAGGTCTTCTATAACTATATCCTCTCTCTCGTCGAAGGTATCCTCAACCGTATGGAAGATGCCTCCATCACGCTGCTTGACTTCATCGTCAAGTACGACGTCAAGAAGAACAAGTAATCCTTACCCTGTAGTACAATAATAAAGACATGGCTGTAACAAAGATACGTAAGGTATCCAGCACGACTTTATTAGTCCTCACAGTCGTCAGCGTACTGATCTTCATCCTCTTCTTCGCCGGAGGGGCTGAGCTCGACGCTAAGGGCAATAAGGACTATGCGTTCACGGGTATCTTACTTTACTGGACCTATTTCCTCTTCCTCGTCACGATCGTGGCGACGATCTACTTCGCTCTACGTAATATCGTATCGGCCTTCCAGACGAACTCTCGCCGGGCAATGCTCTCCATCGGTAGCCTCGTAGCCTTCGTAGTCCTCCTCGGTATCACCTATGCTATCGGCGACGGTGAGCCTATCAAGGGCCTCAACGAAGCTTCGCAGTCCTACAATACGAGTGGCTGGCTGAAGGTCACCGATATGTGGCTCTACTCCATCTATGTCCTCTTCATCGCCACCATCGGTGCTGCGATCTGGGGCGGTGTATCCAAGCGACTCCTGAGCAAGTAAGACGTTGTAATCAGTAACGAATAGAACAAAAAGCATTATGGCTACGAAAAGAAAGACTCCAGGTATCAACGGATCGTCCTCGGCCGATATCGCTTTTATGTTGCTTATCTTCTTCTTGATTACAACTTCAATGGATACTGATAAGGGGCTTAAGAGGCGTCTGCCTCCTATGGCTCCAAAGCAACAAAAGCAGCAGGAGATCGAGATCAATGACCGCAATATCATGCGTCTCTTGGTCAACCGAGCTGACGAAATCGTGATCTCACGCAAGGATGCCTCTGGTGTCGACCAGCTCATCCCTGTCAAGCTAGAGCAGCTCAAGGACTATGCTGTCGAGTTCATCATGAACCCCGACAATAAGCCTTTCCTGCCTGAGCTTGAGCGTCGTGAGATCGAAGGGCTGGGTGAGCGCACTGTCATCACTACTGGGTACGCTATCTCCATCAAGAATGAGGTAGAGACCAGCTACCAGCAGTACGTCAATGTGCAGAATGAGCTGATCAAGGCTTACAACGAGGTATGGGATACCTTCGCTCGTCAGGCCTTCGGTAAGCCTTTCGAAGCGCTGACCCCTTCGCAGAAGAAGTCCGTCACGGATGCATATCCTATGCACATCTCTGAGATGGCTCTCTCTAACCTTGCAAAGAAGTAAAAGACAATGGGAAAATTCAGTAAATCAGGTGGGCGTGAGATGCCCGAGCTAAATACTTCGTCCCTCCCTGACTTGGTTTTCGCCTTCCTCTTCTTCATCATGATGGTCACGACCATCCGTGAGGTTACTCCGAAGGTTAGCTTCAGCGATCTGCCCACGGCTACCGAGCTGACCAAGCTCGAGGAGAAGTCGCTCGTCACCTTCATCTATGTCGGTAAGCCTAACAAGGAATACCGTGAGATGTACGGGTCAAACTCGGCGATCCAGCTCAACGACCAAGTCACTCAGAATCCTACGGCTGTGTACAGCTACATCAAGCAGGCACAGACTAAGATCAAGGATGCTCGTCGCAATCTCATGCAGGTCTCACTCAAGGCCGACAAGGAGACGAAGATGAACATCATCTCTCAGATCAAGGAAGAGCTCCGTCGCGCCGACGCACTTAACCTAAGCTACTCGGCACGTAAGCGCAACGACAACCGATAGTCGTCCGCTTCCTCTCCCTAGTATTTAGATCCCAATGTAGAGAGCCCTCTAGCGCACCTCCGTGTGTCTCGGGGGCTCTCTTCTTTTATCCGATTCATCCGCCTCTCTCTATCTGCACGATCGCTCACGAGATCCTACGATCTTATCTTCCCAGTGAGGAGTGTGCTAGGAGTTCCCTCGGGAGTGACTACTTCGGTGGCTTATGGTCTCTGGCTAGTCCTCCACCTTCCCTTAGAGAGAGCGACCTCCGTCTACGATACACATCACACATCGACTATGAAGCGAATACTCACTCTGGCACTTGCCTCTGCCCTGTCGCTCAGCACACTTGCCCAGGCAGAGAAGGGTGCCCCACTCTGGCTCCGTCACCAGCAGATCAGCCCCGATGGCTCTCGCATCGCCTTCTGCTACCGAGGAGACATCTATACCGTCCCTACCTCAGGGGGTACGGCCTTCCGTCTGACCTCCAATGCTGCCTACGATGGTACGCCTATCTGGAGTCCCGACAGCAAGCAGATCGCCTTCTCCTCAGACCGTGAGGGGAGCAAGGACGTCTATATCATCAGCGCTGACGGCTCAGGTCTACGTCGCCTGACCTACAATAGCGAGAAGGAGCTCCCTGTAGCCTTCCTCGATGACAACACACTCCTCTTCCAGTCCTACATCATCCCTAGTATCAAGGATGGGATGTTCCCCTGGGATTGGTTCGTCCAGACCTATACGCTTGACCTGAAGAAGTCCGTCGCTCGTCCCAAGCTCTATAGCACCTACCCCACGCTTGATCCTTCTCTCCGTGGTGGGCAGATGCTCTACACTGATGTCAAGGGCTACGAAGATGTCTGGCGCAAGCACGCCGTCTCTCCTGTCACCCGTGATATATGGCTCCGTGACAAGGATGGCAAGCATACTAAGCTCACCAGCTTCGGCGGAGAAGACCGCAATGCTGTCTGGGACCGTCAGGGTGGCTTCTACTATCTGAGCGAACGAGGTGGTAGCTTCAATGTCTTCCACCGCTCATCGGCCACGGCTACGGCACAGGATGAGCAGGTGACCTCCTTCACCCGCAATCCAGTCCGCTTCCTCTCCATCGCCTCCAATGGCATGCTCTGCTATGGCTACGACGGGGAGATCTACACACAGACGCCTGGTGCTGCTCCTCAGAAGGTCGCTATCTCCATCACCCGTGACGACGAAGAGCCTCAGCTGGTGCGAAAGACCCTGAGAGACAATATCTCGGACTTCGCAGTAGCTAAGAGTAACAAGGAAGTAGCATTCGTAGCGAATGGCGATGTCTTCGTCACGGCTACGGACTACACGACTACACGCCGTATCACCGACACACCCGAGGAAGAGCGTAATATCGATATTAGCCCCGACGGACGCAAGCTGGTCTATGCTGCTGAGCGTAATGGTGGGTGGAATATCTACATGACCGAGCTGACCCGCAAGGATGATCCGCTCTTCACCTATGCCCGTGATCATAAGGAGACCCAGCTGACCAAGAATAAGGAGGCTTCCTTCCAGCCTCTCTTCTCACCCGATGGTACGAAGGTCGCCTACCTGAGAGATCGTACGGGTATCTTCGTCCACGACCTCAAGACGGGGCGGGACTATCAGGTACTCGACAAGAAGTACAATTACTCCTACACCGACGGGGACTTCTCTTACACCTGGAGCCCAGACGGCAAGTGGATCCTTTGTGAATATCTAGGGCATGGTGGCTGGAACCACGTAGACTGTGCTCTGGTGAAGGCCGATGGCTCGGGTGAGGTGATCAACCTCACACAGAGTGGCTACACAGAGGGTAGTCCTAAGTTCGCCTTCGATGGCAAGGCCGTCCTCTTCGCCTCAGATCGTGCTGGCTACCGTAGCCACGGGAGCTGGGGTTCGGAGCGTGACTACTACCTGATGTTCCTCGATCGTGAGGCTTACGAAGACTTCAAGCTCTCCAAGGAAGACCGTGAGCTACGCAAGGAGCTCAAGGCTGTGACGGACAAGAAGGACGATGCTAAGCCTGCGAAGAAGACCACTAAGGGTCGCAAGGCAAAGGCTGAGAAGTCGAAGCCCGCAGAGGATAAGACCTTCAAGCCCGACTTCACTGATCTCGATGCCCGCACCGTACGTCTGACCCGTGCTTCGGGCTCGCTCTCCGATGCGGTGATCAACGAAGATGGCTCCAAACTCTACTACATCGCTCGCTATGAGTCTACCTACGATCTCTGGGAGAAGGACCTGCTTACTCAGGCTACGAAGATCATCTCTTCGGATGTCGGTGGTGGCGGTATTGTCCTCGGGAAGGATGGTAAGACCATCTATGTCGGGACGCACAATGGCCTCAACAAGCTCGATGGTGGTACGCTCAAGCCAATCACCTTCGCAGCGGAATTCAATCACCGCCCTGCAGCTGAGCGTGCTTACATCCTAGATCACGCTTACCAGCTAGTGAAGGAGAAGTTCTACGACGTCAATCTCCACGGCGTCGACTGGGCATACTATCGGGATACGTACAAGAAGTTCCTTCCCTACATCGACAATGATGAGGACTTCGGCGAACTCCTGAGCGAGTTCCTCGGCGAGCTCAATGCTTCGCACACTGGCGCTCGTGTCTATCCTTCTCGCTATGCACAGCAGACCGGATACTTCGGTGCATACTACGATCAGAGCCACAAGGGCGATGGTCTCAAGATCGAAGAGATCCTAGCTGGTGGTCCTCTCTCACACTTCGGCGACAAGATCCACGCCGGTATGGTCATCGAGAAGGTCGATGGCGAAACGATCTCTGCTGATAAGCCCGTCGAGCTCTATCTCAACGGTAAGGTAGGCAAGCGTACCAGCGTCTCCTTCTACGATCCTAAGACGGGTAAGCGCTTCGAAGAGTTTATCCGCCCCATCAGCCAGTCTACCCAGAAGGAGCTCTTCTTCCGTCGCTGGGAGAAGCAGCGTGAAGAGCTTGTAGAGAAGCTCAGTGGTGGCCGTGTAGCCTACGTCGTCGTACGTGCGATGAATAGCTACAGCTTCCGTGAAGCCTACAAGAAGCTCCTCGGTAAGTACCGCAACTATGACGCTGTGATCGTCGACACCCGCTACAATGGTGGGGGTTGGCTCCACGAGGACCTCGCCTTCCTGCTCAGCGGTAAGCTCTACCAGCGCTTCACCCCACGTGGGCAGTACATCGGCGATGACCCCTTCATGCAGTGGACGAAGCCTAGCTGTGTCCTCGTCAGCGAGGGGAACTACAGTAACGGCCATGGTTTCCCTTGGGTTTACAAGCACCTGGGCATCGGTAAGGTCATCGGTACGCCAGTGGCAGGGACGATGACGGCCGTCTGGTGGGAGTCGCAGATCAATCCTTATATCGTCTTTGGTGTTCCCCAGACCACTTGCTCGGATCTCGATGGCAATGCTATGGAGAACCGCACCCTTCAGCCCGATATCGAGGTCTACAATACGCCTGCCAACTACGAGTCTGGGCACGATGCTCAGCTCGTCCGTGCTGTCGAAGAGATGATGAAGACCATTGGCCCCAAGGCTAAGAAGTAAGTCATTCTTCCTCCCTCTACCCTTTGGGGTAAGTCGCTTGCGTCCTCCCTGAGCTCTCGGCTCGGGGAGGACGTAGCTTTTTATTCTCTTGTGCGGGCTAAGGGTAGACTTCAGCGCCTTAGAGCGTCGTCCTCCCCTTCCCCAGATTCAGTTTTTGGGTGGGTGAAGAAGGGTTGAACTCAAGGGGGAAATAAGCTCCATTTTTGAGGCTCGATACCATGGCACTCCAGAGGGGACGAAGTCCGTCTTCCGTTTGTCTCTTTCATTGGGGAAGACCCCTCGTTGTTTGGCTTCACTTCTGCCCCTTCGGATCGAGGCTTCTGATACCCCAAAAATGAAACCTACGGTAGGTCGCACTTGCGACCCACTGTAGGTCGTCATCACGACCTACAGTAGGTTTTTTCGACGACCTACCGTGCATCCCTTTTTGACCCCTTGAGGAAGGGTCGATCTTCTCCTCTGAGTTGTGCCGATCAGATGCTTCGAGAGGTTACCTCATTTCCTGTCTTACTAAAGAATTTAATGAGCTAAAATGGGGGATCTCTCTATGTGCTTGTAGCTCCATTTCCTTATAGAATGGTACAGGTGAATGATAGGGTTGTTTTTTTTAGAACTAATACATAACTTCACCTCCGTACTCGTAGCCCGCTGAGGATGTCAAGACTATGAGCTCTAACGCAAATAGGAGGCATGCTTGCTACCTCCCTCTCCTAGGCTTATCTTGCGATCGAACTGCGTGTTCTTCCCATTTGATTTTGGCGGTAAGAATGTTTATCGCTATAGGAATGAGAAAAATCACAGGCGTTATGTCTATAGTCTGAGTCAATGCTTAGCCTTCTCTTATATGGATCTAGGTGATTCGTATGAAGGTACTCCTTCCCATGCAGAGAAGCTTGGCTTTGTGGAGAGGATCCAAGTGCTCCCTCAGTGGCTAATCTCAGTGCTAGAACTAGTAAGAAACTATAGGGTGGGGGCTCTCTAGTGAGAGCCTCAACATTAAACAACAAGACGATCCGATGAAACGCTACATGCTCTATACACTGGGGTTGCTCCTCTCAGTGATGATGTACTCCTGTGAGAAAGATGAACCCCTTCAGATTGATGCCAAGACAGATTTGTCGGGGACAGTATGGGAGGGTACTTATACCGTCCCTACTTATAGAGGGACGTGGAAGGTCTTTGTGCATTTTGTGACGGTGGACAGCGTCCATATGAAGTTCTATTCAATACAGCAGTCAGAGGCGAATGAAGACACAAGTCGTTTCCCCTTATCGCTCTATGGCTTCCGTACCCAAGGGAAAGGGCACTATGCTGTGGAGAAGAATGTACTCTCTTTTCAGTTGGATACATATGATAAGCATGGATATTCGATAAGCTCCGATATAGTTGCTCCTGTCTTCACCATTACACGATTCAACGTGCGAGCGATGGTCTTCAAGCCTCTACCTACGGGTGCAGATATGGAACCTCTTTGCCCGAAGATCAAGGATGCTTTCACCCTCAAGAAGGTAAGCCTATAGCTTATTACTCTTAGGTTCTACCCTCTTTTTAGGGGGGATGATATGGATGACTTACAAGCATACGAGTTCAGCGTGAAGCAGACTCGTATGCCTGTAAGTCATCCTTGTCTATCTTAGACGGGGTACTAGTCAGAGGGTGCTGGGAGGTACAGCTCTTCTACCCCAGCCCCATACCTTGGATTTATCCTAGGGGATAAGGGGAAAATTGCATTATTTCCCTTACCTTTGTGGATATAAGTAATCAATTCACTAAATTGAACTATTATGGCAACTGACAAAGAACGGTTACTGAGCGAATTCCCCGCCATTAGCACACAGGAATGGAAGGATAAGATCATAGCCGACTTGAAGGGAGCAGACTTCGACCGCAAGCTCGTCTGGCGTACCAACGAAGGATTCAACGTCAACCCCTTCTACCGCCGCGAAGACCTCGAAGGTCTCTCGACACCACGCGTAATGCCTGCAGAGTACCCTTATGTCCGCTCCACACGTCTGGACAATGAGTGGCTCGTACGCCAGGAGATACACGTCACCGATCCCCAGGAAGCAAACGCTAAGGCTCTGGACATCCTCAACAAGGGGGTGACCTCCCTCGGCTTCAAGCTCCGTCGTGATCAGGTCAACAAGGAGACGCTAGCCGTCCTGCTCAAGGGCATCATGCCCGAGGCGATCGAGCTCAACTTCTCCTGTTGCTACTCCGTGGCTGTACAGCTGGCTGAAGCTCTGGCGGCTTACCTCACCGAAGCTGGAGCCAACGTAGCAGAATGCAAGGGCTCGATCAACTTCGACCCCTTCAAGAAGCAGCTGGTCAAGGGTATCTCTAACCCCCAGTGGGTCGTAGCATGCACCCGTCTTCTTGAGGCGATCCGTCCTCTGCCTGGCTTCCGTGTCCTGACGGTCAATGCACTCAATATCAATAACGCTGGGGCGTACATCTACCAGGAGCTGGGCTATGCACTCTCCTGGGGTGCTGAGCTCCTAGACAAGCTCACCGAAGCAGGCTTCTCCATCGAGGAGCTCACGAGCCGGATTAAGTTCGTCTTCGGGGTCGGGTCCAACTACTTCATGGAGCTGGCGAAGTTCCGTGCAGCACGTTGGCTCTGGGCTGAGATCGTCGGCGCTTACGGCGACCAGTACAAGGGCGACGCAGCGAAGATCTACATGCACGCTGTTACCTCTACCTGGAATAAGACCATCTATGACGCTCACGTGAACCTGCTCCGCACACAGACCGAAGCGATGTCCGCAACGCTCGGTGGGGTAGACTCGCTGACCGTACAGCCCTTCGACGTCACTTATCAGGAGTCGGACAACTTCTCCGAACGTATCGCACGCAACCAACAGCTCCTCCTCAAGGAAGAGTCTCACTTCGACAAGGTCATCGACCCTGCTGCTGGCTCCTACTATATCGAGCATCTGACCAACGCTCTTGCTGAGCAGGCTTGGAAGCTCTTCCTCGCTGTCGAAGAAGAAGGTGGCTTCGCTGCCGCTGCCGAAGCTGGTAGCGTACAGAAGGCGGTCAACGCTAGCAACGCTAAGCGTCACGCCGCTGTAGCTGCTCGTAAGGAGATCTTCCTCGGGACGAACCAGTTCCCTAACTTCACCGAGACCGCTGCCCAGAAGCTCCACGAAGAGGCTGAGGCAGCTACGCACAGCTGTGGCTGTGGTCAGCCTTCGATCGAAGCGCTGAACTTCGACCGTGGTGCTTCGGAGTTCGAAGCTCTTCGTCTCGCTACCGAACGCTCGGGCAAGGAGGTCAAGGTCTTCATGCTCACCATCGGTAACCTCGCCATGCGTCTGGCACGCTCTCAGTTCTCCAGTAACTTCTTCGCTTGCGCAGGCTACAAGATCCAGGACAACCTCGGCTTCGCTACCGTGCAGGAAGGGGTAGACGCAGGTCTTGCTGCTGGTGCTTCGATCATCGTACTCTGCTCGAGCGACGATGAGTATGCAGAGTTCGCCCCGGAAGCCTTCAAGTATCTCGCAGGTCGTGCAGAGTTCGTCGTAGCAGGTGCTCCTGCTTGCACTGATGATCTCAAGGCTGTCGGCATCGAGAACTTCATCAACGTGAAGAGCAACGTGCTGGAGACCCTCCGCCAGTTCAACCACAAGCTTGGTATTAACTAATCGGTAAGGAGACAGAAGAAATGAAACCACAATTCAAGAACATAGATATTAAGTCTGCGGGCTTCGCTCAGACTTGTCCCGTCGAATGGGCTTCGAAGCAGGACAACAGCTCCGTATGGCGTACCGCAGAGCAGATCCTGGTCAAGCCCGTCTATACGGCGCACGACCTCGAAGGGATGGAACACCTCGACTACGCTTCGGGTATCCCTCCTTATCTGCGTGGCCCTTATAGTGGTATGTATGCCATGCGTCCCTGGACGATCCGTCAGTACGCAGGCTTCTCCACGGCTGAAGAGTCCAATGCTTTCTACCGCCGTAACCTCGCTTCTGGTCAGAAGGGTCTTTCGGTTGCCTTCGACCTAGCTACCCACCGTGGGTACGACGCTGACCACTCCCGTGTAGTCGGTGACGTCGGTAAGGCAGGTGTGTCGATCTGCTCGCTGGAGGATATGAAGGTGCTCTTCGACGGTATTCCTCTCAACAAGATGTCCGTATCCATGACGATGAACGGTGCCGTACTGCCCGTCATGGCCTTCTACATCAACGCTGGTCTGGAGCAGGGCGCTAAGCTCGAGGAAATGGCTGGTACGATCCAGAACGACATCCTCAAGGAATTCATGGTGCGTAATACCTACATTTACCCACCTG
>ERZ773049.275-NODE-275-length-32844-cov-10.687395_pt1 | contig 32844 bp, 25 predicted proteins | sample MGYA00580633_ERZ773049 | MGnify/ENA primary metagenome ERZ773049 (study PRJEB29015, sample SAMEA2737991) | human oral metagenome | biome: human oral; feature: human-associated habitat; material: dental | place: China | collected 2066 ...
CGCCGACCACGCGCGGGCGAAGCGCCTGCGCTCACCGTCTGCGGCGCCCACGCTAGGCCCCCGCTGCCGGCGCGGAGAGGTCGCCGAACCCCTCCCAGTCTGCCGGCTCGGCGTCGCGGTTCACGTGGAGGGTGATGTTGTCAAGGGCGAGCAGGTAGGGCCCGGTGTGGCCGTTTCGCACATAGACGTCATATGAGCGCCCCGAGAAGGGGTCGCCCGCCGGGCCATCCCACCCGCCGGGTCGCCTCGCCTCGTCGTGGAAGACGCCCGTCGCCCCCGCGAGGGCGCGCACCAGGGCGTAGAGGAGCGCGAGGACCTCCCTCTGGGTCCTGCCCGAGATGGGCCCGGCGTAAGCGACGTCGCCCTCCCTGACCCGGGGGGCCACCTCCCCCCTGACGCGCTCGTCGACGAACCAGACGCGCTCCCCCATGATGCGGACCCTGGCGATGCCGGGCTCCGACTCTACCCTGAAGTCGCCGTCCAGCCCGTTGAGGTACAGCGCGTGCCCGCGCTCGCCCTCCTTCTTAGGATCGCAGGTCATGAAGCGCGAGACGTCGCTCATCGGGAGGGAGTCGGAGAGCTCCCAGGCCGCGTCGAGGTCCATGAGGCCCGTCCGCTCGACGAACCCCCGCAGTTGGGGAACCTCGGACCACTCCACCTCCACCGGGTAGTTGAACCTCCTGCGGATCGTCTCCTCCACCCTCGTCTCCCGTCCGTTGCGGCGCGCTGCGGAGCCATCCTCGCAACACCAACCGGCCTGCCACGCTCGCTACCGTTGACAACATGTGTAGCACGAGTGGTGGACTTATAGGGTAAACGGACCCGCAAGCGGTCAGTAAGGGATGTCCAGAGGCATGCAACAGCATCAACTGTGACGGCCCCTACACAAGTCCTCACTCGCGCCTTTGCACCCACACCCAAGTGCCCGCAAGGGAGGGGCCAAAGGACTGAGCCAGCTCGGTGACGCTCATCTCATGAGAGCCGTCCTCCATGGACCACCTGCCCGTATAGGGAGGTCGTGAGAGCAGATCAGGGAGGCACGCGTACCATGTACTGCGCAAGGGGTCACAAGGCCTGAACGAGAAGCCGGGGCCAAGCGTCACCCTTTTGAGCCTGAGACAGGACGAGAACATCTCGCCCACGCACTCTACGCCGGACAGGTTCCAGCCAGAAACGTCGAGCGAGGGGAGCGAGCAGCACCAATCGAACATGCGGGACATGTCCCGCACCCGCGAGGTGTCCCAGTTGGACACGTCCAAGGACAAAAGCGAGCAGCACCAATCGAACATGCGGGACATGTCCCGCACCCGCGAGGTGTCCCACGCAGAGAGGTCGAGCGATGCGAGCGAGCTGCAGCCCATGAACATCTTGCACATGTCCGTCGTCTGTGCCGTGTCCCAGTCGGCAACAGCGAGGGAGACAAGGGAGCTGCAGTTGCGAAACACGCCGCGCAAGCTCTCTGTCCGCGAGGTGTCCCAACCCGACACGTCTAGGGACGAGAGGGCGTAGCAGCCCTCAAACATGTGGGACATGTCCCGCACCCGCGAGGTGTCCCAGCTGGACACGTCGAGCGAGGTGAGTGAGTGGCACCCGTCAAACATGTGGGACATGTCTTGCACCTGTGAGGTATCCCAGGAGGCGACATCAAGGGAAGCGAGCAGGGGGCAGCAGCAAAACAGGCGGGACATGTCCCGCACCCGCGAGGTGTCCCAGCCCGACACGTCCAGGGACGAGAGCGAGAAGCACCGCCAGAACAGCGCGCCCATGTCCTCCACCCCCGACACGTCAAGGCCCGTGAGGTCCATGGTCTCGCAGTTCTCCAGCCCGCAGAACATGCCGCTGGCACTCGCGCCGAGGCGCACCACGCCGAGCGCGTGCACGGCCCTGATCCTCCTGCGCTGAGGGTACCAGGGGACCCTTCCGAGGATGTTCGGGTGCCGTCCCACCGCCCCCTCCTCCCACCCGGTGTCGGGGGCGATCCAGAGGGTGCCCTGCACGTCAAGCCTCCAGCGACAGGTCCCCCACCGGGTCCAGGCGCCCCCGACAGGTGCGGTAGGCACGGACTCCCCTCCGGCGATGGGGCCACTGTCGTCATCGGCCCCGTCCGCTCCCCAGTCAGCGTCGCAGTTTACGTGGAAGCTGATGTTGGCGAGCGTCCTCCTGTAGGGGCCGGTGTGGGCGTTTCGCACGTAGACGTCGTAGTGTCGGGTGCCAGAGTCCAGATCGCACCGCCCCTCCTGTGCCCGCGCGTGAAAGAGGCCCGTCGCTCCGGCGAGGATTCGCACCGTCTCGTAGGCGAGGCCGAGCAGCTCAACGCGGGATCTCCCCTCGACCGGACCGCCATAGACAACCTCTCCGCAGGGATCTGGGCAGGCGAGCTCGCTCCTGAGGCTCTCTGCGGCAAACCAGATGCACTCACCCATAGCGATAACCCTCAGGGCGCCTAGGCAGGCCTCCACCCGAAAACCACCGTCCCGCCCCCTAAGGTGCAGGCGGACCCCATACTTCTCGCCCTTGCCATCGAGATCGTAACTCAGAAAGCGAGAGGCCTCACTCAACTGAAGCCTCCTCATGAGCCACTCGACGTCCGCACGGGTGGGACCCATGTCACGCTCCATGAGGCCCGCCGGCTCGTCCCCCACCGGGCAGTCGCGCCCGGGGCCGCTGCACGGCATCCCACCCTCCGGGGATGGCGCGGGCGCAGCGGGCGCGGGTCCCGCGCCGCCCTCGGCCCCGTCCGCTCCCCAGTCAGCGTCGCAGTTCACGTGGAAGCTGATGTTGGCAAGCGTCTTCCTGTAGGGGCCGGTGTGGACGTTTCGCACGTAGACGTCGTAAAAGCGGGCTTCAGAGCCAAGATCGTTCCATCCCTCCTTTGTCCGTATCTCGTCATGAAAGGCACCTGTCGCACCAGCGAGGACTCGCACCGTCTCATAGGCGAGGTCGAACAGCTCCACGCGGTCTTCCCCCTCGACCGGGCCGTCGTAGACGATCTCTCCCCAAGAGTCCTGGCTGTCGGGCGATGGCCGATGGCTCTCGCTTGTGAACCAGATACGCTCCCAGGCATTGCAGACGTCGAAAAGATGGGAGTCGAATCCTACGTAGAAGTCATCTCCGGGTCCATCAAGGCACAGGCAGAACCCCCCGCCCGAATCTTCCTGGAGATCAAGGGACAGCAATCTTGAGACGTCACTTCGTCCCAGTCTCCTCATGAACCACTCAACGTCTGCGCGGGTGGGATCCATGTCACGCCCCATGAGGCCCGTCGGTCCGTCCCCCACCGGGCAGTAGCGCCCAGGTCCGCTGCGTCGCGTTCCACCCTCCGGGGATGGCGCGGCGGACGCAGGTTCCGCACCACCCTCGGCCCCATCCGCTCCCCAGTCGGCGTCGCAGTTTACGTGGAAGTTGATGTTGGCGAGCGTCCTCCTGTAGGGGCCGGTGTGGGCGTTTCGCACGTAGACGTCGTAGTGTCGGGTGCCAGAGTCCAGATCGCACCGCCCCTCCTGTGCCCGCGCGTGAAAGAGGCCCGTCGCTCCGGCGAGGATGCCGACCACCTCCAGGAAAAGCCCGATCACCTCCGCATGGGTCCTACCATCGATCGGGCCACCGTAGACGACGTCATCCGCTATGTTCTGATATGCGCGCCCCTCCCGATGGCTCTCGCTTATGAACCAGATACGCTCACCCATAAGGCAGATCCGAGAGGTATGAGGGCCGACCTCCACCCTGAAGTCGCCGTCCGGCCCGTTGAGGCTCATGCGGAACTCGTGCTCGCCAACCTGTCCGATATATTCGAGGGTCAGGAAACGGGACGCCTCGCTGTGCCTAACCCTGCTCATCAGGTACATAAGGAACTCCGAGCTCGAGAGACACATCCCTCGCTCCTCATCAAGGCTATCGAGACTTGGCAGTCGCTGTCCCGTAGGCCTCGGACCCCCAAACCTCCAGCGCACCAGTTTTCCCACATTCGCCTCCACATCTCGCAAGAGCACACCCTCATGGAGCTGTCATACACGCAAACGCACTATCGGCACACACCACCAGGACATCCGGCCACCGGCCACCCCGGACCCTACAGGAACAGCTCCCTGTAGCGACCCTCAGCGCCCCCATCCCTGGGGTCGAAGTCATCAGCGATGTCCCCCTCGCGCAGGAACAGCATCCGATCGGACACCTCGTCCAGAAAGTCGAGGATGTGGCTGGATATCAAAAGCGTACACCCCCGCTCGCTCTCGCTGACGATGCGATCCTTTAGGATGAGCGTCGTCTGGATGTCAATGGCGTTCAGGGGTTCGTCGAGCAGCACCAGCCGGGGCTCGCCCAGAAACGCGCAGGCGAGCGCCACGCGCTTGGCCATCCCCTGCGAGAGCTCCCCCAAGGGGACGTCGATGAAGTCCTTACAGGCGAAGGCTGCCAGATGCTCCTCGATCGACGCGGCCGTGTGGGGCACGTCTCGCATCGATGCGTCAAAGGAGCAGAACTGCCGTGGGGTGAAGGACGAGATGAGGAAGGTAGACTCCGGCAGGTAGCCGATCGCCCCTCGGGGTATCTGCCTGCCGACCCTGCCGTCCAAAGACCAGCTTCCCGTGAACTCCTCCGACACCATGGACAGTATGCCAAACAGGGTGCTCTTTCCCGCCCCGTTGGGTCCCACGACGGAGCACACCTCGCCTTGCCGGACGCAAAACGAGACGGGACCAATCCCCTTGCCCGACGCGAAGCGTCTCTCTACCCCTTTGAGCTCAAGCATGTCCCCTCCAAGTACGTCTGCCCCATCCGACGGCGACCACGACCAGCGAGGCCACCTCGATGAGGCCCAGCGCAAAGACGCCGCACCCTATCGCGGTCTGCCAGAGGGACAACAGCGGTCTCTTCTCGAAGACAAGAAGCATGGCCGCCCCCAAGATGAGCTGCAGCAGGCAGCAGGGGATGACTGCAGGCAAGAACGAGGCGCCCACAGCGCCCGCGCCGCCAAAAAGCAGCGAGATGGGCACGGTCGCGATCACGCAGGCGGTCGCGATGCAGGCACCGGGAATCACGAGGGCCAATGCCCGCACAAGGAGGCCCTCACGGTAGTAGCGCTCCTGGAACTTCACGGCCGGGTCATCGTAGACAAGGGCGAACTCCATCAGGATGCAGGCGGCGGGAAACCTCACGACGATCATGTAGGCCACCGGCGACCACTGGAGCGCGCAGAACACGCAATCGATGCACAGCCAAAGTGCGACCTCAAACAACAGAGCTCTCTTCTTCGCAAGGAGGGCGTTTCTCTGCGCCCTGCAGACCAACCGGTTCGACGAGAACACGATCGCGCGCGCTCGCCTGCGCGCCGCCGCGTGGACCAAGCCCCCTCGCAGCACGACGGTGGCCACCGCAGCCCCCAAGGCCACGAGACCGGCGCACACAAAGGCAGCCGCAGCCAGGGATATGAGCAGGCTTTGGGTGAGCGCCAAGGCCATCACCCCAACGGACACGCCCGTGATCGCCGCGCAGGGCAACGTGAGGGCGGCTCCGAGCCTGAGAAAGTCCTCATTGCCAAACCCACAGAACCTCAGGTAGGACACGCCCTGGGCACGAAGGTCCCTGCGCAAAAACTCGCTCGGGGCGCTCAGCGCGACAAAGCAGAGGCCCGCAAAGATCCCCAGCGTCGCGGCAAGGCGGATGCCAAGGGCCACTGCCCCAGAGGACAGCCTGCCCGCGACGTAGATCGACAGCGCAACAAACAGCAGGTTGACGATAAGGCAGGAAAACCATGCGCTTTTCTTCAGATAACGTACGCCCCCGCTCGCAAGGAGATGACGCAAGAAAGAGCCGGTCATGGTCATAAACACCTCCTCCGTGTACCTCTGGTGTACCGCCTGGCGGGCGAGCGTCACGCACCCTCCCGGCGACTCGTCCCTAATGGGCAAACATCACGCGCTCGCTCTTGAAGAGGCGCTCCAAGACGAGCAGGCCAAGGAGGGAGAACGCGACGTTGCTTCCTATGCAGACGGCTATCGATGCGAGGTCGATCCTAAAGGACAGTATACCGATCATGGACTCGACCCCATTGTAGAGGGGCAGTGCGTAGAATAGTGGGTTTGTCTGGACTCCCTTGGACGCTATCCCCACTATGCCAATGCCCATCACGGCCATCATGATCGGGGTGAGCCACGTCTGCGCCTCCTTCGTGGACGTGGCGAGCGTAGACACGATGACGATGATGGTGACCACCAAAAGCGTGACCGAGAGCACGACAAGGCCAAGCAGGCATAGCTCGACTGGACCATAACTGCCTGCATCAAACTGACCCCGCATGAGGGAGGGTAGGCTCAAGAAGATGCCGATCGAACTCGACGCGGCGATCGCCAGTCCGATCAGGGAACACGCGAGGATCTTGCCTCGCGCGATGTCCTGCCTGTTGATGGGAGTGGCCAGCAGGGTGGCTATCGTACCGCGCTCCTTCTCGCCGGCGATGGCCTCGGCCGCGACCGACATGCTGCTGCTGAACACAAGGACCAGGAGCATGAACGGTACGAACGCGACGGCAAACTGGCTCGTCTGGTCCTGGCTGCGCATGAGGTCATAGCCCTCACCCGCACGGTTCACGTCAAAGCGGTTGTCAAAGGACGTCTCGTACTGGTCGAGCATCGTCTGGATGGTCGTGTAGGCCAGAGCTGACTTCGTGTCGGAGGAATTGTAGTAGACCTCAACCTGCGGAACGGCGCCGCCGGGGCCTGTCCCCACCTCGGTCTGCCTGTCAAAGTCCTCGGGGAAGACTATGTAGGCTTGGGCTGACCCGCTCTCTATCTGGTCGTGCATCTCTTCCTTGGTCGGCAGGCCTGAAATCTCCGTGATGGTCATGCCTGCGCTGCTGGCAATCTGTCCGATGTTCTGCGAGGGGTTGACGGCATAGATTGTCAGCTCAGATATGCTCTCTGCCTTGTTGGCGCTCGTTCGGAGCGTGTTTCCCATGATCGTCCATAGTAGGAATATGAACAGGCCGGGCAAGATGATGGCTGCCGCAGCGCTGGCCTTATTGTGGAGGAACCTGTCCATCTCCTTCTTGAAGATGCTGAGTGTGTCGTTTCTCATCGTTGCCCCCGTGTCCCATCGTACAGCTTGAAGAACAGGTCTTCCAGGTCACTGCCCGCAGAGAGCGAGGAGAGCGAGTCCTGAAAGACCATGCTGCCGCCTATGATGATGCCGACTCTGTCACATACCCTCTTGACCAGATCGAAGAGGTGGGTTGAAAGGACGATGGTCTTGCCCTGCTCCCTCATCTCGAAGATGAAGTCTGTGACGGTTTTCGCGGCCACAAGATCGAGGCCGTTCGTAGGCTCGTCAAAGATGATGACCGCAGGGTCGTGGGCTATGGCCACCACGAGGGATGTCATCTGCCTCATGCCCGTCGATAGTTCCGCGAGCTTCATGTGTGAATACTTGTCGATGCCAAACTGCGCGAACAGGAGCCTCTTTCTCTCTGACGCCCACTCTGGGTCAACGTGATGGAGGCCGGCAAAGAAGTCGAACAGGTAGCTGGGAGAGAATATCTCCTCGAGCCTGAGCTCGCTGGTCAGAAACCCTATGCAGCCCCTCACGCCCTTTGGGTCGGCTGTGATCGAGTGACCGTGGATGATGGCCTCCCCGCTGTCGGGCGCGATGAGGGTTGACAGGAGCCTGAGCGTGGTCGTCTTGCCGGCTCCGTTTGGTCCGAGCAACCCAAACACCTCACCTTGCGTAACGTTAAAGGAGAGTCCATCAACTGCGACGATATGCCGCTTGGCAGTCCCCCGCTCTTTCCTCTGCTCCCTTGAGAGGGGAAATCGCTTTGTAAGGCCCGTCACTTCTATCTGTAGATCCAAGCTCATATCGTTCTCGCTTCTTCCTCCTCAGGGCGGATGTTGCAGTCATCCGTTTCGATGGATGGGAATCGTAAGCTATGCCCATGCCCCTTACGTACGGGTAAGGCAGCACTATGCTGAACCTGAGAGACTTGCTAATGAGACGATATACTAACATTGTAAACAAAAGGACATACAGTGACTATGCTATGACGAGCTGTAGTAAAGAGCGAAGGGGCTGCTGCTATGGCGAATACAAGTATCAATATCCGCATGGACGCGGATTTGAAGCGGCAGTTTGAGGCGTTCTGTTCTGATGTGGGGATGACGATGACAACGGCGTTCAATGTTTTTGCACGTAAGGCTGTGAGGGAGCATAGAATACCCTTTGAAATCAGCGGTGATGTGCCGAACGCTGAAACTGTCGAAGCCATCCAAGAAGTAAAGAGAATGAAAGCCAATCGGGACATCGGCAAGACTTATTCCAATGTCGATCAGATGATGGAGGAGCTGCTTGCCGATATATAACATAAGACCAACTACAGAATTTCGGGATGATTTTAAGCGCCTGAAAAAGTGTGGCTTTGATATTTCTTTGTTGACCGATATTATTAAAGCTGGCTGCGAGGGAGCCGTTGCCGGAAACGAACAGGGATCACCAACTTTCCGGGGGCTATGTGGGGTATCGCGAGTGCCACATTACGCCAGATTGGTTGCTAATCTACGAAGCGGACGGAGACGAGCTGGTTTTATATCTTGCCCGGACGGGATCACAGAGCGATTTATTTTAGAGGATCCTCCCGGTTTTTGATGGGCATGGGTTCTCGGCGCCAACGCAGTGCAAGAACATAGGATGACAACCCATGGGGCCGGTGATGGCGCCTGCACCGGCGCCTACCGAGAGGGGCGACGGAGACCGGCCTGACAGCATCGCGGCACAGCACCTGCCTGAAACGCACGGGGCATCAGGGCTACGATAGGCGGTAGCAATGGAAGACAACAACTCGCTGGGAAGCACCATTCGTCTGCTCAGAAAGGAGAGGCACCTCACGCAGGAAGAGCTTGCCGAGGGCATATGCTCGCCCGTTACCGTCTCGCGCATCGAGACCGGAAGGCAGATGCCCACGAAAGCCGTGCTCGATGGCCTGCTCTCCCGTCTTGGGGCCAGCACCTACCAGCTCTGCGACGTCTACTACAAAAACGAGCGCGACAGCGAGTTCGCACGGGCTGCCAAGCGCACCAGGGCCCTGCTGCACCGTGGGAGACCGGACGAGGCACGCGAGCTGCTTGACTCCATGGACGAGTCGTCTCGCGAGAGACCAAGCTACCGGCAGCTCTACCTCATGCTGAACGCATCTACGCTCATCACGATAGATGGTAGCGAGCTGGGCCGAGCGCTCGACCTACTCGACCAAGCCATCAGGCTGACCAAGCCGACACTAAGGCTCGATGACTTCAGGCACACGCTGCTGTCTCCGACGGAAGCCGAGTGCATAGGCCTCATGGTCCCGACACTGTGCTACCTGGGACGGCATGCCGATGCGTCACGTCTTGGCGAGGAGCTCATCGAGTCGATGGACAACCAGAACAATGGCACGCAGGACTGGGCCGATGACAAGATTGGCTGCGAGCTCAACCTTGCACTGAGCCTCGAGCAGGAGGGGCGCTACGCCGAGTCCCTCCGCTACATCGAGCGCGCCCACAGCGAGGCCCTTGACGAGGGGATTCTCACATACATGCCCGTGATTCTCTACGCGGAGGCGCGCGTCAGGTATCGCGAGGGGCAGAGGGACGAGGCCCTGGGCATCCTTAGGCACATCGCCCCGTACATGGACCTCACGGGGCAGCATGAGCACGCTGCTGCAGTACGGAACTGGGTCCAGGAGAACATGGGCGTGAGGCTCTGACGCGAACGCCCGCACCCCGCCATCGTTGTGACATAGCGTCTCACGAACGTTCAAATGTACATCATTCGATATGGAGTCATGCCGCCATCCCTGCGATGATGCACGTGTCATCGTAAGGAGGCACATCGGTATGCGAGGAATGCGGTACATACGAAAGCACATCGGCACCAGGGAGCTTGCCTGCTTCTGCGTGGTCGATTTTCTCTTCTGCTTGTCATCGATGGGCATAGCGCTCCTGCTCAGCGCCCTGCTTGACGCCGCCACAGCCGCCGTGGCCGTTGGGGACGTCTCTCCGATGATGCACCTGGCCCTCGCGTCGTGCCTGTACGCACTGGTACTTGGAGCCCTGAGCCTTGCCTCCGACGTCCTGAGGGCGCTCATCGTCAGGGACGCCATGGTCAACATCCGCGAGGGAGCGGCGCGCGGGATGATAGCGGGCGCGTCGTGCGGTCGCGTCTGCGACAGTGCAGAGCAGCTGACCGTCCTCGGCCAGAACATGGACGTGCTCGAGAACGACTGCATCACAGGCTCCCTTGGCATTCTGGAGTCCGTCTTCAAGATCACCATAGGCTGCATCATGCTCGTGCTGATCAACCCGCTCGTCGCGCTGATCTCCCTTGCGGGCATGGCTCTGCCGACGTTGGTCCCGCAGCTCTTCGGGAAGCGCCTGTCCTGTCAGCAACAGCAGGTTGTCGAGGATGCTGAAAGCTATAATGGGCGCGTACGCGACACCGCCCAAGGGGGCGAAGTCATACGATCGTTTCATGTGGAGCAACATGCGCTCGACAAGCTGAGTGGGATGATTGGCCGCTACCAGAGGCATAAGGCCAACCTCAACATGACGATGGCGTGCGCTCGAAGCCTCGCAAGCGTCGCTGGCATCGCGATGCAGTTCTGCATCATGGGTATGACGGGCGTGTTCGCGATATGGGGTTACGTCACCATCGGCAGCATCGTTGCCGTCACGCAGCTCTCGGGCAGCGTCATCTCCCCTGCGACGGAGCTGTCCGACAAGATCAGCAAGCTCAAGTCGACCTATCCCATCCTCGACAGGCTCGACAAGCTGAGCGACGTGCCGAGCGACACGCCGGGTGCCAGGCAAGAGATCGCGGTGTGCGAGCCGAGGCGCTCCATCGAGCTTGACGACGTGAGCTTCTCGTACGGCGATACGGACCCGGCCGAAGGCAGACTCTCCAATGCGCCCACGACCCTGCGCAACTGCTCGAAGCGCTTCAACGTCGGCAAGAAGTATGCCATCGTGGGCAAGAGTGGCTGTGGCAAGTCCACCTTGTTGGAGCTCTTGGGCGGATCCTTACGCCCCAGCTCAGGCCACCTCCTCGTAGATGGCAGGGCAAGCTGCGTCCCCGATGCGGCCTGGGTGCACCAGAACGTCTTTTTGTTTGATGACACGCTGCGCGAGAACATAGTCCTCGGGGGAACGTTCACGGACAAGCAGATTGGAAGCGCCCTGCGCCTTGCCGGCCTTGGCGAGGTGATCGCCGCACTGCCCGACGGGCTGGACACGCCGGTCGGGGAGGGCGGGGGGCGCCTCTCTGGTGGGGAGCGCCAGCGCGTGGCCATAGCCCGCGCCCTGCTCTACGGCAAGACAACGCTGCTCGTGGACGAGGCGACCTCGGCCTTAGACAAGGAGACTGCCGCACGGGTTGAGGACACGCTACTGGCCCTCGACGGGGTGACCCTGATAGCCGTGACGCATCAGCTGGATGCGGAGCATGCCGTGCGCTATGACGAGGTGCTCGAGATGAAAGACGGTCGCCTTGCAGCCATGTAGCTGACCGGCTTTACCCCGGCAGGTGACTTGGATCCAGTGGTTGCGGCCATCAATATCGTACACTTTTGCCCCATATCGTGGTGATATAGCCGCATTCATGCAATTTGTGTACACTGTTTGCAAGCATGACTGACGCCGCGCTATGCAAGGGGCGTGCGGCGCAAGGGAGAGGAGCGCTGTGAACATCACCATCGATGGGCTGGCTGCCCTGCGGCTGATCCGCGCGGTACGAGCACAACGGATTGAGGGCCTTAGTCCCGAGGTGCTCTCCCTGCGCACGGGCCTCTCTGCCCCTGTCTTTGCCGAGGGCAAGCGCTGGTCTGCCAAGCGCCTCTCTACGGCCTTGGCGCGCTTCGAGGGCCTCTGTCCCTTTCCTGCAAAACGGCCACTCGACATCGCGGTTCCCGCCAAAGACAAACGCCTGCGCATCTCTGGGATCAAGAACCACGTGTACGGACACCCACTTCCCAAGAACGCTTTCATCGATCTTGGCTGCGGCGTCTCTGTGGCAGGGCCCGAGCTTCTGTTTGTCGAGATGGGCGCCTTTATGCAGCCCGCAGTCCAGCTTATGCTGGGCCTCGAGCTCTGCGGTCGCTTCTCTCGCGATCCCATGGACCCGCGCGATGGTGAGGTGAGTTTCAACATTGAACCCGCGACCACGCCAGAGGCCATCCTCTCGTATGTGGGGGCCTGCAGGGGCATGGCGGGACTCAGGCAGACCCGCGAACTCGCCCCTTTTGTATGTGCGGGGGCATGGTCACCCACCGAATCCCTTATCGCTGCACTCGCGCTGCTCCCCTACCACCACTTGGGATATAACATGGCGCCGCTCACGCTCAACCCACGCGTACGCGTGAGCGATCCATGCATGGACGCGGGTAGCTCAGCTGTGCCTGGGGATATTCACACCAATGCCGCCCATTCTCGCATGCCAGACATCCTCTTTGGGAAGACGGGCGTGGGCCTTAACTACGACGGGGGCGTCCACCTGGAGCTTGAGCAGATTGCGCATGTGGCTGCCGAGGCGTCCCTGGCCACTGCCGAGACACCTTCGGCCACCGCCAAGGTGCCTCGGGCCCATAAGGTCGACAGCTCTGTCAGCCGCTCTACCGGCGAACCTTGCGCGAGCGACATGGTGGTTGCCAGCCAGGCCGTGCAGGCTGCAATTCGTCAGGTCCGTGATAAGTATGTGGATGACCGCAGGCGCGACAGAGACCTATGGTCCCAGGGTCTGGCGGTCCTGCCGGTAACGAGAGAGGACCTCTACCAGAAAGGAGGACTCGATACCCTCATGATGCGGGTCATAGATACCATCGAACACCTGGCGAAGCGAAAGGACACGACTCATTTTGAGGTGCCCGCATCACCCGCGCTCGCCCGGATGCGCCAGCGGCTTATTTGGATGCTGCTGCCAGGGGCGCGGGGCCGCCAGCTTGCCCGAGAGTACGAGCGTTACATGAGCATGCCTCACGGCCACATAGAGGAAGTGACCATTGTGTTCGTCTAAGGTCCACGCGAGGATGCCGGCGTGATGGGCCGGCGCGTGGGTGCGAGACGGCACGGATACGGGGTACTTAAACAGTGTACACAAATCGCTGATTTCCAGGCAAAATAGCCGAAATGGTTGATTTGTGTACACTAATGAGGATGGTGGCTCTCGGCCCACGGATGAATAGTGTACACAAATGGCGAGATTCCTAACAAATTGGCGTAATTCGCCCATTTGTGTACACTGTTGCTTGTGCGCGCCGCTGCCCGCGCGCACGCCGTTGCTTGGGCGCGCCGCTGGTCTCCGTGCCGCTCTTGTCCGCCTCGCTACTCGACGACCTTAAGCGCCAGCGACAGCGGCACCTTCTTGATGTGGCGCATGTGCAGCAACGCCACCACGAGGTAGGTGATGAGGGCTACGACAAGGTCGATGACAACGATTTGCAGGGTCATCGTATAGACGTAATTGCCGTTTTGCGCAGCCAGCATGAACGTATACACCACACCGATGAGCCTCCTGAGAATGGGCACGCTCACGAGCAGCGAAATGACTACGCCCACCGTGATGGAGCGCAGGTAGAGCTTGTCGATCTCACGATTCTTGTAGCCAAAGACCTTCATGTAGGCGATGGAGCGTGCGCTTCTGTCGATGAGCGTCTTGGTGAGCAGGTAGATGACGATGATGAAGATGGGAATCGAGAGCCATGTGACGACGTTCATGATGTCGCCATAGCTGTCCTCAAGCTGGTTGGCAATCTTGTCGGCGTCTGCCGGGGTGTAGTCGGACGCAAGATAGCGCCGATCGAGGTCGAGCGCCTCGTTGGAGAAATATCCATTGAAGTAGCCCTCGTCCTTGCCAAACATCCGGTTGAACGTGTTGATGCCCATGTACACGTTGGTCGAGACGGCAAACGAGGTCGCCCCATCAACCGTGATGTCGTAGGTATTGCCCGTCGTGCGGTCGGTGAACGTGGCGGGCTCGCCGAGCGTGATGCCGCACTTCTCAAGCAGACCGGCGTCTGCTATGATGCGCCCGCCACTCACGTCGATGCCGGTGTGGTATGAGGAACCCTCCCGGATGCCATATATGGTGATTGTCTCGTTGCTGTCATCGAGCGCGCGACCGCACTCGAGCCGAGTGACGGCGAAGGGCTCTGCCTGGTCAATCGTGGCCTGACTCATCTTGACGGGGTTCACGGCGATGTCGAAATTGTCCACCTTCGAGACGTCGGCGACGAGGTTGCCAAAGTCTGTGCGTTCGTCGTCGCTAAGGGGAGCGATCTGCTCGCTCAACTCGTGCGCGTGCTTGAGCAAGGTTGTGAGCTGACCGTCGGTGGCACCGGAGAGGTCCACACCTTGCTTGGCCATGACCGCGACAAACAGCTTGTGAAAGTTGGTGTCGGCAAGGTCGGTGAAGTCATCCACGCGATAGGCTCGCATAAGCAGCCTAAGCTCGTCGGAATCGTCCACGTCGGCCTTCGTGAGCTTGCTCATGAGGGCAAGTGTGCCAATGGCGTCCTTGTCAAAGTCGCGAAAGCTCGAGCCTGCGGCCTGCAGGTCATTGGCCACATCCTCGATGAGGCCAAGATCAATGCCGGCGTACCTCTCGTTGGTGGTGATCTTCTCGATGGCGGCCCATGCGGCTCGCTCGTCGGCAGTGCCGTCAATCCGCAGCTCGTCCTTGAGCGTATAGATGTGCTCCGCCACGATGCCGCGCTTCAGCTCGACCGCATAGCTGCGAACCGACGGCATGACGGAGAGCGAGAAGAACAGCAGCGTGTTGGCGACGAGGATGCCCACGAACAGCACGACGAAGCTCGAGGTGTTACGCAGGAAGACGCGCAGGCGAAAGCGCTGCACGTAGCCCATGCCCTCGGGCAGCGACGACTCCTTCTTCGCACCCCTGCCACCTCGCACCTCGCCGCGCAAAAATTGCAGCGGCGTAAGGCGCAGCTTAAGCAAAAGGCCAACGAGAAGGATTGCGAACAGCAGCACAAGCGGTACGAGGACCGTCTTGAGGTGGATGTCAGGATGGAAGCTGCGCACGTAGGGAGGCAGGCTGTACGTGTTGTAATACGACTTTCGGATAGTGTTCTCCACCGGGATGGCGTATCCAAGGCCCAGCAGGCAGCCCACCACACCCACGATCATCGGCAGCGTGAGATAGTGCCTGACCAGCTCGCCCTTTGTGTAGCCCATCGAGAGCAGCGTGCCGATGGTACTGCTCTCCTGCTCGATGGTGGCATTGGTGAGCAGCACAAAGATGAAGGCGAGAACGATCGTGAGGATGACCGTGAGGGTCAGGGCCGTGCTAAGGTCGCCCTCGTTGTCGCCCGTGGCATAGCTGATACCCTGGTTGTACTCGTAGTCGATCATGTCGCCCACCGAGACGCCGTGGTCGATGAGCACCTTGGCCATGCGCTTCTCACGGCTGACGCGATCGGCCAGGGACAGGTTTCGGTCACCAAAGAAGAACGAGTATGTGAAGGTCTGGTCACCCTTGGCCAGCGCGTCACGTGCCCCCGACCTGACTTGACCCACGCCAAACGTGAGGGCGTTGTACACGACGTCAGCATTGTTCTTGAAGAGCGTGACGTAGTCGGAGAAGGTCACGATGCCGCAGATTGTGAACGCCTTGCCGTCGAACTCCACGGTATCGCCCAAGGACAGCTTGTTGTTCTGCATGAACACACGGTCGAGCGCCACTTCGTCGTCTGTCTCGGGCGCGCGGCCCTCGGCATAGCTCACCTCATCGAAGCCCTCGCGGTCACCATAGAGGCGAACCGTCGTGTCGTCGATGGTACGCCCAGGGATGGTAAGGCTGGCATCATAGCTAAAGTTCTCGTGCACCGTACAGCCCAGCGCCTCAACATCCTTGATGGCATCTGCCTTAGCCTTGAAGTCGGTCATGAAGCGACCGTCCTCGACGTTGTACTTCTCGCGCATGCCGCTCATCATGTCGATGTTGTTTTGCGCCGCCTGCATGTAGCCGTTGCCAAGACCTACGGCCATCATCAGCAGAATCAGCAGCCCAATATAGCGCCCGAGGTTATGTTTGATCGAGCGCGGGTAACGCTTGCCAAGAGGAGACATCTGCACGCCCCCTTACCAAGTCAGCTCGGACGCGGGCGCAGGGGTGGGATTGGCCTCGTCCTCGACGAGAAGGCCGTCGCGCAGGCGCAGGATGTGGTTGCTCATCCTGCAGATGGCATCGTTGTGCGTAACGATGACCATCGTGGTGCCAAAGTCCTGGTTAACGCGCTCCATGAGCTCCAGGATCTCCTTGGACGTCTTGTAGTCGAGCGCACCTGTGGGCTCGTCGCACAGCAACAGGCCGGGCGCCTTCACGAGGGCGCGACCGATGGCGCAGCGCTGCTGCTGGCCACCCGAAATCTGGTTGGGAAACTTGTTGCGATGCTCCCAGAGGCCAAGCGAGTGCAGCAGGTCATCCACGGACAGCGGCTCCTTGGAGAGGTACTCGCAAACCTCGATGTTCTCGCGTACCGTGAGGTCGGGTACGAGGTTGTAGAACTGGAAGATGAAGCCAAGCTCGCGTCTGCGGTACTCCACAAGCTCCTTGCCGGCAATCTTGGTGATGTCGGTATCACCCACGATGATGCTGCCGGCGTCTGCGGTCTCAAGGCCACCCACAACGTTCAAGAACGTCGACTTGCCCGATCCCGATGGGCCGAGAAGGACGCAGATCTCACCCTTGGTGATGGTGCAGTCGATGCCTCTCAGCACCTTGACGCGCGCCTCTCCCTCGCCATAGTGCTTCTCGACGCCCTTGACGACGAGGTATGCCTCACGTTCTGCCATGCTGCCTTCCCTTCTTCCCGGGCGAACGACGACGGGCGTCGGGCTGCCACTTGGAATTTGAAAAGTATAACTCCTGGTCGCCCGCGCGGGCAAGCGCATCGAAGTTGCGCCGACTCATTCACAGTCGGAAAGGCACATTGGCAAATCTCGGAGCCCGCTCGTGGGGACGTACGCAGTACAGGCATGGCATACGGGTTCCATCGAGAATGCGGGCGCGAAACGGGGCGGATGCGGGGGATACGCGAACAGTGTACACAAATCGCTGAGTTTCAAGCAAATTGGGCCGAACACTTGATTTGTGTACACTAATGAGAGTGGCATCTCTCCACCTAAAGATAAACAGTGTACACAAATGGCCAAATTTTCGGCGTATCGTCGCAATTGGCCCATTTGTGTACACTGTTGCGTGCGCACGCAGTTCGCGCACACACGCGCCGCTGCTTGGGGCATGCGCGCGCCATTGCCTCATTCGTCGCCGCTGCTGCGGAGCAGCCCGCGCATGACCTGCTCGGGGCTAGCCCCGTCGTAGCGGGCAAGTGCTGTGATCTTCTCGCGCAGGCGCAGCTCGTGGAGGTCATCCTCGAGTTCGCGCAGGCGGGACCTCAGCTCGTCGATCTCGCGCTCTCGCTCCTGTGCGCGCTCCTGCATGTCAAGGATGCGCACAACACCCGCCAGGTTGATGCCCTCGTCCGTAAGCCTACTGATGAGGTTAAGCCGCTCGATGTCGCTGCGCGAGTACAGGCGCGTGTTGCCGCGCGAGCGCCCGGGGTTCACGAGGCCCTTCTGCTCGTACACGCGAAGGGTCTGCGGGTGCATGCCCGTCAGCTCGGCGGCAACACTAATCATATAGAGGGGCTTGTCCCTCCCGGCGTCGGCGACCCCGTTGGCACCCCTCGCGGCGTCCCTGCCGGAAGCCTCGTCGCTACGCGCCATAGCGCTCAACGTCCTTCCTGTAGACGCGTGTGTCGCCGCGACTCAGCGCCTCGAGCGCGTCACGCTCCTTTGCGGAGAGATGCGCAGGCACCTGGACCTTGACCGTCACGTACAGGGCGCCCTTGCTACCCTTGTGCTTAACGTCCTCGGCCCCCATATTGCGGAAGCGGAAGGTCTTGCCGTCCTGCGTACCGGCAGGGACCTTGAGCATGACCTCCGTGCCGCCGGGCGTGGGCACCTTGACGCTCGCGCCAAGGGCGGCCTCCCACATGCTGATGGGAAGGCTCATCTTAACGTCCGCGCCGTCGCGCTTGAAGAGGGGGTGCTCGGCGACCTTGGTGGTCACCACGAGGTCACCACGGGCACCGCCGTTCACCCCATACTCCCCGCGTCCACGGTAGCGCAGCTTGCCACCGTCTACCGCACCTGCGGGTACCTTGACGGTCAGCGACTGGCGCTCCCCCGTGGAGGGAATCGTGTAGCTCACCTTGCGCTGCGTACCCTTGAAGGCCTCGTCCGCGCTGACCTCGACGGTCATCGTAAGATCTGAGCCCTTGGCGGGACGGCTTGCGCGCGCACCCGCCGCACCCTGACCACCAAAGATGCTCGAGAAGTCAAATCCCGAGAATGCGCCGTCGCCACTGCGAATGTTCTCGAAGATATCCGCCCAGTCCGCGCCGTTCACGTTGGTGGTGTAAGTGTAGCCCCCCCGGTTGCGGCCACCTGACCCCCCAAAGTCTGAGCCAGGGATGCCGCCAAACATCAGGAGCTGGTCGTACTCCTTACGCTTCTCGGGATCGGACAGGGTGGTGTAGGCCTCACTGACCTCCTTGAACTTCTGCTCATCCCCGCCGGCGTCCGGGTGGTACTTGGCCGCGAGCTTGCGGAACGCCTTTTTTATCTGATCATCCGTGGCGTCACGCTTCACGCCAAGGATGTCATAGTAGCTTCTCTTTCCTGCCATGAGGCAGACGCCTCCTTTCGTTGTGTCGATGGGCGAAGGGCCCTCCCGACCACGGTTGCACCCCTCGCCCACCAGTCGTGCGTACATATCCGCGCCCGAACCATCAGGCTCGGGCGCCTTGTTAGCTCAAGATTACCCCTTACCCTACCCCTTCACCTGCGGCAGCGTCAGAAGGAGCGGACTCGCCCCCGGCGTCATCTGGGGAGTTGGGGTCAGGCTCTGGCGCGGGGCGCTTGGGCCCACCGCACGAGACGGTCACCATCGCACTGCGGATGACCTTGCCCCCCATCCGATAGCCCTTCTGATACACCTGCGCCACCGTCTCGTCGAAGACATCGTGATTCTCCTCGCGACCGACCGCCTGGTGGACCATGGGGTCAAAGGGCTCGCCCACGGGGTCGATGACCTCGACGCCCTCCCTGTTGAGGGCCGCGTACATCTTGTCGTGAATGGCCTCGACTCCCTCGACGAACTGCATGACAGCCGCATCGTCTGAGCTATTCTCGGCGGCGTGCTTGCAGGCACGCTCCATGTCATCGAGCACAGGCAGAAGGCTGAGCACCAGCTTCTCGGCGGCGCGGTCCTTCTCGGCAAGACGCTCCTGGGCTGTGCGGCGGCGGAAGTTCTCCCAGTCGGCCTGCAGGCGCGTGAGGCGAGTCAGGGAATCGGCTGCCTTCTGCTTGGCGGACTCGATCTCCCACGCCGCTTCATCAAGCTTGCCCCTCAGCTCGTCGCGTTCTCGGCAGAGCCGCTCGGCAACGAGCTTGAGGTCGCGTTCCGCCGCCTGCTCACCTGCACGGATAGCCGCCTCGACCTTCGCCCGCTCGTCCTCGTCGGAACCGGAGGCATCCTGGGTGTCTTGGGCATCCTTGGTGCCGACCTTTTCGGCACTAGCGGCGTCCTGATCACCATTCTCGGCAGCATCCCCAGACTCGTTCTTGGACCTATCGGTCGCACCTTCGTCGACCTGGGACGCGGTCGCATCGGCAGCTGCCTCGTCCTGCTCGCCCTCGACCTCGATAGGCACCTTCACGTCACCCTCCTTTGGACCCTCCTGGGGGACGGCCGCATGGGCCGCCCTGCGCGTATCTTTGGCGAACCACATCGTCCGTCACCCCTACTTGCTGCCCTTGTCGTCATCCACAACCTCGTAGTCGGCGTCCACCACATCGTCGGTATTGCCAGTGGCCTGTGCGCCCGAGGTACCGCTGGTGCCGGAGGCCTGCTCGTTCGTGTCGGAGTAGACGATCTCCGCCAGCTTGTGACCAGCATTCTGGAGCCTCTCGCCCGCAGCCTTGATGGCCTCGGTATCGGTGCCGTCAAGGGCCTTCTTCGCGTCGGCCACGGCAGCCTCGACCTCAGATTTGACGTCGGCGGGAGCCTTGTCGCCCAGGTCCTTGAGCGTCTGCTCGGTTGAGTAGCACAGCGAGTCGGTTTGGTTGCGGACCTCGATCTCGTCCTTGTGCTTCTTGTCCTCCTCGGCATGGGACTCCGCATCCTTGACCATGCGATCAACCTCATCGTCCGAGAGCGCGGTGGAGCCAGAGATCGTGATCTGCTGTTGCTTGCCAGTGCCCTTGTCCTTGGCGGTGACCTTCACGATGCCGTTGGCGTCAATGTCAAAGGTGACCTCTATCTGAGGCACACCGCGACGCGCCGAGGGAATACCAGTCAGGTTGAACTTGCCCAGGCTCTTGTTGTCACGAGCCATCTCGCGCTCACCCTGCAAGACGTTGATCTCGACGGACGTCTGGTTGTCGGCTGCCGTGGAATAGATCTCGGACTTGCTCGTCGGGATCGTGGTGTTGCGGTCTATCATCTTTGTCATGATGCCGCCCATGGTCTCGACACCAAGCGACAGTGGGGTCACGTCGAGCAGGAGGATGCCCGAGACGTCACCGGTCAGGACGCCACCTTGGACGGCGGCGCCGTCCGCCACGACCTCGTCGGGGTTCACTGACATGTTGGGCTGCTTGCCGGTCATCTGCTTGACAAGCTCCTGCACGGCGGGCATGCGGCTCGAGCCACCGACGAGGATGACCTCGTTGATGTCAGAGAGCTTCAAGTTCGCGTCATGAAGGGCGCTCGTGACGGGCGTCTTGCAGCGCTCGAGCAGGTCGCGCGTGATGCGCTCGAACTCGGCACGCGTCAGCGTATACATGAGGTTCTTGGGGCCGCTGGCGTCCATGGCAATAAAGGGCAGGTTGATGTCCGCCTGCTGGGCGCTAGAGAGCTCCTTCTTGGCGTTCTCTGCGGCCTCCTTCAGGCGCTGCAGGGCCATGGGGTCGCCTCGCAGGTCAATGCCGTTCTCCTTCTGGAACTTCTCGCTCATCCAGTCGATGATCTTCTGGTCCCAGTCGTCGCCGCCCAGGTGGTTGTCGCCGTTGGTGGCGAGCACCTCCACCACGCCGTCCGCAAGGTCCAGTATCGAGACGTCGAACGTACCGCCGCCTAGGTCGAAGACCAGGACCTTCTGCTCGCTGTGCTGCTTGTCAAGACCGTAGGCAAGCGCCGCCGCCGTGGGCTCGTTGACGATGCGCTGCACGTTGAGGCCAGCGATCTTGCCGGCGTCCTTGGTGGCCTGGCGCTGGGCGTCGTTGAAGTAGGCAGGAACGGTGATGACCGCGTCGGTGACCGTCTCGCCTAGGTACTTCTCGGCGTCCGCCTTCATCTTCGAGAGGATCATGGCGCTGACCTGCTCGGGCGTGAAGTCCTCGCCCTCGATCTCGACCACCGCGCGCCCGCCCGTCCCGGGCTTGACGGTGTAGGGGATGGTCTTGAGCTCGGAGCTAACCTCGTCGTAGCGGCGGCCCATGAAGCGCTTGATCGAGAAGACCGTGTTCTTGGGGTTGGTGACTGCCTGGTTCTTTGCGGCCTTACCGACGATGCGGTCGCCGTCTTGGCGGAAACCGACGACGGAGGGTGTGGTACGGTCGCCCTCGGCGTTTACTATGATGGTGGGCTCGCCACCCTCGAGAACCGCCATCGCGGAGTTGGTGGTGCCCAGATCGATGCCCAAAATCTTGCTCATACGCTATCCTTTCCCTTGTCCGCCCGATACTTCACGTGCCCGGCAGACATTGTCTGCATTTCTTTACGCTTCTCTTGTTCCCCTGCATTTTGATTCTATACATTATCTAAGTCTCTTCATGCTAGATTTTTTTATTCGATCCCCTTGAGGCTCGCGAGGGCAGCGTCGGCCATCCTCGGGTGATGTCCCTATCCTTATCTGTTGTACCTCTCCTTATCAAAGGGCTGCGTCTTAGGGCTGCGTCTTAGCCACATCTTGTAGCTGCACTTACTTCATATGCGCACACTTATTTGATATCTATGGATGATATAATAGAAATGGTAGAAGGATGGAGGTCCGTGCGGCATAGCCTGCAGCTGGGACCCTTACCTACCCTTGTTATGCAGAGCGCTCTGGAAAGGACTTCACCGTGTCAGAGAACGACCAGCTGCTTGCAGAGATCAAGCTTGACCAGTTCTCGCCCACGCCTCTCTATAGGCAAGTGGCAGAAGGCTTGCGCGATAGAATTGTGTCAGGGGAGCTCGCCGTAGGAACAGCCCTGCCCACAGAGAATACGATCAGCGAGGCCCTCGGTATCGGGATCTCAACCGTACGTTGCGCCTATGCGACCCTCGTGAAGGAGGGTCTTGTGACGCGCAGGCCACGGCGTGGGTCCTTTGTCTCTAGCCCCGAGCTCGCCCGGCAGCTTGATGGGCTCTATAGCTTCTCGTCGGAGACACGACGCCTGGGCAGGGTGCCGAGCACCAAGGTGATCTCGTTTACGGAGACCACCCCTTCTCCTGAAGTCAAGCTACAGCTTGGTCTCACCTCAAGAGAGAGGATCTTTGAGATCATACGTGTCAGGTTTGCTGACGATATCCCCATTATGCTCGAAGGTTCTCATGTGCCTGTCCGGATCTGTCCCAAGCTCACCAAGCAAGATGTCGAGGGATCCCTGTATGAGACGATAACCCGGGCTTCTGGTTCGGCACCAGCCGAGGCCCACGAGGTACACAAGGCGGTGGTTCTCGATGCGGAGCAGGCACGGGTCCTTGGCAGGGAAGCGGGCGCGCCTGCCTTCCTGATCTTTCGCACCACCCAAAACACACGCGGCGAGAAGTTCGAGTACTGCGTGTCGGTCTGCCCGGCCGACTCAACGCACTACGAGATTATGCTCAGTCCTGACAGCACGTCCATCTCCAAGGTACAGGCACGGTAGTGAGGGGCGCAAACTTAAGATCGGAGACCTACAGATGAGGCTACTTATCGCATCCGATATCCACGGGGCGGCCGACTGGTGTGCCCGCCTGATGAAGGTCATCGAGGCCGAGAACCCCAATCGCGTTGTTCTTCTTGGTGATTTGCTCTATCATGGGCCACGCAACGACCTACCCCGCGACTACGCGCCCAAGCGTGTGATAGAGATGCTCAACTCTATTGCCAAGCAGGTGATCGCAGTCAGGGGCAACTGCGATGCCGAGGTCGACCAGATGGTACTGGACTTTCCCTGCATGGCCGACTACAACGTGCTTTGGGACTCCGACGCCACGAACCCCGTCACGGGAGGACGGGGGCGCGAGCTCTTTCTCACCCACGGCCACGTGTGGGGGCCTGGCATCCACAACAGCGTTGATGCGTGGCCCACGCTACCGGCGGGGGCGGCCCTTGTGTACGGACACACGCACAAGTGGGTGCTCGAGACGCACGCCGATGGGCATCCGCACGCGGACGTCACGGTCTTCAACCCGGGCAGCGTAGGCATACCCAAGGACGAGATCCACGGCTATGGCATCTACGAGAACGGGCGCTTTGAGCACCACTCCCTTGGTGATGAGTGAGGCGAGGGCGGCGCGGTACCATGTTGGGGGGCGCGGCGGGCGCAGAGTGCGGTTTTTGGTGAGGCGCCGGGGCAGAATGCGCTTTTTGGTCCCGCCGCGATCGGAACGAGTGCAGAATGCGGTTTTCCGTGAGGCGCCAGCTGCAGAGTGCACTTTTCCGTGAGGCTCTGGTTGCAGAATGCGGTTTTCCGTGAGGCGGCTCGACGTTTGCCCAGGTGAGGAAAAGCGCATTTTACGGAAAAGCGCATTCTGGCCTCGGGACGTCACGGGAAAGCGCATTCTGGGCACGGGTCCTCACGGAAAGGCGCATTCTGCGAGCCTCGGACCAACCAAACTGCGCTTTTCCGTGAGGCACTGGTTGCAGAGTGCGCTTTTCCGTGAGGCTGCTGGGCCAGAGGGCTTCAGAATGCGCTTTTCCGTGAGACCAAACTCCAAGCCGAGATTTGCGAACCCCCGCACAACCCACCCCGCAGCCTGGCGGGGGGTTGCTCGAGCGTATTTGCCCAGTTGAGGCATTCTCCATAGTGCCCCGCAGCCTGGCGGGGGGGTTGCCCCACACCTCCCGGGCGCCGCGACGTGACGGAAAAGCGCATTCTGGCCTCGGGACGTCACGGGAAAGCGCATTCTGGGCACGGGTCCTCACGGAAAGGCGCATTCTGCGAGCCTCGGACCAACCAAACTGCGGTTTTTGGTGAGGCGCTGGAGCAGAATGCGCTTTTTGGTGAGGTGGCTGGGGCAGAGTGCGGTTTTTGGTGAGGCGCCCTGGGCCGTCTGGGCCAGAGTGCGTCTTTCCGTGAGGCGCCCTGGGCTGTCTGGGGCAGAGTGCGGTCTTTGGTGAGGCGCCCTGGGCTGTCTGGGGCAGAGTGCGGTCTTTGGTGAGGCGCCCTGGGCTGTCTGGGTTGTCGTCGATCTGGGCCGTCGCCTGCCCGGCGCCTGCCTTTTGCGACCCAAATTTCATCTCGATCGTGCATTGTGCTCGAGGAGAAGGCGACAGATCGTGGACGGGCAACTCCCCCGCTTGATCGGATCGCGCGCACTACCCACGTCACATCCGAGCTCCGAGTCGGGTATCCTTAGGGAGAAAAAGGCGAGGCGCTGTACAGAGGCAACACTGGGCGTCATGCGATGCGGCCTCGCGACAGGAAATCGGAGCCACCATGCCCATCAACATCCCAGACGGTCTGCCCGCCAAGAAGACCCTTCGGCAAGAGCGCATCTTTGCACTCGAGGAGGAGGCTGCCGATCGCCAGGAGATACGTCCCCTCGACGTTGTCATCCTCAACCTCATGCCCACCAAGATCGAGACCGAGACGCAGATCCTGCGTCTCATCTCAAAGTCGCCCCTGCAGGTAAATTGCGACTTCATGCGAGTCTCGTCCCATGAGGCAACACACGTGTCCCAAGACCACCTTGTTAAGTTCTACGACACCTTCAACAGCTTCGAGAGCAAAAACTACGACGGCATGATCATCACGGGTGCGCCCGTAGAACAGCTGGCCTTCGAGGAGGTAGACTACTGGGATGAGCTCTGCCAAATCATCGACTGGTCGCAGGAGCACGTCTTCTCCACCATGTATCTGTGCTGGGGGGCCCTCGCGGGCCTCTACCACCTATATGACATTCCCAAGAGACAGCTGCCCGCCAAGCTCTTTGGCGTGTTCATGCAGCGTCTGTGCGACGAGTATAACTTTCTCACGAACGGCTTTGATGAGGTGCATGGGATGCCGCACTCTCGCCACGCCGCAATTGAGACGACGGAGCTTGCCAAGCACCCGGAACTGCACGTACTCTCCGAGGGTTTCTCGAGCGGACCTGCGCTCATCGCCACGCGCGACTTTCACGAGGTGTACGTGACCGGACACTTTGAGTATGGGCGTGACACGCTCTCGGACGAGTACTGGCGCGACTTCAAGAGTGGCCTGCCCATCCGTGTGCCCGAGCGCTACTTTCCCGATGACAACCCCGAGAGACAGCCCATCTTCACGTGGCGGGCACATGCCAACCTGCTCTATCGTAACTGGCTCAACTGGGTGTACCAGATGACGCCGTATGACCTCTCGCGGATACCGGCAGAGATCGCCAGGCTGCGTGACGGCTCAAACGGCACGATCGACAAGTTCGGGGCGTAGGCGGGCGAACTCGGGCATGGGCGTAGGCGGGCGCGATGTTCAGACACGCGCGCGCGGCGCAGGCATTCGCGCGCGGCGCAGGCACCCCTGTGGCCGCACGCGCCGCAGGATCTAGCACATTTTGGCCTTGAGAGCTGCGGCGGCCCCGCGCGGATCGCTTGCAGAGACGATGGCGCGACCGACAAGGACGATGTCTGGCTCCGCCTCGACCACGCGGTCAATGGTATCCATTCCGATGTGACCGACAACCGCCACCATCACATGGCTCAGCTGCTCGTTGAGCTCACGCAGCGCCTCGAGTGGTGCGGCGTTCCCAGCCTCTCCCAGGTCAGAGACCTCGCTAAGCTCCGCACCGTCGGCACCGAGGCCAGATGGCACAACGACGGACCTGACGCCCAGTGTCTCGAGCTCGAGCGCACGCGCCACGTAGCCCTCTATGCCGGCGAGGTCACCCACGACATGGCCAGCGTGCTGTTGCGCCACGCCGAGCACCGCGCGAAAGGTCTCGTCGGAGGCAAGGCCCATCACACTCACGACGTCCGCCCCATACTCAAAGCACTTCTCGGACACATAACCGCCGCTGTGAAAGATCTTTGCATCGGCAAGCACCGTCTTGTCCGGAAAGGCGTGTTTCACGTGACGCACGAGCGAGAGGCCCTCTTCGACCAGCAGCGGATAGCCGACCTCAATAATGTCCACGGAGTCTCGTGTGGCGAGCACCAGGTCAAGGCAATCCTCCACACTTGGAGAGTCAAGGGTCAACTGCAGCTTCATTGGCATGAGAACCTCCCGTCAAAAACGTCACCTTCTCACTCTATCATCGGCGATCCCACAACAGGCTTTCCCTCATCGGGCATTTCGCTTATCGGCACCAGAGCACGGGTCACCGGTAGAGGTAAGAGACGATTCCGAGAATCATGCATGATTCAGAGAGTTATATGTGGAGAGTTGAACACAAGCATAGACGCCCCCTGCAAACGAGTTGTTGTTGAGCGATACTTATGTTTATGACTAACTTATTCGCCGAGCTCGGGCTCAACGAGCAGATACTTGAGGGCGTCGAGGCCCTCGGCTTTACGGTCCCCACCCCCGTCCAAAGCAAGGCCATTCCAGAGGTGCTTGCCGGACGAGACATCATAGCCTCCGCACAGACGGGCACGGGAAAGACGGCGGCCTTCGCGCTACCCATCTTGCAGGTTATAGCCGAGGCCTCTCGCACGGCCCGCGAACAGCAGGCGGCAGAAATCGCCGCCGACCGTAGGAGGAAAGCGGGTGAGGGCACCTCGTGCGGCGACCTCGCCGTCGCAGAAAAGGCCGTCTCTAGCAACGAGGGCGCGGCCAGTGGAAACGACTCGCCACCTGTCCTTGCCGACGCGATCGAGAAAGGTGCGTCAACCTCCGCGAAGGTAAATCCCGACGGGAGTGTCGCCAAGCCACGAAGGCGTCACCATATCAAGAAAAAGCTGGGAACATCGAGCTCAAGGGCCGAGAAGGCTAAGACGAAGCGGCCTGGGGCAGGTGGTAGCTCGGCTACGGCTGCCGGCAGCGGTGCGCCCAAACCAAAACCCAGACGCACGTCTCGCCGCCGCAAGGGCGCGCGCAAACAGGGAGACAATGCCCTCTCAAGGCAGGCGGATCCCAACGCCCATCCCTTTGGGCCATTCGCTCTGGTGGTGACCCCCACGCGCGAGCTCGCAGCGCAGATCGAGGAGGTCGTCTCTGTCGTCTGCGAGAAGACCAGACAGAGGGCCGTCGTCGTCATGGGAGGCGCAAAGTTCAAGCGCCAGATCAAGGGACTCGAGGCAGGCTGCGACCTGCTCGTCGCCACGCCGGGACGTCTCATCGACCTCATGGATCACGACCACGTGAACCTCGACTGCGTGCAGTGCCTGGTGCTCGATGAGGCCGACCGCATGCTTGACATGGGCTTCTGGCCCAGCGTCCGCCGCATTGTCGCGGCCTGTCCAAAGAAGCGCCAGACGTTGCTCTTCTCGGCCACCATTCCCCCTTCCATCAAGGGCACGGTCGACGCGATGCTCACCGATCCCGTCACCATCGAGATCGCCCGCGTGGGACAAACCGCAGAGACTGTGGAGGAGCATCTTTGTCCCGTGATCCAGAGCCAGAAGATCCAGCTCCTTGAGGCCCTCCTCAACACGGGTGGCGCCTCGGGAGAGAGGCCCGACCGCGTGCTCGTGTTCTGCCGCACCAAGCGTCGCGCCGATGACCTGGAGAAGCACCTCAAGAAGACAGGCATCAGGGTTGATGTCATGCATGCGGATCGTCCCCAAAAGGCGCGCGAGCGAGCGCTCGAGAGCTTTCGTGGGGGCAAGGTGCAGGTCCTCGTGGCAACCGACGTGATGAGCCGCGGCATCGACGTGAGCGGCATTGACGCTGTCGTGAACTTTGACGTGCCCATGGACCCCGAGGATTACGTGCATCGCATTGGCCGTACGGGACGAGCCGGAGCCACCGGTCATGCCTACACCTTCGTCGCGCCCGACGAGATAACCCCCCTGCGTGAGATCGAGTACTTTACCAGAAAGCTCGTACCGCTCTGGGAGCTAGCGGACTTTGACTACGACGAGACGCGCATCGTCCCTAACGATCACCGCTCCACCACGAAGCCCACGCGCAACCTCTTTAGCGGCTCGCGCGGTCGTGGTCGTGGCTTTGGCGGCGGTCGCTACGGCAGGCACTACTAAGAGAACTGCGGGGAGGCGTCTTGGGTACGTCGCCGATAGGCTTCCTTACTCACGCATGCGCCCGAAGAGGAGCGCCTACCCATACCGGCTCCCATCCCTGGTGGGAGCTGCCTTGCTCGTGCGCATACCTGAAGAGGAGTCCATCCTAAGAGGAGCCCGCCTCTTTGCTCAAGACGTCTATATCAAGAAGGCTCGGCGCCCGCCTACGATAGACGGGCGCCGCAATCGTTCCACGTACGCGCATATGGCACGTGCCATGCGTCTGTCTCTTGCGCTACGCTCCTGTACGAGCGGCCTCGACACTTGCAAGGGTCTCTTGGCCACCTTCGGCTGGAGCCTCGGCCTCGGCAACGTGCCTGTGGCCCAACTCGGACCACTCGGGGTCCTCATCAGGCAGAGAGCCTGCCTTGGTGGTGAAAAACTCCTTCAGACAATTGTATGTCACGATGATGCCCAAGACCATGAGGAGTACCGCAAAGACGAGCTGCAGCCCCTTGGTAGACAGCACCTCAAGAGTGGGGCCAGCGGCGAGCGCAACCACACAGCCCCATGCGCTCATTGCGAGCGACGTGAAGGTGCAGGCAAGCAGAAACGCCACTGGCACATAGAGCATGAAGCCCTTACGACCGGTCGCCTTACAGAAGACGGCGAGCGTGATCATGGTCATGCCACCCAAAAGTTGGTTGGACGCACCAAAGAGTGGCCAGATATTGAGGTACCCGCCAAAGGTAAGCGCGCAGCCTACGATCAAAGTGAGAATGGTCGCGAACCAGGTGTTGGTGACAACCCCCATTGCGCCCGCACGCCCGGTCTCCGGTGAGGCGGCGTCACCGGTCTTGAGAAAGAACTCCTGAAATGAGGTGCGGGCAACGCGCGCGACGGCATCGAGCGAGGTGAGCGCCAGCGCTGAGACGTTCATGGTCATGAACACGGTCGAGAAGGTCGCGTCGATGCCGACGGTCCCCATACCCCGCGCGACGCCAGCGGCGAATATCTGAAACGGCGTACTCGCGGCACCACCAACGTTGAGGGCGCCAGTACCAGAGGTGTTCATGTCACCGAACATGATGCCCGCAACGACGACGGCGAGCACGCCCACAAAGCTCTCGAGCACCATGGCGCCAAAGCCTACGGACAGCATGTCTGGCTCCCGGGCTATCTGCTTGGAAGAGGTCCCGGAGCTCACGAGACTGTGAAATCCCGAGAGAGCGCCACAGGCCACGGAGACAAATAGCAGCGGAAAGAGATAGTTGCCCTTTGCAGCGAGCGCAGAGAGCGTCTGGGACGAGACGACCATCGGTGCGGTCATGGTGGCCCTGCCGTTCACACCCATAACAAAGATGCCTACGACGGCACAGGCGATCATCGCGACCATCATGATGGTCGTGAGATAGTCTCTTGGCTGCTTGAGCACCTGGATGGGTACGGCACTGGCAAACACGAGATAGACCATCACGACGGCAATCCAGCCGTTAAGGCTCAGGTACAGCGGAAACGCCATGCCGAGCGCAAACATGAGGGCAATAAGCACGATCGCAAGGGCAAGCTGCCTTGCTCCGGTGAGCTTGAACCTGCGGCTCGCCCAGCCAAACGCGACGGCGACAAAGGTAAAGAGAATCGAGATCGTACCTGCGGCACCGGCCGCATAGGACTTGGCGACGTCGATGGTGCCCGCCTCACCAATGGTCATCTTGAAGGTGCCCGCAACCATAGAGGTGAAGGCAGCGATAACGATGCAACAAAAGAGCCAGATGAAGAGCAGAAACAGGCGGCGCCCCGTTCTGCCTATATACTTCTCGATGAGCAGCCCCAAGGACTTGCCGTTGTTCTTGACCGAGGCGTACAGGGCGCCAAAGTCATGTACGGCGCCAAAGAACACGCCTCCGACGATCACCCACAGAAGCACCGGTAGCCAGCCGAACATCATGGCCACGATAGTCCCCGTCACAGGACCTGCCCCACAGATGGACGAGAACTGGTGTGCAAAGACCGAGAAACGCGAGGAGGGGGTGAAGTCCTTTCCGTCCTCCATGCGCACAGCCGGCGTCAGCGCATTCCGGTCGATGCCCCAGGTTCGTGCCATCCAGCGCCCGTATGCGATGTAACCGATGATGAGAGCCACCGCCGCAACGATGATGACTACCAGACCATTCACATTCATACGCTTGCCTCCCTCACAGGATCACGGCGCAGGTACGCGGGCCATGGTACAAACGCCGACCCGTCACGAGCACCTCTCTTTGACCTTACGTCGTGGCTCAACAGAGCCGTTTCCCGTCTTGCCACGTTGTTGCGTTGGACATGGTAGGCTTATTGGAGTGAAGGCCACTCGCCACTTACCAAACCGAAACGTCCGCTTAATGCAACCCAATCCCAAGCGCAGGACCTGGTGTTTTCGAGGCGCAGGGAACGGGACGCTGGGGGTGAAGGTAGGGGTAGGGATGGGGGTCCGTCGCCCCACCGCAGGAGGATGGTCGCTCGTCTCGCCACGTCTTGCCGGGCCTCGCCGGGCCTTACTGCGCTGGGGTCACGCTGCGCCGAGCCAGGGCTGCATCGGTTTTTGGTAGCCGTCGCGGGGATACAGAGCGCGTCCTTTGGTGACGGCACGCACGCAGAATGCGCTTTTCCGTGAGGTGCCGGGGCCAGAGTGCGGTTTTCCGTGAGGTGGGTCTACGTTTGCGCAGGTGAGGAAAAGCGCATTCTACGGAAAGACGCATTCTGTGGTCGCGACGTCACCAAAAGGCGCATTCCGTATCGTATCGATCACGTAGAGTGCACCTTTCCGTGAGGCGCACTCCGCGCAACCGCCGCGCGTTGATGACCCCCATCCAGCAGGATCATCATCCACATCCACTTCCCCGATGACAAACCTAGGCAGACGAGACGGCGCGACGCAGGCACCAATCACCACCGCTTATAACGCCCAGACGGGAAACGCCCAGGCACGATCACTCACGGGAAACGTGTCTCCCGTCATGCAGAGTATGCAGCCCGTCCCAATCTTACGCCTAAAAACGGAGAGACCCTCGGGTGCATCATCAGCGGCAACGGGATCAAGCGCCCCAAGGTTTCGTGCGTCACCCCTGCTAGGAGAGGCCGTCTTCTTGATCTCAATCGGATAGAGAGTGCCGTCTTTTTCCACGAGCAGGTCGATCTCCTTCCCGTCGCTGCTCCGAAAGAAGAAGAGAGGGACACGCCGCCCCGCGTTCGCAAAGCCCCTGTACACCTCTCCAAAGGCGTAGGTCTCAAAGATCTGTCCACTCATCGCGCCCACCTCAAGCGCCTGCGGGTTGCTCCAGCCAGTAAGGTATGCAGCAAGGCCGGTATCCAGAAAGTGCATGATTGGCCGCTTACTCAAGCGCTTGAGCAAGTTGTTCGAGTAGGGCTCGACCAGCTTAATGAGATACGTACTTACAAGAAGTGAGAGCCAGGTCTTGGCAGTCTTCTCGCTGACGTCGGCGATGCGAGCAAGCTCTGCGTAGACAACGGGCCTCGAGGTGAGCGCCGCACACGCCGCCATGAAGTGACGGAACCTAAGCGCGTCTCCCACTTGAGCGAGGTCTCGTACATCCCGCATGACATACGTGTCGAGGTATGATTCGTATCCAGCTGACCTCAGGTCCTCGGGCAACGCGCGTATGGCCGGCAGTGATCCCGCACAGATCCGCCCGTAAACCTCGGTGACGTCCAGCGGCGTGCACAGAGCCGCCCGACGAGTGAAGTAGTCTGGGCTGGGATCATACGGCTCAGAGGGAAGCCCCTCCATCTCTGCATTGGATAAGCCCAGCATCTCGATAATGCCCACGCGTCCCGCAAGTGACTCCGAGACCTCCCTCATCAAATGGAGCGGCTGGAACCCAGTGAGCCACACGCTCCCAAGCTGGGAGGAGGTATCGACAACCTCCTTGATATAAGGGAGAAGCTCTGGTGCCTTCTGTATCTCGTCGATGAGCACGGGTGGGTGCCAGCGCTGCAGAAAGAGCGCGGGGTCCTGTCTAGCTGTCTGGAGGATGGCCGTGTTATCGAGCGTCACGTAGGAACGGGGGACACCACGAGACGCATCCTCTTCCATAAGATGCCTGAGCATGGTGGTCTTACCTACCTGACGAGGACCAACCACCACGACGACCTTAAAATTGTCAGCGTAGCGACGCACGAGAGGCTCAAGCGAGCGTCGGATGTACTGAGTCATAAGAAAACCTAAGCTCTTTCTCAAATCCGAAGCATACTACCTATTTCGAGGCAATTATCGAGGGGGTTCGTATGACGAGGCAGACGACCTTCCTCGACTAAGGAACGCGGACCGCAGACACACGACGAGGAGGGGTGACATACAGTAACGCCCCTGTGGTAGCTGCGTTCGGTAAAATCCCAGGTCACCGCCTCACCCTCGACGTCTCCGGGAAGCGCGCCTCGTCGTACGCCTCGGCCTCGACGAA
>ERZ773049.276-NODE-276-length-32791-cov-4.452743_pt1 | contig 32791 bp, 21 predicted proteins | sample MGYA00580633_ERZ773049 | MGnify/ENA primary metagenome ERZ773049 (study PRJEB29015, sample SAMEA2737991) | human oral metagenome | biome: human oral; feature: human-associated habitat; material: dental | place: China | collected 2066 ...
ACTCGCGACCCCAACCTTGGCAAGGTTGTGCTCTACCAACTGAGCTATTCCCGCAGCTTGTTTTTACTAAGGCATTTCTCTAAATGCGCTGCAAAGGTACTATGTTTTTTCGAACCTGCAAATTATTTCCGCCTTTTTTTTCGATTTGGCCGCTAATTTAGCTGCCGAAGCGTCTGTGCAGCCTTTGTCGGATTTATATATATAAGGTGTGTTCCATCCATTAACTCTTTAATAACCAACAGCTCGCTTGCGTTGTTGAAGGAAAAGCGGTGTGTTGTGGCATTCATCTTATACGATAAATGCAGAATGCCACATCAATCCGCAGGCCAACGTAAGGACATTCCCTTGCCGACATCTTTGCTCTTGAAACGTTTTTGCAACGGATAATCCCTCGGAACAGGTCTCCGCTCCAGGCGACTTCAAGGTCTTATGCTCTCAATGGTCAGAACTTTGGGGCGATAAGGCCCTACTTCATCACCTTATCATACAGCGTTTGATAGTCTTTTGCCACACCATACACCACGTTGTCGCTTTTGCTGATAGCCTCGAAGTGGCGGGCGGCACATTCCAATTTGGCATCTTCCGCACCACGCAGTTGCGAGCGTTGCCATTCGTTGCCCTTGGTTTCGGCTATGAAGTAGATGTGTTTTACTTCTCCCTCGTTGAACGCGATAGCCCAATCGGGATTGTAATGGCCCATAGGCGTGTTGATATAGAATCCACGAGGCAACTTGGTATAGACCACCACCTCGTCGTGGGTCTCCAAAGCTTCGGCAAAACGTTTTTCCACACCTTCGCTGTCAACTACCACAAGGTCGTAGAGCGACTTACAGCTTTCGATGGCATTAATGCCAATCTTACCCCTTAAGGTGTCTTTTGTGAAAATATCCACATCGTAAGTGTTGTTGGTTCGCTCATAACAAATCTTCTGCACCACGGCCATTGCCTTTTCGTCGTTGATGATGTTGCCCACCTTGCGGATAAATTCCTCTGGGTTCATTTTGAACTGATGGAAGGTTTCGGGCTTGATGCCCTTTAAAATGTCAACGATGGTTTTACGGGTTAGGCCTGTGGCGGCTACCAGTTTGCCAATCAAATCGTAGGCCACGCCCGAACCAACCGTCTCGCCCATATGGTAAGAGCGTGCTTTCTCTTGTACCATTGCCGTTCCAGTTTCAAGCGATTGTTTGTCGTGTATCTCGTCCATACGCCCTTCTTCCACAACAAGTCGTATTTCTGTTACACTAAGGTGTTTGTCTATGGCATCAATGGCTTTGCGGATAAGGTCGGCAGTCTCGAAATCCACCTTATAGTATGTCTTCACATTGATGCGTTTCCACAACTCCTGAAACTGCTTTTTCTTGAATTGTTCCTCCTGAAAGTTGGCTTCCTTAGGCTTGCGGGCATTGTCTATCGTGATGCTCTTCGGGTTGAACACGCAGTCTAGGGTTTGCAATATGCCGTTCTTTATTTCTTCAAACTGGTCGCCAAAGCTTATCGTTGCCGTTTCTTTTGCGTCAAAATACGTGTCTGTCAACTTGCCGTCGTCGTCCACATAGTCGCGCTTAATCAGTTGGTTGTAAATTTTGCGAGCATCGTCCGCCGTCACTTTTACCTTCTTTCCCTCTGCCGTTTCATACACATTGCCTTCAAAGAGTGTCTGGTCGATGGTTGCAGGTCGGTCGCTCACCACGTCGGCAATCTCGTGTTGCAGTTGTTTGGAAAACTCCTCATAGCTTTCGCTGGCCACCACTGTCAGCACATTGGTGTCGAACACGGCGTTACCCAACACCTCGGCATCTTGCCGCTCGCCGTCCTTGTTTACGCAGAGTCGCATGCCGCGTCCCACTTCCTGTCGCTTATTGGTTTCGTTGGCACTATTCTTCAGCGTACATATTTGAAACACGTTGGGATTGTCCCACCCTTCTTTCAAGGCCGAGTGGGAAAAGATGAAACGTGTGGGCTCGTCAAAGCTCAGCAGCCGTTCCTTATCTTTCATAATCAGGTCGTAGGCGCTTTCATCGCTGCTGCCTGTCTCGCCGCGTTTCACATTCGAGTCGATAAACTTGCCTTTCTTGTCTTTTGAGAAGTAGCCGTTGTGTACCTGTTCTGCCGTGAAACGAGACAGGTAACGGCTGTATGCATCGTTGGCACATGTGGGTAGCAACGCTTGCAACGCCCGCTGGTATTCGTCTTCAAACATCTCGGCGAACCTTCCTTTGCCGTTGTCGTCGTTGTTGTACGTGCGATAACTTTCCACATGGTCTATAAAAAACAGGCTCAACACCTTGATGCCTTTTGCAAACAGCACGCGTTCGCGTTCCAAATGTGTCTTGATGGTCTCCCGAATCTGTATTCTCCGCATCATGTCTTCTGTAACCTCCCCTTGCGAATCGCCCTCGTAAAGCACTATACCATTGAGCAATGTCACCGTGCCGGCGCGTCCGTCTATACGTTCTACCACATAGTTGTCGCCATATTGGGCAAGTTCTCCACTCTGCTTGTAAAGGTCGAACCCTTCGTTTACCAGTTTGGTTGCTTGGCGCACGTTGCCTGTATTGCCCATCAGGTCGAAGGTTATGCGTGCTTGCGGGTTCTTGTCTTTGCTCACCACAATCTCGTCTAGGTAGATAAAGCCGTTGGTGGCGGTGCTGCCCACTTGGCGTATGCCCTTCACCTCAATCTTCTTCACCAGCCTTTTGTTGTAGGCGTCGATGGCATCTAGACGATAAACCATGTTCCTCACTTCGCGATGCGTTGCCGAATAGAGCAGCAAGGCAAGTGGATTGAACAGCTTGATACCTTTTCGAGTGGCATTTTGGGCATTAGCACCTAGCACGCTCTGTGGCTCGTCGATAATCATTACAGGGTTTGTCTTTGCCAAAATGTCTATCGGGCGGCGGCTGCCAAATTCATCGCGTTTCGAGAAGATGATGCGGGCAGCGGCATCACCGCTACGTCCCGCTTGGTTTTTGTCCTCATTAAGCGACGAGTTGAAGGCCTGCATGTTGGTAATCATTGCGTGCAGGTTGTTGTCGCTGGCAAAGTTGTCTATCTTTGTGAGCTGTTTCGAGTTGTAGATGAAGTATTGCATGCGTTTGCCGTATTCGTTGGCAAAGTGGTCTTGCATGGTTTCAAAGCTCTTGTACACGCCCTCGCGAATGGCCACGCTAGGCACCACGATGATAAACTTGCTCCATCCATAGTGCTTGTTCAGCTCGTACATGGTTTTGATGTAGGTATAGGTTTTGCCCGTACCCGTTTCCATCTCGATGGTTAGGTGCACGCCTTCGCCCTCCAAATGGTTGATAGGCTTCAAGCCTTGCTCCCTCTGTATGGTGCGCACATTCTCTGCAAGGTCGTTTCGCGAGAGCATAAGGGGCGCGTTGCCAAACCCTTTGTCGGTAAAAAGCAGGTTAGGCGTTCCCTTGCCCATGTCCATGATGTAGTCAACGCTGTCGTTATAGGGCTGTCCTTGAAAGGCACGCACCACATTGCGCGCTGCTTCCACCTGAAACCCTTGGTGCTTATATTTAATTTTCATGTTCGTTTCCCTTCTTGTTGATGTATGTGCCACGCACCCGATAGCCAGCGATAAACATATCGAGGTTGTAGAATGAAGTAAGGTACGCCTTGCCGTCGGCAGCAGTTGTTCGGAAATTCCGAACAGCTGCATCTTCCTGCAATTCGCCTTCTTCAAATATGTGCTTGGTTTGCTCGCTAACGTTCCACCTGCTGGTTTGATATAGCTCGCACATCTGTGCCTGCGTAAGCCGCAGCGTCTCGTCTTCGGGCCTTACGTCCAATTTGGTCAAGCCGCTTTCGTCCATGTAGATGTTCTTCTTATTGTTTCCTTCCATGTCTGCTTAACTAATGATGAACTAATGGGTGCTAAATCACCTTAATGTTCTGCACGGCCTCAACTTCGTCCCAATCCAAGTGTTGCTTAAATAGCTCAAAGATATTAATCTTGGTCTTATCTTCTGCAAAGCAGCTGTCGCGGAAAAGCACGTGCTGTGGTTGCTTGGCAGTCATGGCCAGCACCACATTCTCGGTGATGTTATCGGCAAAGCAGGCCACCAAAGCATTGCCGTTTACGGCATAAACCTTGCATCCGTCCACCTCTTCGGTCTGCATGTGCAGCGACAGCTGCACGCCCCACGACAACATTGCGCCAAAAAGCAGGTCAAGGTCGTTGCGGTCGGTTTTGATGTTGCTGGCAAAGAGGTCTAGCTGGGCCTGCTCGTAGTCAGCAGGATGCTTGCTTACGTCCTCATAATTGCCGCTGTCTATGCGGAACACCCGGAAACCCGTGTCAAGGTTTTGCGTGGTCTGCGGAGACTCTTCCTTTATTTTCTTGCCTGCTCGGCGTATGCGCTCTTTGGCTATATCGGGTATAGTTTTGTAGCCCTCATCTCGTGCCGTGCTGTCTTCTGGAGTTTCTTCGGGCAGTTGCACGCAAATGTATCTGCGATGTCCTCCATCTTCGGCATTAAGCTGCATCACGGCATGGGCGGTTGTGGCAGAACCAGAGAAAAAGTCGAGGATGAGGGAGTCGGAAGAGGTCTCTGCAAATGGTATTAAGTATTGAATAAGAGAAACGGGCTTAGGGTAAGACATGATGTTTACTCCAAACAGTGCTTCAATATCCTTACCAGCATCTTCATTAGTACCAACGCCACATTCTACTTTTGAGATTACATCAGAAGGTCGTTTTATTCTCTTTCCTGTACGTATATAACGAACAGCAAATTTATTGCTCTTTATAATAAACGTTGTTCCATTTGCTATTTCATCATCTACTGTATTTTGCGTCCATTTAAATGGTCCAGTAAGCATGATGTCTTTGTCTGAACGCCCTTCAATTACATTTATCTTTTTTTCTAAGAAAACTCTATCATATTCGCCAGTGGGGAAAGAACCTTGAATATTAAACGTCAAACTGTTTTTAGGGAAGCGGATAGTTCTTATTGCATTGCCTTCATTTAATAGTGGCATGTCCCCACCTTCTATAACACCTCCATTGTACATTATGTTTGAAAGTTGTTTCTCATAGCAAAGTATATATTCATACTTGCCGCGAATTTTATTCGAAAGTGAGGGAGGGGTCGATGTCTTGTTCCATTTATACTCTGCTACAAAATTTCCCTCCCCAAACACTTCATCGCAGACTTTGCGCAGGTTGTGCACCTCATTATCATCAATCGAGATGAAAATCACGCCATCTTCGGTGAGCAGTGATCGAGCTACGAGCAGCCTGCTGTACATCATGGAGCACCAATCGGAGTGGAAACGGCCGTTGCTGTCGAGGTTTTTTCGGTAGCGGTAGCCCTCGGCGTCTCTGTCGCCACTGTCCACCAGCCATTGCTCACTGTCCACGGCATAGTCGTCGTGATAAACAAAGTCGTTGCCCGTGTTGTAAGGCGGATCGATGTAAATCATCTTCACCTTACCCATGTAGCCACGTTGCAAAAGTTTCAGCACGCGCAGGTTGTCTCCCTCGATATAGAGGTTTTCGGTGGTGTCCCAGTCTACGGAGTCTTCGGGAACGGGGCGCAAAGTATCGGTGATGGGTGCGGCAGCCTCGCGACGGGCAGCCTGTTTGCCAGGTCAGGTAAACTGATACATCTCTTCTGCGTCTTCCACGGCATCATCGCCAAGCGGTTGTTGCAGCGTTTTTGTTATTTACAACGTGCTTAACAGACTCCGTTTTCTCTTCCTTCACTTCGGTGAAACACGATGGTGCAATCCGAGAGAGCGCATCAAGGTTCAGTTTACTGTCGTCTGTCGATATATGTTCCAATCTTTCAGTTTTTATTTTATCTTGTCGTTTATCGTTTCTCTTTTGCTTTCAATTTGTACGGTTTGTTCGTGCGGCCGTTGCTACTTGTGCCTTGTTTACTGCTTTTCGCCAAGTTGTATTTGCCTTTGTACTTTGTAAGAGCACCAAAGGCAATGTGTGGAGCCGGCCTAAAATTTAGAGGGGTGTGGTATCTTTGTGATGCAAAACCAAGATAAACACTCCTCTCGTGTACCGAAGTACTTGGCAAAGTTATAATAAATTTTGGATTTACGCCCCATTTGAGGGTGGCAAAACACAGTTGGGTGTCGAAAAATAATGGTACATGTTGTAGAGGAGTAGGTAGTAGGGTAGTAAGTAGTAGGGTAGTAAGTGATAAGGTAGTAAGTGGTGCTGTGGTAAGGAGTAAGTAGTAGGGTAGTAAGTAGTAGGGTAGTAAGTGATAAGGTTGTAAGTGGTGCTGTGGTAAGGAGTAAGTAGCAGGGTACCAAGTAGTAGGGTAGTAAGTGATAAGGAAGTAAGTGGTGCTGTGGTAAGGAGTAAGTAGTAGGGTAGTAAGTAGTAGGGTAATAAGTGATAAGATAGTAAGTGGTGCTGTGGTAAGGAGTAAGTAGTAGGGCAGTAGGGGGAAAGTTGTAGAGTGGTTTTTGAATAGCTTAAGCGTGGTAAATATATTTTACAAAACGTTCTCTTCGGCTGCTTCATTCTAGCGCAAATCGGGGCCTAAAACCATGCGTTTAGGGCCGGATTGTGCTTTCGTGGTCGTTTCATTCTATCCAAATTTGCGTATCTTGTGTGCGTTTTGTATCACTTTGCATTTCTCTTTGCTCCGTGGCTCGCCAATTTTATCAGCTCCAAAATGGGCATTTTGCATCGAATTTACCATGTTTTGGTGCTGCTATTTTGCATTTGTAGCCTGAATATTTATGCCGTATAAACATAACATCACCTCTGTGGGAACTGCTATTTTTCACCTTTGGCTTGCAACTTGCGGCATTTAGCCCTGCGTTTTGTAGCGTTTTACCTTGCGTTTTGCTGCATTTTACCTTGCGTTTTGCAGCGTTTTGCACTGCGTTTTGCTGCATTTTGCCTTGCTTTTTGCTGCAAAACGCAATTGTTTTTGCATCGTTTGTGTATTTATGCAGTATTAAAATGGCTTGCACACTGTTGTGTGCAGTACCCCTTTTTACCTTAATAACCCCTTACAATACTCCATTTTTTGCGGTCGAGTGGCAGGCTGGATGATTTTAAAGCCACTTTTTGTGTTAGAATTTGCGCTGAAAAGATGACAAAAAGGGATGGTGAGTTGATTGGATAACCAGTTGTTGAGTTGACAAATTAACAAGTTGGCAAGTTAACCAGTAGGCGAATTGACGAGTTAACAAGTAGATAAGTTAACCAGTTAACCTGTTGTCGGGTTGACAAGTTAACCAGTTGACGAGTAGATAAGCTAATATGTAAGGCGGCAAAAAGCGGCAGGCGAGTGACGGTTTTGCCGCGCCGAACATTTATTAAGCATGTTCAATGCGCAGGCAATACCGCTATTTCTTCTTTTCGGCCTTGGGTTTCTTCTTCTTTCGGCTTGTTATTCCAAAGAGGTCTTTCCAACCGTTGAAGTCTTTTTTCAATATCAAGCCAATGCCTTGCGTGTTCAAGCTGTTGCGCGTAAAGTAGCGGTCGTTGGTTTGGTTGTACATCTTGATGGCCATGTTGCCGCTTGGGAATAGCAGATAGCGGATGTCGAAGTCGCCAATGAAACTCTTGGTGGTGTTCACGTTGTCGCGATAACCAAACTGACCATTAATCAGCAGGCGGTTGTTGAGCAACCTACCGCTGAGCAATCCTTCGTATTCGGCATTGCCCCAACCATCGTCGCCTGTGGCAATGTTTGCCCCGAAGTTCCAGTTGGTGTTGTTTACAACCGTTCCAAGCACGTTGTTAAGCTGCTGACTAAGCGTGCTGCTAAGCAAGCTTTGCATGGCCAACGATGTTGTGCTTTGTGTGCTGCTGTTGCCCAAGTCGGCATTGTTGCGCCCCTGCGTATAGAAACGCCCCACAGCCAGAAGGTAAAGCACCTGCTGGTTCATTTCTTCTTCGCCATTGATAAGGCTATATATCATTTGTTTGGCGTTAGAATTGACGGTGGGCAAGTCGAGGTCGAACGACACTTTGGGCGCGGCTGGGGTACCTGTGATGTTCATCAGGCAGTTAACGCGAATGTTGTTGTTAGAGAAACTCTTGCCAAGGTTGAGGTCTGAAAGGCTCACGCCGTTGGCCGTGTAGATGGCCTTCATGTTGAGCCGGGCTGCATACGGGTCGCCATTAAAGGCGATGGTGCTGCCCTGTTCGAAGGAGAAGTCTTTCTTAATTACGTTTTGAATGGTGAGCTTATACACGCCGTGGTCGATGGCGAAGTTGCCAAACATGTCGAATGAACCTTTATTATAATAGGTGGCCCTTAGCACGCCATATCCGTTTAGCGATATGTAGTCGCCGCTTTGCTTGTCCATGATGAGGCGTATGGTGGCATCGGGCGTGCAGTTCACCAAGAAGTTGAGGTGCAAGTCGGTGGGTATGTCGGCCGTGTTGTTGTCTTTATTTTCTTGGTTTTCGGTGTTGTCTTCCTGCGCTTTTTGCTCTTCGGCAGTGAGCAGCGCATCAGAACCCCAATGGATAAATGAGTTGTTGCTTACGGCTTCTGGGCTGGCCGCATTGTAAACCAGTACCGAATTGCGGTTGGGTGTGGCATCGATGTCGATGTTTACTTCACCGCTTCGCCCTCTGATGTTACAAGTTCCCGTAGCGAACACCGTTCCGTAGAAGGTGTTTTCGCCAAAGGTCTTGGTGTCGTATGCCAGTAAATTGTTGGCTTGTACGCTGAGGTTGTAGCTTAGGTCGGTAAGGTGGTCGTGCCTAATTTCGCCGCTTAGTGTGCCAACATTCCCGTTTCGGTCGGTAAAGCGGCAGGCGTTGAGGTCTATCCTGTTGGGTACAAAGCGCACCGTGTCGTTTGTCAGTGTGTAAACGGTGTTCAATGGGGTCATGGTAAAGCTGCCGTTGGCCACCAACCGCCCAGTAAGATTGATGTGGCTTAATGGTCCCGATAGGCGCACCTCGCCGTTGGCGTAGGCCTTAACGCCGTGCATGAAACTCTTGCAAAAGGTTTCCATAAAGGCAATGTTGGTGTTGTTGGCCTTGATGGCTAGGTCGATGTTGTTGTGTTTGGGCGAAACATAACCGTTGATAAAGGTTCTGGCATTCAGTCCGTCGCTGGCTATGGCATCTATTTCCACGTTTCCTTTCTCGTTGTTGAACTTAATCCCAGCAACCAGCGTGCCCATGTCGCCCTCTTCGAAGGTGAAATCGTTCACCCGCAGGTTGGCATAGGCATCGGGATTGGTGAAAGGTGTCTTCACAATGGCCGTACCTGTGGCGCGCCCACCAAACTCTACGGCATGGAAATTAACAAGGTTGAGCATGTAGCTAACGTCTACATCTTTAAGGTCTACCATCAATGAGTCGTGCGCATTGTTGGTGGCCGCTCCGTCTATGGCAATAAGTTGTTTGCCGCGCGCAACGGCGAACTTGTCGAACTGCACGCGATTTTTGCTGTATGTTACCTGCGAAGGTTTCACTTCCCAAATGGCATCGCCCACCGTTATGCCCGATTGTTGGAACGTTGCTTGGGCAGTGGCCTCACCAGCATCGTTTTTAAAGAATGTGGTTTGCCATTTCAGTTCGCCTTTTAGTAAGGGTTTGCGTAGGTTGTCGAACGAAACGGTAGACGAAATCTTGTTGTCGGCCGCCTTAGCTTGCACGCTGCACCAAATCTTTTTGCCGTTTTCGGCCACGCTTGTGGCCTTTGCAGCAAGTCTTAACGTGTCGTTCAGCGTGCTTACAGTCATTTCGCCGCCGTCGATGTGGTGCCCGTCGTAGGTGAAACAGGGCGCTTTAAGGCTGATGTTGAGCGTTTTTTGCGCATCGTTCATGCTTGCGGCGAAGTTAACGGGCTGTTCGATGCTTAGCGGAACATTGAAAATGTGTTGCAGCCAGTCGGTGTTGTCTACGTTGGCACTGATGGTGAAGTTGTTGGTTTGTGCGTTTGTAACCTTGGGAAGGCCGGGCATGGTGGGCACTTTGCTGCCGATAAGGTTGGTTAGACTTTGTGCCAGCGTGTTGTAATTGTACTTGCCCGTTAGCAGAATGTTGCCAAAATCGCTGTTCACCGCTAGCGAATGCAGTTGGTTGTTGTTGCTTACGTCTACGGATATGGCGTTAAGCTTATAGCTTTTCGTATCTGAAACCATCGCAAAGCGGTCTAGCTGCACCCTTCCGTTGGCCGTATTGAGCGAGTTTCCCTTGATGTCGGCCATTACAGCAAAGCTAAATTGTGTGTTGGGCCATTGCTTTGTGAGGCTTAGGGCAGCGGGATTGAAGTTTGTTACTTCGGCTTTTAGCTTGGCAAAGGGCTGTTTCGATGCCAGGTTGAACTGTCCTTGCAGGTTGAAATTAACGTTGGGGTCTTTGACATTTAGCTTTCCGTCGAAGGTGCCGTTGTTCCATTCGCCATCTACGGCGATGTTCTTGTAGCTGTATGCGTTGTAGAAAAACTCCTTAACATCGCCTTTTGCCTTTACATACACCGAGCCGCGAGTGGGCAGTTTGCCGTCGACGTCTATTTGGGTAGATATGTTTCCAAAGCGTTTGTCGGCCAAAATCTTGCCGAGATCTAGGGCGTTGGTTTCCACTCTGCCCGAAAAATTGTCGTTATGTCGGCCAAAAGCCACGGTTGCAATGCCTGCATCGGTGCGTATGATGCCCTTGGTGGCCACGTCTTGGCCATAACCGCCAGCCTCGCCAATATAGTCGATGTTGCCCAAACGGCCGATAACGGCAGGCACTTTAAAGTGGTTGGCGAAGTTGTCGGAAAGAAATTGCACGCCCTCGGCACTCACGCGAAGTCGCCTGATGTTGGTGGCCCAGCGCAGTTTGGATGTCCAATTGCTGATAGAACCCTCGGCTTGGAGTGAAAAATTGTTCGCGCGCGACGATATTTCGAGCGTTTTCACACGTAGGGAAGTGCTTGTGCCCGACATGTCGGCTTGCAGAAAGAAGGGCTTAGTAGAGGTTTTCAGTTCGGGTAAGAAACAAGCCAGGTCGGCCAAGGTGAGTTTTGACCTTTGCAAACTGCCACTGAACTGGAAAGAAGGCGACTGAAATTCGGTGCCATTGAAGGCGTATGTGGCCGTGATTTGCCCGAAACTGATGCTGGTGGAGGGCAAAGCGCAGGTTAAGTGCAGCAGGTTTGCCCGTTGCCTGTTGGCCGTAAGCTCGCCTGTAAGGGCTTTAACGTGCAGACCCGACTGCTCTTTGAACGACAAGTCCTTAATATTGAGGTTCAGACTGTCGTTGGTAAGGGCGTCGAGCGCAATGTGTGCGCTGATGTCGGTTGCCAAAATGTGGTTGGGAGAGAATGTTTTTGTCTTGGGTTTGTCGAGCTGATTGTAGCTAACACTGCCCCTTCGGATGATAAGCGTGTTGATACGCAGGTCGAGAGGCGTCTTAGAAGTGGTGTCTTTGGATGCCAACGAGTCGATGGCGAATTGGAAATTGGGTTGGCTTTGCGCCGTTTTCTTATAGAGATTGGCTTTTAATCCGAACAGCTGAACAGACGATATGTGGATTTTTCCCGCTGCAAGCGCTACGTAATCAAGCTTTGCCGAGAGCCGTGTGGCTTCGAGCATGCGCTGGTTTTGCTGGTCGTTGATAACGAGATCGTCGATGATAATTCGGTTAAGAAAGCCTAAATCCACCTTACCAACCGACACGTGGGTACCCAATTTCCCCGAAAGGGCGTCGCCGATAGTGTTCCCAACAAAAGCCTGAATAAAGGGAACATGCAGCAAAACCACAAAAACGAAGTACAGGCCAACCACAGCCCATAAAATAATATTTATTATGTGTCTTAACTTTCTCAATTGCTTTCTTTGGTTGGCAAAATTACATCAAAAAAATCTTAATGCGAAATATACCCACCGTTTTTCTTTTTATTATGTTTTATTTTGATTATATTTGCAACGATAAAGCGGTGGGTGGTGTTCCTATCCATCGCTTTCGGTGTTTGTTTTGATGGCGAGCACCATTTAGGCAAGCGTTCGTTGCTCTCTGCGTGGGCGCAAAGTGATGCTGCCAAGGCAAAAAGAATCGGACAAGAGATTAATCATTAAAATCAGATATATTATAGTTTATCATGGCAAATGTCATTAAGTTACGTAAAGGCTTAAACATTCACCTGAAAGGAACAGCTGCCCAAACGAAACGCGTTGTAGGCGCATGCGCAGAATATGTGGTGCGTCCCGACACCTTCGAAGGCGTTGTTCCTAAACTCGTTGTGCACGAAGGAGACCGAGTAGACGTGGGTGATGCCTTGTTTGTAGATAAGAACTTTCCTGAGGTGAAGTTCGCATCGCCCGTGAGCGGAACGGTTAAGGCCGTTGAACGGGGCGAAAGGCGAAAGATACTTGGCATCAGGTTGCAGGCCGACGAGGTGCAGAAGTTTCACGATTTCGGCCGTCGCGATGTGTCGTCGCTCTCTGCTGACGACGTGAAGAACGCCTTGTTGGAGGCTGGTTTGTTTGGCTATATATACCAATTGCCTTACGCCGTGTCTACCAATCCGCAGACAATGCCGAAGGGCATCTTTGTTTCCGCACTGCGCGACATGCCCCTTGCCAACGACTTTGAATACGAGTTGCAGGGCAACGAACGCGATTTCCAAACGGGATTGACTGCCCTCTCGAAGATGGCAACCACCTATTTGGGGATAGGGAAGAACCAAAAGGCCGACGTGTTGGTGAACGCAAAGGACGTGGAAGTGACGGTTTTCGATGGTCCATGCCCCGCAGGAAATGTAGGCGTGCAGGTAAACCACATCTCGCCGGTGAATAAGGGCGAAGTGGTTTGGACGGTCGACCCCACCTTTGTGATTTTCTTCGGAAGACTGTTCAATACAGGTAAGGTCAATCTTCTGCGCACAATTGCCCTTGGAGGCAGTGCTATGGCATCGCCCATGTACGTTGGTGCGCTGATAGGAACGCCTTTCTCGGTGATTTTGAAAGACGCTTTGATGCGCCAAGAAGACCTTCGCCTTATCAATGGCAACCCCTTAACGGGTACGAAATCGTGCTTGGAAGACAGCGTTGGCGTAAAAACATCCGAGATAACCGCTATCCCCGAAGGTGCCGACACTAACGAAATGTTTGGTTGGATAATGCCGCGCACCAACCAATTTTCCACATCGCGCAGCTATTTCTCTTGGCTTATGGGCAAGAAAGCGTACGATTTGGATGCACGTGTGAAGGGTGGCGAACGCCATATTATCATGAGTGGCGAATACGATAGTGTGTTGCCAATGGACATTTATGGCGAGTTCCTCATCAAAGCCATCATCGTTGGCGACATCGACAAGATGGAACAGCTGGGCATCTATGAGGTTTCGCCCGAAGATTTCGCACTGGCAGAGTTCGTTGACAGTTCTAAACTCGAACTACAACGCATCGTTCGCCAGGGGCTGAACATGTTACGTAAAGAAAATGCATAAAGCAGTATGAAAGCATTAAGACAATATTTAGATAAAATAAAGCCGAAATTCGAGCCAGGAGGCAAGCTCCACGCCTTCCAAAGCATTTTCGACGGCTTGGAAACGTTCCTCTATGTGCCGAACACCACTTCGAAAGTGGGAACGCACATCCACGACTCCATCGACTCGAAACGCATCATGAGCATGGTGGTTATTGCCGCTTTGCCAGCTTTGCTCTTCGGAATGTACAACGTAGGCTATCAAAACTACGCGGCAGCAGGTCATTTGGCCGATGCCAGTTTCTTTGATTTGTTCTTCTTCGGCTTTCTAGCCGTGTTGCCAAAGGTGGTTGTTAGCTACGCCGTAGGACTTGGAATAGAGTTCGCTTGGGCACAATGGAAACACGAAGAGATACAAGAAGGATTCTTGGTGACGGGTATTCTCATCCCATTGATTATCCCTGTGAGCTGTCCACTTTGGATATTGGTGCTCGCCGTGGCCTTCTCGGTGGTTATTTGCAAAGAGATTTTCGGTGGAACAGGTATGAATATCTTCAACGTTGCGCTCTGCGCGCGTGCGTTCCTCTTCTTCTCTTATCCTTCGAAGATGACGGGCGACACCGTTTGGGTGGCATCCAACTCCATCTTGGGCTTTGGTTACGACCTGCCCGACGGCTTTACGGCCGCCACGCCTTTGGGAGAGATTGGCGTTGGAGCCAATGTTCCGTACAGCCTTAGCGACATGATAACCGGCTTTATCCCCGGCAGTGTAGGCGAAACAAGCGTGATTGCCATAGGTATAGGAGCTGTTATCCTGCTTTGGACGGGCATCGCCAGTTGGCGTACTATGGGAAGTGTGTTTGGTGGAGGCATCTTAATGGCCTTGTTGTTTAAGCATTTGGGCATGACCAGCATCGAATGGTACGAGCATATCGTGCTGGGCGGTTTCTGTTTCGGTGCCGTATTCATGGCCACCGACCCCGTTACGTCGGCCCGAACCCACACTGGACAATGGATTTACGGATTCCTTATCGGCGCAATGGCCCTTATCATACGTGTGATGAACCCCGGTTATCCCGAAGGAATGATGCTAGCCATACTGTTTGCCAACATGTTTGCGCCCCTCATCGACTATTATGTGGTGCAGGCTAACATAAGCAAGCGCATGAAACGTTTAACCAAAAACAACAAATGACATCATGGCAGAAGTGAATAAAAAAGGACTAAACACCAACTCCAACGCCTATACGCTGATATATTCTACCATTATCGTCGTTGTTGTTGCATTCTTGCTGGCTTTCGTCTTTAAGGCGTTGAAACCTCTGCAAGACATCAACGTGGCCTTGGATAAGAAGAAACAATTGCTCTATGCGCTTAACATTCGCGACATAAGCGATGAAGAGGCTGCACAGAAGTATAAGGAAGTGGTATTGGCCGATGAGATAATAGACACCAAAGGAAGCGTTACCACCAAAGGCGAACAAGGCGGCGAGAAGGCTGGTTTCTTGCTCAATAGCGCCGATTACAAGGCTGGCCGCTTGGCTTTGTTCGTTTGTAAAGTAGACGGACAAACCAAGTACATCGTACCCGTTTACGGCATGGGACTTTGGGGACCTATTAATGGCTTTATCGCACTAGATGCAGACAAGAACACTGTTTACGGAGCGTACTTCAATCACGAAGGAGAAACGGCCGGATTAGGTGCAGAGATAAAAGACAACGTGAAGTGGCAGAACCTGTTTAAGGGCAAGAAAGTGTTCGCAGAAGGCACGCAGAAAGTGGCACTCTCTGTTGTTAAGAAGGTAGACGACCCATCTACGCAAGTGGATGTGGTAACAGGTGCCACGCTGACTAGCGATGGAGTGAGCGACATGCTTATCGAGGGCTTGTCGAAGTATCTTGTGTTTTTAACCAGTAAATAATCGAACGCAGCAGTTATGAGTAAGTTATTTTCAAAGGAAAACAAAGAAGTCTTTGTCAATCCGCTAAATCTCGACCATCCCATCATGGTTCAGGTGCTTGGCATCTGTTCGGCGTTGGCCGTTACCTCGCAGTTAAAGCCAGCCATCGTAATGGGACTTGCCGTTACCATCATTACGGCTTTCTCTAACGTTATCATATCCTTGATACGCAACACCATACCTTCGCGCATCCGAATCATCGTTCAATTGGTGGTGGTTGCGGCCTTGGTTACCATCGTTAGCCAAGTTCTCAAAGCCTTTGTGTATGATGTCAGCGTAGAACTTTCGGTTTATGTGGGCCTCATTATCACCAACTGTATCCTTATGGGGCGCCTCGAAGCCTTCGCCATGATGAATAAACCGTGGCCAAGTTTCCTCGACGGCATCGGCAATGGCTTGGGTTACGCCTTCATCTTGGTACTTGTAGGTGGCATTCGCGAGTTTTTCGGCCGTGGTTCGTTGCTTGGTTTCCAGCTAATTCCTGAGAGTGCGTACCATGCAGGCTATCTTAACAATGGCATGATGACCATGCCTGCCATGGCATTGATACTGCTGGGCTGTGTGATTTGGCTGCATAGAGCATATTTCTACAAGGAGAAAAATTAAGAAAACGTTATGGAACATTTAATCAGTTTATTCTTTAGGTCCATCTTTGTGGACAACATGATATTCGCCTTCTTCTTGGGAATGTGCTCTTACTTGGCCGTTTCTAAGAACGTGAAGACGTCTTTGGGACTGGGTTTGGCCGTAACCTTCGTGTTGCTTGTTACTGTCCCCGTCGACTATTTGCTGCAAACCAAGGTGCTAGGACCTGATTGTTTGATAGAGGGTGTAGACCTTTCTTACCTCAGTTTCATCCTTTTCATCGCCGTTATTGCAGGCATTGTGCAGTTGGTAGAAATGGCTGTCGAGAAATATAGCCCCTCGCTTTATTCTGCTTTGGGCATATTCTTGCCCCTTATTGCCGTTAACTGCGCCATCATGGGTGCCTCGCTCTTCATGCAACAGCGCATAAACATGGACCCATCCAGCACGCAATACATCGGTTCCGTATGGGATTCCATCTCTTATGCTGTTGGTAGCGGCATCGGTTGGACGCTGGCCATCGTGTCGATGGGTGCAATTAGAGAGAAAATGCAATATAGCGACGTGCCCAAACCCCTGCAAGGACTGGGCATAACATTCATCACCGTAGGACTGATGGCTATGGCCATGATGTGTTTTTCGGGCTTAAATCTATAAGATAAGGATATATGTTACAGTTTATATTAATAAGTATAGCCGCTTTTCTGCTCATCATCTTGCTGCTGGTGATAATGTTGCTGGTGGCCAAGAAATACCTTTCGCCCAGTGGTAAGGTGGTTATCACCGTTAACGGAGATAAGGAACTTACCGTAGAGCAAGGCAACAACGTGATGGCCACCCTCAACGAGAACGGCATTTTCTTGCCTTCGGCTTGCGGTGGAAAGGCTAGCTGCGGACAATGCAAGCTGCAAGTGCTGGAAGGAGGCGGCGAAATTCTCGACTCAGAACGCTCGCACTTCTCGCGAAAAGAAGTGAAAGACCATTGGCGACTTGGTTGCCAATGCAAGGTTAAAGGCGATTTGAAGGTTAAAGTGCCCGAAAGCGTGTTGGGTGTGAAAGAGTGGGAGTGCACGGTTATCAGTAACAAGAACGTATCGAGCTTTATTAAGGAGTTCATCGTTGAGTTGCCACCAGGCGAACACATGGACTTCGTACCAGGAAGTTACGCTCAAATAAAGATACCTGCATACGAAACCATCGACTATAACAAGGATTTCGACAAGAAAGATATTGGTGAAGAGTACGTGGCAGTATGGGAAAAGTTCGGCATTTTCGACCTCAAAGCTCACAATCCCGAAGAAACCATCCGCGCCTACTCTATGGCCAACTACCCTGCAGAGGGTGACCGCATCACGCTAACCGTGCGTATTGCCACTACGCCGTTTAAGCCGCGCCCCGAAGTAGGATTTCAAAACGTGCCCACGGGTATTGCATCCAGCTACATCTTCTCGCGCAAGCCAGGCGATAAGGTGGTGATGAGCGGTCCGTTTGGCGACTTCCACCCGATATTCGACTCGAAGAAAGAGATGATATGGGTTGGTGGCGGTGCAGGTATGGCTCCTCTTCGCAGTCAGATTATGCACATGCTCAAAACACTTCACACTCGCGACCGCGAGATGCACTATTTCTATGGCGCACGTAGTCTTAGCGAGGCGTTCTTCTTGGACGACTTCCACGAGTTGGAAAAGGAATATCCAAACTTCCATTTCCACCTTGCACTCGACCGCCCCGACCCCAAAGCCGATGAGGCAGGTGTGCCATACGTGGCCGGTTTTGTGCACGAAGTGATGTACAACACCTATCTTAAAGACCACGAGGCACCCGAAGACATCGAGTTCTACATGTGCGGTCCGGGTCCGATGAGCAAGGCTGTACAAGGTATGCTCGATAGTATTGGCGTTGACCGCGAGAGTATCATGTTCGATGACTTTGGATAAACGCATGTTGTAATACAACTCGCAGTAGTTTTTACTTTTTGAGTTCAATAATACACCGCATGGCGAATGGCAACAACATTCGTTATGCGGTGTTTTTGTATTCCAATATAAAAGACTACCTTTGCATTAAATTTTTCAGGATATGATTAAAGCATTGTTTTTCGACATCGATGGCACACTAGTAAGCATGAAAACGCATACCATCCCCACTTCGGCAGTCGAGTCTATTGCACAAGCCAAGCGTAAAGGTGTGAAAGTGTTTATTGCAACGGGCAGACCATACGCTATCATCAACAACATCGACTCCATTCTTCCCTTTATAGACGGCTATCTTACTGCCAATGGTGCATACTGCATCGTAGGCAACGAAGTGGTTTATCATCATCCCATCCCCAAGCGCGATGTTGAATTGATACTAAACGATGCCAGAGAGCAAGACTATTCGTGTGTGGTGGTGGGCGAAAAAGACATCACCACCTATAATTATAAGGACAACATCGACCGCATTTTTAGGCGTACGCTTGATATTCACGGCATTGATTATCACTTACCAATCGAGAAAGTGATGCAAAACGGCATTTTGCAGCTTACCCCTTTCGCCACGGTTGAACAAGAACAGCAGCTAATGCCTCGCATCCCCGACTGCGTTTCTGGTCGTTGGCATCCTGAATTTATGGACATTACCTCGCGAATGGCCGATAAGGGTAGGGGACTTGCCGCCATTGCCCAACACCTCGACATACCTATTGATGCCTGCGCCGCCTTTGGCGATGGTGGAAACGACATCAGTATGATACGTGCAGCAGGCGTAGGCGTGGCAATGGGCAACGCCGGTGACGACGTAAAGCAAGCTGCCAACTTTGTTACAACGCATATAGACGACGATGGTATCATGCACGCCATGCAACATTTGGGGATTATTTGAGGTAGGTCCTAAAAATTACCTTTGCTGTATTTTTAGCTTTTAGCAGAGCAGGTTTTGCTTATTTCTTGAAGGAGCAAAGTGCACTATGCTTTCTGAAAGCGTAAGCCAAAGATGCCAGATAAAAGCAAAAAAGAGAGTGAAGAGCAATACAAGGAACTGCGACTGAACTTTTACGGGGAATGTTTGTAACATGCCTTTTGGTTCATTCCCGAGTGACCAACGCCATCTTGTGTTGAGTATTTTTTATTCAGTTCCGGATGACTTGTTTCAAAACATTTCGTACTGGCCATATTTTAGAAAGTTGTTTGTATCTTTCACTTTGCCATCAACGTATCAGCACAGTTGCATTTGCAATGCTATAAGAAACATTGTGTACGACTACAAATGCCTTGTAGTGTCCGTACAAGACACTTTGTAGTATCAGTACAAGTACCTTGTAGTGCCAGTACAAGCACCTTGTAGTATCAGTACAAGCACCTTGTAGTATCAGTACAAAACGGCTTGTACTGATGTTTGTGCCCGATATGTGCTCGTTTACTCATAGTACAATTAATTCCAAAACCAATTCTCTTTTGATTGTAAGTATCGTTGAAACATTTAATTTACAAATATAAAGCATGACGCATAATCATAACGAACCAGTAAGGTTGATAAGAAAAAGATTATTGATTGATTGCTAAACATTATAATGTAGTTAGTGCTTCTTGTCATACCATCTGCTCTTTGTGCCTATTGTTAATATAAAAGAAATGCTAGTGAGCAACACCTTATAATTGTTATTTTATCTGTATTATTGTAGGATAAATCATCTGAATTTTGTTTTTGTCGTTTATTTTTCATACATTGCGGCCAAAAATAACTTTGTAACGAATTTCAAAAAACAGATATAACTATGTCGAAAATAACAAAAACATTATTAGGTATAGCTGCTGGAGCAGCTGTTGGTGTAGGATTGGGTATTCTTTTTGCCCATGACAAGGGAGAAAACACTCGTAAAAAAATTAAAGGTTCTGTAACTGATAAAGTGGATGACCTGAAAGAACAACTAGAACGTTTTACCAAAATGTTCAATGAAAAGTCATCGAAGTTGAAAGGGACTTTAGAAGAGAACGTAGACTACCTCTTGTCTGAATCAAGTTGTAAATCAGAAGAACTGATTGAATTACTGGAGAAGAAGTTAGCTTCTTTGAAAAAAGAAGCAAAGAAACGGATGGGTTAAACTTGTGTATTGATTACATTTAAATTTTATAAGTCATGAAAAAAGGTTTCACATTAGTTACTTTAATTTGTTTAGTCGTAGTGGCTGTACTTTCTATTTCGTGTAGCAAGAGCGACGACCCTGCTGATAATGATTTGTTTGTAGGGAAGTACCACGGTACAATATCTTATACCGTTGACTATAAACCGAAAATCGTTGATAATGGTACCGTAACTGTTATTAAAATAGGAAACAGTTACAATTTTGTTTTTTCAGATGGAATCCCTGACATTAAAGATGTTAAATTCAAAAAACAAGGAGATCACACTTTGGTGAACATCGATTTTAAGAATGGGATAAAAGCAATTAATATCACTGCTTCTAGATTAAGTATTGTGTACAAACAAGATGTAAAGACATGGACTGCTATTGCAACGAGATAGTTCAAAGCTTTCAAACAAAAAAGCCCCGAAGTATATCATACCTCGGGGCTTTTCGTTTATTAGGTGAATTTAAATAATAGCAGAGATTAAAAAATCTGCTTATCTTTTCTTATTTCTTCTTTTTGAATATCAAATTTATCAAGAATAAAATAACAATAGCTCCGATAGCTCCTGTTAAGATAGACCCAATCCATCCTTCTCCAAGCGAGATGTGAAACACGCTTCCTAAAAGCCACGAGCCCACGCCACTTCCAAGAACACCAACAATGATGTTGCCGATAAGTCCTAATCCACTGCCTTTGTAGATAGTTCCTCCCAGCCATCCGGCGATGGCTCCAATAATAAGTGTAGCAATAATACCCATAAGTTATTCATATTAAATTTGAATACAAAGATAAGACTTTCTGTCCAAAATACCAAATTGCGATAATCATTGCTGTTTTGTAAAACCTAAAACAACTTATTTTTTCTTGGATGTTGAAAACGTTTTTATCCTAGATGGCTAACAAGAAAGATGCAATGTTCGCCCCCTAGCAGGCATAACTATTGCTATTATGCACTCTGCATAACTTTCTTGTTCGGAGAATTTCCAAGAGAAGGACTGGAAGTTTTCCCAAGCTTGGAAGTGTATTCCACATTGCCGATACACATTTCCAAGCTAGTACTACAATAGAGCTAACACACAGCCACGAAGGACTAACAAACCATGACCTTTATTTAGAATGGGTAACCAATGGCTAAATGTAGGCTTTGACTATTTTTAAAGCGCCCCATATTGTAGAAACCGCTCTTGTAAGGCACATGAATACCAATGCCCCAATCTACACGAATTACAAAGAAGTCGAGGTCGTAACGCAGGCCTATCCCTGTGCCAAGAGCCATTTCCTTAGCTAGGTTCTTTACATTGAACGTGGCGTTTGGCCGCATGCTCGATGAGTGCATGGCCCAAACGTTTCCAGCATCGATGAAAACCGCTCCATAAAGGCTACCGATGAGTCGTGGACGATATTCGAGATTGAACAATAACTTGATGTCGCCCGTTTGGTCGAGGTACGAGTTTGTGCTTGCCGTAGGATAATAAGCCCCTGGCCCGATGCTACGAGCCGTAAATGCCCTGATGCTGTTTGCACCGCCCACATAAAATTGTTCGCTATACGGAGCCTCCGTAGCGTTGCCGTAACTCCATATCGCACCTGCCGAGGCATGAGCCACAAGTTGCGAATGAGCATTTAGTTTCCACGTTTTACGCCAATCGGTTTCAATCTTAAAGAAGTGCGCAAAGGGGTTCTTAAACAGCGTTTTGTCTTTCTCGTCCCATTTCTTACCTGCCGCCATATAAGCCAATGACAAGAGGTTGGAGGCTTCACTAAAAGTGGTTTGCCACCAAATGGGATGACGATAGCGCGACGGACTGTTGAAGATGTAGCTGTAACGCATCTTGGGAATGAACACATCTTTCATTGTCACCTTCAAATATGGGTTGGCGTTGAGGATGGAATCAAACACGGCTGTGTGGCTCGTCATGTAGTTATATTGCAGCGAGATGGGCGAGAACTGGTGCATCGACCGCTCGGAGGTCTGCACGTTGTAGGTGAGTTCGCCCGAAACGATGTGCCTTTTGAAGTAGCTGCCCCTGCTGATAACACTGGATGCCACCTTGATAAGCGACGAAGGCGTGTTGTAAAAGCGGCGCGACTGCCAAAATGGAGCAAAAAGACGAGGGAACTCTAACGAGGCCGACGCACCGTATTCGTACGATTGCATCTGTGCAGCAGCTCCATTAGCACTGTGGCCTGTTTGCCATTCGTACGAACCAAACACATTAATGTCTAGCTTTTCAGCGCCGCGGAAGGCGTTACGTCTGGTGAAACCCATAATGACGGCAGGCCCCATGCGCCCGTTGGTCTTGCCTGTGTAGTTGGTTTCAACGTAAAAGTCGTAGGGTTTATCGAGCAAGCCCGTTATGGAAAGGTCGAGCGTGTCAGCTAACGAAGTGGTATCGCGTGGGGTAAACTTAAAATCGGTCATGCTGAAAAGTCCCATGTCCATCAGTTTGGTCGAAGTAAGGTTCTCGTCGCGATAGCGATACATGTGTTCTGGCCGTAACATGATGTTACGCATCAAGATACGCGAACGTATGGGCGGACGTTTGCCGTTGTAATACACGGTAAGTCTTTTGCGCTTTACGGAGTCGGTAAGTGTTTCGCCCATTTGCTTGCGGAGGTAGAAGTCTATTTTACCAACATACCACCGACGTTTAGCCGTTTCGGGCATGGTGGCTGTGGGCAACATCTTCAATTGTACCTTTTGTGGAACCTGTATGGTGTCGGCAAGGAACGAGGAATAGCCCGGCTGGTAATAGTAATAGCCGTTATCGCGCAACAAATTGCTTATGCGGTTGCGCTCTGTATCGAGCGACGACACGGAGAAAGGACTGCCCTTTTGCAACTTCGAGATAGAGGCGCGCGAGGCAATGAGCTGCGTTATTTCGGGCGGGAAGTTGAGATAGGCCACCGAGTCGAGCGTGTAAAGTGGGCCAACGCTGACAGAATAGCCAATCTTGGCCTTCTTGGGGTTCTTTTGTGTTAGCACTTCGTACTTCACTCGACCTTGAAAATAGCCATTATTCTTCAATGTGTTCTGCGCAACCGATGCGCGCAAGGCGGGGTTTACCCAGCTCATCAACACTGGGGGCTTGCCAAAGGTTTTGCTTATCCACTTGCCTGCGCCCGATGTAGACTCCGAAAAGGCGTTCCATACCCAAAGGCTTATGGGGAAAGGGGTGCGATAATAGCTGCTACCCATGAATGCACCATTGGGTGCGCAATCCAAAGCAGCCTCCATTTCTTCTTGTGTTGAGGAGAAATGCGAGTTGTCTTCGTAATTCGAATACTTTATTTTCGTAAGGCCAACGTACAGTTGGTCGCCTTCGGGAACGCCCTTCGTGGTGGAACAAGAAGTAGCGATAAGCGTTGCGACACAAGCCAACAATGCCGAGAAAACGTGTTTGGGGTTATTCGCCATCTTTCTTTTCTTTATTTAGTGAGTCGGGCGTTGCTGGCAGCACCACCTCTTCTGGAACTTTAAGTCGGAATATATCGCGGAAGTGGCGCAGCTTTCTTCGCCAAATAAAACCAACGCCATACTTTCCGATGTCGCCTTCCAGCCAATCGTAGCTGTTGCGGTTGTAAAACATTTGCATGTAACGTGTAGAACCTTGGTTTAGGCGATACTCCAACGATACGTTATTAAAGAAAGTGTTGTCGTTTCGCCCGACATCGGAACCAGACGAGACTTTACCACCAACGATAATACGAAGTCTGTTGCTCCACAATCGTTTGGCAAACTTAAACGAATAGTCGGTGTGCATGTTGCCACTGGCATCCGTTACGTTGTCGAGACCAATACTTAGGTCGAGTGTTCGCAGGGCGTTGCCCGTGATGTTGTTTATCTGACTTTGCAAGAATGCACTTAAAGCATTGTTCATAGAGAAACTGCTGGTGTTGCCGTCTGCCAAATACATGCCCGTGGTGAGCATCGTAACAGCTAGTTTTCCGCGTTCGTCGCTACCCATCGTTTTAAGCTGGTTGCTAACCGTCATGTCTTGCGGCGCGTCGATGGTAAATTCCAATCCCATATTCTTCAAGGTCTTGGTCACAACCACACCACATTCAAATTCAACGATACGGCCGTCTCTGCCGTTAGTGCTGACAGAGGCCTTCGTTATCTCGGTTGCAGTGATATTTAGGCGTGGGTTCATGGCATCTCCCGTAAACTCAATATAACTTCCGTTCTTAATGGTAAAGGTTTTAAGCGGAATAACGGGGAGCGAGTACTTCATCTCGCCGTTGTTAAGGGTGTAACGTCCTGTAAGCCTTAGTCCGTTAACCGGAGTGTATTGCATGCGCAAGTTGCCACCACCCATCAAGTCGATATAGTTAGACTTATCGGCATTGAGCGCACAAAGAATGTGCGCATTGGGGTCGATGTTCATGCTCAGGTCCATGTTAAAGCCCGTCAATGCGGGGCGATTGATAATTTCGGCTTTGTTTTCTGCAAAGTTGGTAAACGACACTAAGTCGTCCATCTGATTGTCGGTAGAAAGCGGTGAGTCGCGCAGAACGTAAGTCATGTCGGTGGCGTCAAGCACATCCAGCTTACCGCGCAGGTTCAAGTTGCTCACTTCGCCCGACATTCGGCCAGAGAAGTTAACGAATACTTTGCCAAACACTTCGGAACGATAGTTCTCCTTGGAGTTGATAATCTCGTATTTGTTGGCACGCATGCGCATGTCCATCCGCATACGGTCGGGATTAGAGAAGTCGAATTCGCCCGAAATGTTCAGCGGACTGTCGTTGTGGGCAAACACTTCGAAGTTTTCGAACAGCAGATGACTGTTCACAATGCGCACGGGGTCGTTGGCAAAACGTAGGGTTACGCCATACGGGTCGCTGAAAACGTGAGCCGAATCAAGGAAAACTTCGCCGTTAATCATAGGCTTAGACAATGCGCCCTTGATGGCTAACTCGCCTTCGGCGTAACCATTAAGTCCGAACATGCGCTGGGGTATAAATCCGTTTACGATGGTAAGGGGCAGCCGTTCGAGTTTTAAGGTGGCATCAAGCTGCCCACCACGAGCCGAATTGTACGTACCCGACAGCTGACCAACCTGTATGTCGTTCTGACTTAGTGTGCCATCAATGTAGTGTCCGCCGTCGGATTTCGGCATGTAAACAAATTCGGAGCTGAGATTTCCCATCGGACTATGCTGATAAGCCAAGTCGGTAACCGACACGGCCGACGAGATTGACAACGCATCTTTGGTTTGTATTGCGTGGAAATCGCCGTTAAGCGTACCCGACACTTCGGGCATGTAGGGCAAAACGGAGAATAGTTTCTCAAGATTTAAGCGGTTTAGCGAGAGCGTAATGTCTTGCAAAGCCTCTTCGTTCTCGTTGTTGGTGGCCAGTTGGATACCGGTTCCGTCTGTCGACCTTAAACGTAAGTCGGCGCGAACGCGGCGATCGTCGCCCATAAACACATAGTTGCTGTCGTTGACGGCGAATTCTTTATAACCCAAAACGGCCTCACGGTCCATCAAACTAAGCCGTATACCCTTGTCTTCCATCGTGGCACGCACGCCCATGCCGATGCCCAGCTTGTTGTTTTCGTCGTAAATCTGCGCTTTGATGTATGTTCCGCGCTCTTCCAATGCACCATTTAGGAGGGCATTAAACACGTATTGAGGATTTTTCTTGTTGTTGCGCACCTGCACCGAGTAGGCTATTTGGTCGGCATCAGACTTCAATGCCAAACGCACCGTGTCGATAAGTACGCTGTCGGCCACCAGCTGGTTGACGTTGAGATAACCATTTAGCCCGGCAACGGGCGACGAATGGAGGTCGGCAGACATTTCGCCCACCGAGTAGCCATACTTACGTAACACGCGCATAAAGATATTCTGACGTCCACTTTGCAAGTTGATGTTGGCTAAGGGCAAGCGTTCGCGCAGTCGTGCCTCGTTTAGGTGTTTTGTGGCAAGTTGGTGTTGCAGTTCTTTCCAAAAGCCCATGCCGCGATTTAAGATATAGGCATAGCCGCCCTTGCTATTCATTTGCAAGGCAAGGTCGCCGCAAACTAGGTTGGCGTGGGTGGTGTCGCGATTGGTAAAGAGGTTTACGGCCATTGCGCCAAGACGATAATCTTTGGCCGTGTCGTTAACCATGATGTCGGCAACATTGCCTTCTAGTTTATAATAACCCTTGCCGTTGGTTTCCACATTAAGGTCGCTACGGAATGAGGCCACCACCTTTTGGTCTAGCAAGTGCAGGTTATAAAGGTCTAGTTTGGAAAGGTCGGTGTTGATATGTGCCTTAATCAGCTTGCCGCTGTTTCGTCCGTTGACGTTTATCGAACCCTTCAACAAGGGGTTGTTGCTTTGCAGCGAGGCTGTGATAAGGCCGTTGCTCATCTGCACCTTGCCGGCAATCTTGTCTAAATCGTAACCGCCAAAGTGGAAACGGTCTATGCGCACATTGGCAAACAGCTGGGTTTTGGTAGACATAAAGTCGGTTCCCACACCTCGCGCCTCCACTTCGCCCGTAAAGGGATGCAAGCCTTGGTTGGGTAAGAAATGCTGTAAAGCCAAACTTTTCAGCTTAATGTTGGCATCGTAAGCCATCTTGCGCGCATCAAAACGCCCCTTTAACTGCACGCTGCCCCCGCCTTCGTGCATCGTGGCTTCTGTTTGATACGTTTCGCCCTGCATCTTGGCGCGAGCGTTAAGCGAGATACCCGATGGGATATTCACTTGCCGTTGCAGCTTCTTGTCAAGCAACACCTTAGCAAAGTTAAGGTTATAGGTGTTGGCTTTCAAGAAAATCTCTCCTTTGCGCCTACGCGTATCCATAGGTTTCTCTACATAACCCGTGGTTTGCAGCTTAAAGGCGGTGGGCAAAACCACATTAAGCCCAGAAAAGGCGATACGTTCCTTGTTGCCCTTCGCTACGCCATCTATGCGCAAAGGATAATTGGGAAACGCCTTTCTAAACCCTTCGGGCATGCCGCCCATGGCGCGTAACAAGTCGACCTTACCCAACGAGGCGTGCAGGGCAACATAAAATTTACCCGGATTAACCGCATCGAAGGCGTTCATGTCCATGTTGAACTTGGCTGTGAGCGACGATTCGGGCGTGCGCAATTCGAGGTTGGGCAGGGCAATGCGTGTAGAATCGAGCCCAACATGACCGCTAAGATGATTTACACGAACACCGCTTTTCTCCTTAAAGGCGCACACACGGAGATTCATTTTCAACTCTGGCTGACAGAAATAAAACGAGTCGATACCCAAATGCAGTTCTGTAAGATGTATGTGATTAGGGTCTAAGCCGTCTGTTCGGGGCTTGTAGGTTTGGTCGTAGTTCAGACTCCCGTTCTGCCAATTGAGCGTTTCAAGCCGATAGAGATTCTTATACAGGTCGAAATAGCCGTTTTTAGCATCCAGTTTGGGCAGATCAACCAATACGGTCATGCTGTCTCGTGGTGTTCGCAGCAAAGCTTTAGAGTGCTCTATCTGCAATTTGTCCACCTTTATTTTCCAGTAAATGGGAGTTTTAGTGGTGTCGGGCGGAACGGTGTCGCTCAACTCCACGCTGATGTTGGCATCTTTCAGTTGGGCTTGGTTCACCCTGATGGTCTTCGAGTTGAGGTCAACACCCCTGCTTTGCACAAGCAATAAGCCCACTTTTCCTTTTATGCGTGCCTCATGCACAAGGTTGGCCGTATTCATCTGCACGTCGTGTAACGACAGTTCGTCTACTTCCACCTTATTGCTTAGTAAAGGAATCAATTGCACATTGGCCACAATTCTTCCCACATTGGCGATGGTGTCGGTTTGTCCCGCTATTGAATCGTTAGCTTGCAGAACCCTTACGCCCTCAACACCGAGGTCAAGTGGAAACACAAGTCTAACCCTATCCACCGTTATGTTCATGCCCATCTTTTGCGATGCATAGCTCGCAACCCGCTTAACAGCCCAGTTTTGTACAGGTGGGCAGTAAAGCAGAACCACTAGGATAAGAAAAAGCACAATCGGGATGGCAACTGCTATGACAACCCATCGAATATATTTCTTCATACAAAAATGTTCGCTCGTCTATCTATTTTGCCTCAAGGCTCCTAATTTTAACCTGCAAAGTAAGCATTTTTTTTTGAAAATAAGCCACCTATCCGCCAAAGAAATGGTAACGAACAACAATTTATTCAAAATCAAGACACAAAGGTAACAAATGTAACCCAAATGTGCAGTTACGATTAAAGCCCAATCGGTCTATCAGACCGCTTATCAATTATTTTAGGTTGTTTCCATCGTTTCCTGTTCATCTTTCGTTTGCTTGTTGGCATATTGCCTGTCTTATTCTCTTAACGTGGCCCGCTATGCCTTCAAGAATAAGATAGGCGATGTGCTCACCAATCAGGCAAAACCTGCACCGACTCAACGACCGGGTTCGGGTTAAAGCCCTTAGAAACACATGAACTGAGCGGCTTACACAACGAAGTTGTTTTGACTTATCATATTTCTGTAAATTGAGAGGAGTTTGGTGTCTTTGTGCAGTAAAACCAAGAAAAACACTGCACTTATGTACGAAGTACGGGGCAAATAAGCTCACTGTTTATAGATTCACGAAAAACCAACAGTTCCCATAAGCATCAACTCCCCAAAACGTCAAGTTGCCAACCCCTCAACTCAAAAAACTTAAATTGTTTTATTTATTTTTACAACTTGGCTCTAATTTTCACTCCATTCTAGCAAAAATAAAGGTCATAAAGTAGGTAAAAAACCGCTATTTCTAACCTTTCACGTCTTCCAACTTGCCTGTTTTTGGCTACAAATCTTGCGTTTTGTACCATTTTGCCTTTCTAGTTTGGTTGTCGGCACGCAATTTTTCAAGCCCAATAACCCACTTTTAACCCCTAAAATTCGGCTTTTTAATGGCTGTATTGCCCTTTTTCGTCTTGTTTTTGATGGTTCACAAAGGTTATATTTATACCATTGCAGTGCATCCTTATGCTTTTTGCCCTGCATTTAGCTGCATTTTACCTTGCGTTTAGCACCAAAACGCACTGCGTTTAGCGGCATATTGCACTGCATTTTGCACCATATTGCACTCCATTTTGCACCATATTGTACGCCATTTTGCTGCAAATAGCCCCCAAATTGGTGTAAATGGCTGTCTTTATAAATAAAAATACATTTTAACGCATTCACAGACACTTCCCTTTTTGCATTAAAACAAACCTCCGCGAGAATCGATTTTTTGCGGCAAGGTGGGCGATTGGTTGATGAAATGGGCACTTATAGTGTTAAATTTATAGCTGAAAACTAGACAAAAGCGATTGTGCCATGTGCATGCTAATAGCCAGCACCACGGAAAGGGCGTACGCTTACGACCATCAGTGTTAGTTGTTGCAGGGCAAGCTGCTCACAGACAATGGAAACAGTATCGTGGAAAAGCGGAATTAATTTGCCTTCGAAAGGCAGTTAGCAACTTGTAGAGCATGTTTGCAATGCCTTCCGACAGGTCGCTTTTTGAAACATAACCACGTTTTGGTACAGACAAAAGGGGAATAACATCATGTTTTATTGTGTCTTTGTCTGGTACCTCGTACATGAGCAGGGCGTTTACCTTGTTTTAGTAGCACAAAGATATTAAACTCCTCTCAAGTTGTAGAGATTTTAAAAGTCTAGATGACTTCAATATAAAAAAGGCAAGACGACTTCATTGGAATGGGTGTGGTAAGAGGTATGGATAAGGGATGAAGTGTGCTTTTAAGTTGTCCATCTATTTTTCATACTCAAATCATGTAGGGGCCATTACACCATTTGTTTAGGTAGTCATTTGTGTTGTATTACCATCCCGTTATTATCAAATATAATGGCTTTTCCATTTAGTGTGTTATGTTTACAACGGCACAATGCTATTAAGTAATGGCTGTGTGGGTCAAAGAAATACCCTTCTCCACCTCTGAACAACTTATTGTTGTATTTATAACAGTGCGTGAAGATTGTTTCCAGAGTGCCCTCTTTCTTAACGACAAAACATAAAGAACCTATAAGCAAGATGCGTTTATCCCGAATTTTGTGATACTCTATAGAATTATTCTTGTATAAATCTCCATACCCTCGTCTTGGGAATAGCGTGTTGAAGAGGCTGTCCGAAAATACTTCTTGGTGGACTTTACCAATAGTATTGGCATACGTGAATTGTGGATGCCCACTTTCTCCTTCATTGAAGTACTCGTATCTTTCAACCTTTCTCTCATCATTATAGAATACGGCAAAACCATGAAGGTGATTATTCTTTAGCGAATAGAAATGCGATAGCTTGTGCGTATCGTCGTCGAAGTGATAATCTCTTCCAATAATGGCTCCTTTTTCACCTACATACCTAATATGAATGGTAATCAGTTCAGATGCCTTTTTATTAAAGGTAATGTGGTTTTCACCAATGGTTATAAAGTCCATTACATAGTATTCGCCTTTCGCATGGTATTGCAATTTAAGTGCACTGTCAATGACGATGGTGCTTTTTCTCTTCTGCACATCCTTTATTATGTCTTTTTGTGGGGTGTTTGGTGATAAAGCGCATGCCGAGAGACATACAGCAAGCAATAGGTTGAAGATAAGTTTCATTTGATGTCCTTATTGTGGAGATGGCATCTGATAGGTTCAGATACAATCAATTAGGTATGACAATCTCAGGTGCTGGGTATTTACCATAGATCCATTGCTTAACTCTATTTATACTTTGCTTACGCACTTTGTGGTATGTGTATTGTGCAAGAAAGATGGTGTCTTTCTTATTTTCCCTCTCAACTATAAGCATTTCGGGGGTTGTTTCTTTTATTTCAAAGGCTTCTGCACAAGATGCAGATGTGACAGTAAGGATGCTATCGTTTATCAATTCATTTTCAGTCTTTATCTTATAGAGGGTGTCATTACTCACATATAGCACAAAGAAGGCTTTATGATACAAATCGGTATCATCTTCAAATCCACCTTTCAATGTGTCCCATTGTATTTGTTTGGGAACGAAAAGTCCACCATGCTTAATTTTCTGGTTGCAGCTAACCAAAGCAGAGCCTATTATCGCTGCAATTATTGCTGTAAGAAACTTCATCTGTTTTTTATGTAAGAGAGGATGGTTGTGCTGTTATCTTTTCATTGTTGGCTGTGAAAAGTGTCCTTCTTTTAGTTGATACTCAACCAAGATAGGCTCGTATATCGTTTCGAAACTCTTCCATCCTTTTGTTTCTGCATCGTAGTACAATTGGTTGTCTGTGGATAGAAAGTCAAAATTCTTAATTTTGTATGAGGGTTTCATCAGTGGTTCAAGGGTTTCTTGCAATTCAGTGATAATGTGGATATTGGTTATCACAATCAAATCACGATGGTTTTGGCTGATATATCCCACTATGCGCTTGCCTTTATACCCAATGTATTTATCTCGTAAGCGGTGCTTATTTTGAAATGAAAAGACAAATTTAGTTGTCGAGTCCTCTTGTACAATGTCAAGTACAGCAACCTTATCTTCCGTATTTTCCGTGAAAAACTGTTGCGTCATGGTATTAACAATGGCCTTTAACTGTCTGTTTGTTACTTCAAAGCATTCAAGACTTCTGCCATTATGAGAAGAACAGGCTGCCATGAGGGTAAGACAAATTACTAGTATGAACAATGATTTACTACGTGCTTTTGATGTCATCTGTACTTCGTCTTAAAAAAGATTATTGGTTATTTTGCAATGTTTGTATAAGAAATCTCCTTTAAAATATATCAAAGCTACCTTAATCTCCAGATTTTTTCAATTTCTTCAGCTTGCGTTTGGCCTCGGGTAAGTCGGGCCATAGCTCCAAAGCCTTTTCATAATTCCTGATGGCAGCTTGGGGCATACCCTCCTTTTCCGACTCCTTGCCTAGCAATGTGTATTCGGCTGCTAGGCGTTTCAGTTGTTCTGCACGTTGCTTTTCCATAGCGCGTGCCTCTTCCAACTGCTGTTTTAGCAGGTTGATAACGTTAAGTTTTTTGCGGATAAGCCTTTTGGCGGCGGGTTTCTCAATGTCGTATCGGCTGTGGATGGCCAGGAAGAAGTTGTCGATGGCCGCTTGCATGTCGCCCTTGTCGAAAGCGGTCATGGCATCGTTATACTGCTTGTCGGCCTTACTTTCTTGCAAAGCCGAGTTGATGATGTTGAGATTGTTGTAATTGCGCGCGAAGTTGGTGACCTCCGTCCGTACGAAAATGTTTTCTCGGCGGATGGGTTCTTGCAGACTAATGCCTTGCAAAGAGGTGCAACGCGATAGGGCCACGTAAGTTTGTCCGCCAGCGAATACGCCGCCAGTGAAGTCGATCTTTACATTGTTAAAGGTTAGGCCTTGACTCTTGTGTACGGTGATGGCCCATGCCAAGCGAATAGGGAACTGCCGATAGCTACCTATTTCCTCTTCTTCAATCTTTTGTTCTTTCTCGTTAAAGGTATATCGCACGTTCGACCAAATCTCTCTTTCCACATCGAAGTCGCGTCCGTCTTCGGTTCGAACGTATATGATGCCGTCTTGTTCGTCGCCAAACCCAATGATAGTCCCTAGCGTGCCGTTTACCCACCTGCGCTCTTTGTCGTTCTTGATGAACAGTACCTGTGCGCCGGTTTTCACTTCCAGTTCTATTGGCGTGGGCAAACTGCTCTCTGGGAACTCGCCCTCAATGTGCCCATAGAATATTGTTGGTTCGTCGGGTAGGGTGTTGAGTTGTTTCTCGTTGATGTAGTCGACGGTATCTCTACGCCCCGATAGCGTGATGGATAGG
>ERZ773049.287-NODE-287-length-32273-cov-7.058321_pt1 | contig 32273 bp, 31 predicted proteins | sample MGYA00580633_ERZ773049 | MGnify/ENA primary metagenome ERZ773049 (study PRJEB29015, sample SAMEA2737991) | human oral metagenome | biome: human oral; feature: human-associated habitat; material: dental | place: China | collected 2066 ...
CGTCCTGACAGCTCCAACCATCGCCCTGACGGCTCCAACGCCAGCAGCCCTCGCGCTGGTCACCCCCACGCCGACAGCGCACGCCCGGACAGCCCTCACCGGGACAGTGTCCGCACCTTTGGAGCGCGCCATCGTCGCCTGCAGCAGCCGCCGCTGCCCGCCCTCGTGCTGCGCGTGCCCGGCATCTACGCCGCCGACCGCCTGCCCGTGGAGCGGCTGCGCCAGCAGGTACCGGCCCTGGTGCCGGCTGACGACGTGATCACCAACCACATCCACGCCGACGACCTGGCCCGCATTGCCCGCACCGCCCTGCTGCGCGGCCCGCGCCAGCGCGTCATCAACGCCGTGGACGACAGCCAGATGACCCTGGGAGACTACCTGGACCAGGTGGCCGACCGCCTGGGCCTGCCCCGTCCCCCGCGCCACTCGCGCGCCGAACTGACCCGGACCCTGTCCGAAGTGCGGATGAGCTTCATGCGCGAATCCCGCCGGCTGGACACCCGCCGCCTGAAGCGCGAGCTGCGCGTGCGGCTGCAGTGGCCAACGGTGGCGGCGTTTCTGGCCAGAGCGCCGATCGACGTTGAGGGCACACCCCGGCGCTGACTCTCTGCGCTGCCGTTCCCTGCCGGGCCGCATGAACGGGGGCTGGCCATCGCCAGAATCAAACGGCCCCGGTGCCCATCACATCGGGCGGCCATCGAACACGTGCAAGGAATCAGCCCCCGCCGATCGCCCGGAAGCGCCCATTCACGCCGCCACTGTCTCGCCACAGCCGCACGCTTGCAGGCCCGCATCCGACGGACTTGCCAAACAGCCCCGGTTTCGGGTTAGAATCGCAGGCTCAACAACAAGCCGGTGTAGCTCAGTTGGTAGAGCAGCGCATTCGTAATGCGAAGGTCGGGAGTTCGACTCTCTTCACCGGCACCAAATTCCAGAAGGCCACCCTTGCGGTGGCCTTTTGCTTTTCCGGCCCTGCACAAGGTCTCGCCACAGGTCGACACCTGCGCCCTCCTCCTCGGCCCTGAATCCATCGCACGGCTTGAAACACGGCTGAGGCCCACGTGCCCTGCCTCGTCGCAGCCCTGAAGGCACCATGCGGTTTCCAACGGCGAGGCGTCCGCACGCTCACCGCCTCTCGAAGTGCTGACTCGTCGCACATCTTGAGATGCGTCGGTGCCCGCACGCCTCCTACCCTCCTCCGCCGGCACCGCTCACCAGATCTGTCCACCTGACTGAATACCGGAACCTCGCCCAACGCGCCTCCAGCCACCCATCACCCATCACCCATCACCCATCACCCAATTATCAAATCAATCACAACTTAATATTCCAATCCACCACACCCAACGCACCAATCAATCACACCTTAATATTCAACCCCCCCACCATAACATCACGATCAATCACAACTCAACTTCCCTATCGATCATCAGTTAATAAATGAGATTTCCGCATATAACCTCCTCCATTTGATCCGGATCAACGGCCATGCCTTGAGCCGAAAATCCTCCTGAACTATGATCGACGGGTTTTCACCGTCAAAATTACAGGGAGAGATAATGCGAAGGATTCCGGAACTGGTATGCCCTGCGGGCAACCTGCCTGCCCTGAAGACGGCGGTGGACAATGGCGCGGACACGGTCTACATGGGGCTCAAGGACGCCACCAACGCGCGCAATTTCCCGGGGCTCAATTTCGACATGAAATCCGCCCAGGAAGGCGTGGCCTATGCCCATGCGCGCGGTCGCCAGGTACTCATGGCCATCAACACCTTTGCCCAGGCGGGTGAAGTGAAGCGCTGGCATGCTGCCGTCGATACCGCCGTGCTGCTGGGCGCCGACGCCATCATCGTGGCGGATCCGGCCATCATGGCCTATGCCCGTGATCGCCATCCCGACCTGCGGCTGCACATGTCGGTGCAGGGGTCGGCCACCAATTACGAGGCCATCAACCTCATGAAGGAGCTGTTCGGCATCCGTCGCGCCGTACTGCCCCGCGTGCTCACCCTCAGCCAGGTCAAGCACGTCATTGAAAACACCGACGTGGAAATCGAGGTGTTCGGCTTCGGCAGCCTGTGCGTGATGGTGGAAGGCCGCTGCATCCTGTCCAGCTACGCCACGGGCGAATCGCCCAACATGCAGGGCGTGTGTTCGCCCGCCAAGGCCGTGCGGTGGGAACAGCTGCCCGACCGCATGGACGTGCGGCTCAACCACGTCCTCATTGACCGCTACAACCCGCAAGAACCGGCCGGCTACCCCACGCTGTGCAAGGGCCGCTTCGAGGTGAACGACGCGACGTATTACGCGCTGGAAGAGCCCACCAGCCTGAACGTGCTGGAAATGCTGCCCGATCTCATCGGCATCGGCGTGGCCGCCATCAAGGTGGAAGGCCGCCAGCGTAGCCCCACCTACACCGCCCAGGTCACCCACACCCTGCGCAAGGCGCTGGATGCTGCCGCGGCCGACCCGTCACACTTCCGGGTCGATCCGATCTGGAGCAGGACCCTGGGCAAGGTATCCGAAGGACACCAGACCACCCTGGGCGCCTACAACCGGCCGTGGAAATGAGGAGACAGGCACGATGAGCGAACCGATCCAATCCCGGAACCCGATCCGGCTGTCGCTGGGTCCCATCCAGTTCTTCTGGCAGAAGGAAACGCTGCTGGAGTTCTATGTCTCCATGCTGGATGCCCCGGTGGACACCATCTATCTGGGTGAAGTCGTGTGCTCGCGCCGCCAGAAGATGCGCTTTGCCGACTGGTATGGCCTGGCCGAGAACCTGGCCGACAGCGGCAAGGAAATCATCCTGTCGTCGCAGGTGCTGCTGGAAAGCGAGACCGACCTACGGCGGCTGCGCAAGATCACCGGGCAGGACCGCTTCAAGGTTGAGGCCAACGACATGGGCGCGGTACGACTGGCCCGCGAGCACGACATTCCCTTCGTGGCCGGCGCCAGTCTCAACATCTACAACGAGACCACGCTGGGCGTCTTCCGCCAGCTGGGCGCCTTCCGCTGGGTGCCCCCCACCGAACTCAGCCACGACAAGCTGGCCACCATCCTGGCGGCCACCGAAGGCATCGAGACCGAACTGTTCGGCTGGGGCCGCATGCCGCTGGCCTACTCCTCGCGCTGCTTCACCGCGCGCCACTACAACCTCAACAAGGACCACTGCGAATTCCGCTGCCTGGACCATGAGGACGGCCTGGTGCTGAAGACCCGCGAAGGCAAGCCGTTCCTGACCATCAACGGCATCCAGACCATGTCCTACGGAAGCCAGACCCTGCTGCCGCACCACCAGGAACTGCAGGCCATGGGCGTGAGCCTGCTGCGGCTCTCGCCCCAGCTGCACGACATGCCGGAGATCATCCGCCTGCACCGCGACGTGCTGGACGGCAAGGCCACCTGGGCCGACGTGCAGCCCGAACTCACCCGCCTGGCCGTGGGCACGCCCGTGGACGGCTACTGGCGCGGACTGCCCGGCATCGAGGCCCTGAAGGAGGAAAGCCATGCCCTTGCCTGAGATCATCGCCCCCGCCTGGGTGAGCCGCATCGTGGCCCACCTGCCCGGCCGGCCGCCGCGCCTTGCCCTGGTGCTGGCGCTGAACACCATGCTGAAGAAAGGCCTGCTGCCCGCCGACATGAGCCTCTTTGCCGGCAGGAAGTTCGAGATCGACGTGCTGGACGCCGGCATCAAGGTGCGCTTTGGCGCCGACGACCAGAAGTTCCTGGACCAGGACTACGAAGGCGCCCCCGACCTGCGACTGGCCGCCAACGGCATCGACTTCCTGCGCATGATGATGCGCGAGGAAGACCCCGACACCCTGTTCTTCAACCGCAAGCTGCGCATTGAAGGTGACACGGAACTGGGACTCATCACCAAGAACCTGCTGGACAGCGTGGACTGGCCGTTCAGCCAGTGGCTGCTGAAACGGGGCATGTCGGCGTGAATCGCATGAAGGGAAGCGTAATGTAAACGAGAATTGCACTTATACTTGGGCGCTGACACATTGTGCAGCCCATGCGGGCTGCTATTGGCCATTTCACCCCGTTCTGACGCCCAAGACATGAAACTCCGTTCACACTGCGTCTCTCTCGGCCTGAAGGCCGTGCCGCTGGCGCTCATCAGCACCTTTGCGCACGCCCAGTCCGCCGCACCGACCGAAACCCAGCTCCAGACCATCTACGCCATCGAAAAGGCGGCCTCCTCCACCGAGAAGGTCAATTTCAAGGCGCTGGAAGAAAGCACCGCCAATGAAATGAAGGAAGTGCTCTCGGCCGAGCCCTCCATCAACTTCGGCGGCGGCAACGGCACCTCGCAGTGGGTCACCATCCGCGGCATGGGTCAGGACCAGATCGACATCAAGGTCGACAACACCTATTCCGACACGCAGATGTTCCACCATAACGGCCGCTTCCTGCTGGATCCGGCCCTCATCAAGGACATCGAAGTGCAGAAAGGCACCGGCTCGGCCTCGGCCGGCATTGGTGCCACCAGCGGCGCCATCGTGGCCCGCACCGCCTCGGCCAAGGACCTGCTGCGTCCCGGCCAGACCCTGGGCTTCAAGGTCAACGGCGGCTTCAGCAGCAACAAGGGCCGCGGTGCCGGCGTGGCCGCTTATGGCCAGTTCGGCGCAATGGATGCCCTCGTCAACGCCAACTGGACGAAGGAAGAGAACTACAAGTCCGGCGGCAGCGCCAAGCGCGAAGTGCAGAACAGCGCCCTGGGACAGCGCGGCCTGCTGGCCAAGTTCGGCTATGCGCTGGACGAGCAGAACCGCATCGAACTGAGCCACCGCCAGGAGAAGACCCACGGCGTGCGCGCCCTGCGCGAAGAATTCGACTTCTCGCAGGACAACAACGAGACCAACAACGCCCCGCGCTACCGCATCTACACCCAGGACACCACGCGATTGGCCTACACCGGTCGCGGCCTGGGCCCGGTCGACAAGATCGAGACCGATGTCTACCGGATGAGCGCCGAAATGAAGAACTTCCCGCGCGCCGGCTCCGGTACCCTGCTGCTTGGCGCCAGTGAAGTGGAAACCCAGGGCGCCAACATCAACCTGGACAGCTACCTGTTCAACGAGCATATCCTGAAATACGGCGTCAACCTGCGCCGTCAGGAAGCCAAGCCTGGCTCCCGCCTGTCCACCGACGGCACGGCCACAGACACCGTCAACGAGCGCAAGACCGACTACGGCGTCTATGCCGAAGGCATCTGGAACCTGCACCCCGTCACCCTCACCACCGGCCTGCGCTACGACCACTTCAAGATGCGCACCTCCGGCCGCAGCGAAGTCTCCGACGGCCAGATCAACCCCAGCATTGCCGCCATCTATGACCTGAACGAACAGGTGTCGTTCAACGCCGGCCTGTCCTACGCCACGCGCAGCCCGCGCCTGTACGAAGCCATGCTGGCCGGCGGCCGCCGCGTCATTGCCGACAACAACCTGGAAGCCGAACGCGCCCGCACCCTGGAAGCCGGCGTCACCTACACGCCCTCCCAGGCCCTGCGCCTGGCCGCGACCGTGTTCCACCAGAACACCCGGAACCACCAGGACTACCAGTGCATCAACGCGGCCGGCACGCCCTGCCAGGGTCGCCAGGCTGCCTCGTACTATCGCCTCTTCAACAGCGGCACGCTGAAGAACCACGGCTACGAACTGAGTGCCGCCTACGCCTTCGGCCACTGGACCACGCGCGCCGGCGTGGCCTACAGCAAGCCCAAGCTGGACGGCGAAGTGGCCGACTCGACCAGCACCGCCATCCCCATCGGCCGCACCTGGACCACCGGCCTGGCCTACCAGCTGGAGAACCCCAACGTGGAAGTGGGCTGGCGCGGCCGCTTCGTGCAGAGCGCCGGCTACATCCCCAGCTCGCGCGGCTCATCCGCCACGCCCGAACTGGTTCGCCGCAGCGGCTATGGCGTGAACGACCTGTACGCCAACTGGAAGCCCTTCGGCACCGACGACCTGAACGTCAACTTCGCGGTCAACAACCTGTTCAACAAGTACTACAAGAGCCACAGCCAGCGCTCCGGCGTCTCCAGCCTGCCGGAACCCGGACGTGATGTCCGGCTGAATGTCAGCTATCGGTTCTGAGGTGTTGTTCGATAGCCGAATGGATTGTCGTATGACATGAGAAAAAGCCCCTTCGGGGGCTTTTTCTTTGCACAATGACGGCACATGAATGGAAGATGGGAACGTGATGCCCAGAATAAGCAAACCTGAGTTGATTGTGGCCGTGATGCTGCTGAGTGTTTTGCTAGTCTTGCTGGGCAGCACGCTGGTACTGAGCCTGTTCCAGCCCATGTGCGAAGAAGCCGTGCACTTGAGTGGCAAAATCAAATACACCCCGCCAACACGCCCTGCCTTTTTCGGACTGGAACATGACGGGCGGAGCTATTCCGTGAATGCCCCGCGTTTTCTTGACGAGCAGGGAAACAGGTTTCTCGACAATCATCGTCCGGAAAAGATCATCAGCATTGAAGGCATCCGTTTTTATACGCCATTGAATTACAAGGGCACTTTACAGCGCCTGGCGATAAGAAAGATTGAGTTTCTGGAAGACGGGAAACAGAAAGTCGTTGTTGTGCCACCCGAAAAATTTTCCGTGGCATTGAGATATTGGCGAACCGAGGCATGGCTTGAACGTCTTTTCTGCTATGGCCTGTATCTGATTGCTTGTGGGTGGTTGTATGCGTTTTATCGGAAAGAGAACAGAAAGGGAATCAGGAAGGAGTGAAGCCTTATCCGGCGCCTCTCGGATGTCTGGAGAGCCGCAGCTAGCGCTTCGGCGTTTCCGGCCTGCTGGAGCCGGGTGAGGTTCGGAGGAACGTCAGCTATCGGTTCTTAGGTTTGCTTCAATTGCTTGTCTGGTTTCGCAGCTTGAAGTGAGGAAAGCCCCCGGGTGAGGGCTTTCCTCAAAAGCCCATAATTTAAAAGCCCCAACTACAAACAAGAACCACTTTTTCGTTTCTTACTAGTCTCCCTCGTTCGAGCAAGAACTCGATTACGCCACTCCTCAAATTCATTAATATCACCAAGAAGCTCTCTAGGACTCGGAACATCAACATCACCCATAAACGCCCTATCATGCGCATAGTTTGAACATTTTTTCATTCCTCTGCTTATAGTCGAGTAATCATTATCATCCACAACAACACCAGAAAGACGCTGTGTTTCAACCCCTTTCCTAAACCTAAGAATAACCTCGCACAACAAAACCTCCTCAACAGCGCGTTCCCAAGTCGTTCTTAACTTGCAATAGGCTTCGACCGTTTGCCTACGGCACTCATTCTCATCTCCATCACGACATAACTTATCGATCCGTTGCTGCATATCCTTCAACACACCAAGACGTTGTTTGACGCCCCCACCCTCAAAAGGAAGTTCCGAATCTGCAACACCAAACCCATCCGACGAACGTCTCAAGCTCTGTGTTAAATACTTAACCCCAGAGCTATTTGCCTCCTCTAACAAAAGGCAAAGGAAATATAAATCATGGGTAAACACTATAACCTGCCGTACCTTGGCCTCCTCAACCAAACGTTTTGCAACCGCACTTCGGCGACGATGATCAAGAGACGAAACTGGATCATCAAATACAACCCCTCCATTCTTGCCACTCAACCTCACTTCCGCCAAGAAAGACGCGATTGCCACAGCGCGTTGCTCACCTTCGCTAAGAATATCACCAGGATCAAATTCCTTCTGAAAATCCATCTTTAATTTATGCAACACCTTACCTTTTTGCGACCGGCTTTCAATAGAAACACTAAGCCCATCAACTCCCAAGGCCACGAACTCCCTGTTAATCGCCTCTTTCAGTTCTTCAGAAATAAAACGTACCGACAGATCCCCTGATTTTTTAGAAATTTCTGTCGTCTTAACGGCCGACATACACTTATCAAGCTTATCTTGATGCTTAAATTTTATCACAGCCTCCTTCAATAAATTTTCAAACTGACGCATCCTAAAGCGCGCATCAAGTTCTACAAATTGTTTTTGCAGTTCAGTCCTAGCCTTCTCATCCGAAGCCTTCTCCAAAGAATCAACTTCTTTATTCAACCTATCAATCACTTCATTAATTCGAGGCAAGGAACCCGGAAAATCACACTCCAATCCGCTCCATTCATCGCTCTCAATGGATTTTAATATTTTTTCCTTTCGTAAAACTAGCCTTTCCTCAAATTTCTTGATCTCATGAACCACCCCCTCATCCATCTCCCCTATTTCTTCATAAGTTTCCGCAGAAACACCCAATGATACATCCTTTATCTTAAGAGAATTATATTTGTCAAATAACTCTTTACGGAGGCGCTTAGAATTCATCTCAGCCTCTTGCTTTATGAACTCCTCAAAATGCTTTAACCTTGCCTCACCTTCATTCAATGGTTGTTGACAAAGAGGACATAGGGCATCATTACCTAAGTATGGAAATAATTTCCCCGGATAAGCGCTCAATGCAAACTTTCGCGCAGCCTCAAACAGTTCACGCCAAGCATCCCCGCCAGTACCAGGCAACAAGAATTCCCTCTCTTTGAATTCCTTGGCAGCAATTTCTGCCGCAGCCTTTGCAGATCGGTACCTCCCCGAAAGCCCTCTTAAATCATCGACAACGGACTGACAAACAATACCAACAGCCTCTTCAACTTTCTTTTCAACGGCAGATATGCGTTGACACTTTCGACGAATTTGTGCGGCCCTATCTTTTGGATTCCCCTCCTTTAGAGCTCTCTCCAATTCCGCACGCTTACTTAACTCTTCATCACTCAAGTGGAGGAGCGCATCCACTTTCTCTATATCAGTCTTTGAGGACAAACTTGAGACAAGCCTACCAACATCCGAATCTCCCTCAAGTGACTTAAAAACCCCAAGATCGACATTAAACTTAGATCGCTCTTCCTTTACAAGCCCCCCTAACCTCTGACAGACATCGCTCAGCTCTTTAAATATATGAAGACCATAGGGCATATATGAGAAATCCCCTTCTTCATCCAAATATATTTGGGCGCACCTAGTATCAAATACAGAAAATGAAGATAGCTCGGGGGGCGCCTCTTTTTTGTACACCCACTTTACACTCTTTTCAACACCATCCACCCTTATGTCAAACTCCGCCTCCGGCACCCCTTCATCTAGACTCAATTTAGCATTTGGATATATCTCCTCCTTTTGATCCCGGGCGCAGCAGGCCCGCTTTAAGACCCTTGAATACCCGGACTTACCGGAGCCATTATCTCCATATATAACAGTTATCCCTGATTTAAAAAAAGACAGGCACTGATCTTTTGCTATAGCATTGACATTCCGCATGTTTTTGATTGAAAGAATTTCAACATGCATTTCAACAGGAACCGAAGCTGGAATTTGATCGGCGCTCAAAGGCCTTGGAACACGCCCTTTAGGATCAACAATTCCATGTTCAGATTTAAGGAGCGCAAATAGGTCATCAATATCATCTGCAGTTAACGACTGCTTAGTCAACAACCTTGAAACCGCATCGCTTTGCCAGAGCGGCAAGCCTTGAGCCCAAACTAAAATTTCCCGTGTAATAGACACGACCCATCTCCTTTGCCATCACGAATTTCAGCTCACAATCTATTTCATGATGTTACAGCAAAGAAATACGGAAACTACAGCAATTCAATAGTTTAGGCGTTACCGCAACACGCTATCGTTATAGTCGGCAAACTTTGAGGCGAGAATATCATCTATCAGTGAACTTATTCTTATTTAAATGGATGGTAAAGGCTCACAACGCCCCGCATACGAACGATCTCCCCCGACATCGCCCCCATGACAGACGCGCGCGCAGCGGAACCGCGGGCTTTAACTGAACGCCCGATCAGACACTTCAACCAGTAAAACTCATGAAGCGCCAGCTTTCAGCTGGCGCCGCGTGGCAGCCCGCTTCTCAGCAAACCGGGCCTCAACCTCCGCGGCCGGAATCAGCCTCCCGGCGTTGGCTGAATCCAGCCCGGCCCGAACCTGTCGCCGGAACCAAGCGTCATGTTCGGCAGCCTTCCGCTGCCGAACACGTTCTTGCATGTTGGCCATCACCCTGCCCTGCAGGATGGCACAGCCATCACGGCTGCAACCCCTCCTGGGCGCAGATCTCGCGCACGCCGGGGTCGGCGGCCACACGTTTCTGGAACTCGTCCAGGTGCTTCATCTGGCTCAGGTCCACGGACAGGCCGTTGGCCCAGCGCAGGATGACATACAGGTAGATGTCGGCGACGGAGATTTCCTCGCCGCCCAGCCAGGCGTGGTTGGCCAGCTGGTCGTCGGCCTGTTTCAGCATGCCGGCAATCTGGGCGCGGGCGGCCTGCTGCATGGCGTTCTTGACGGTCTCGTCTTCTGCCCAGGGGGGAGTGCGGAAGAGCTGGCCGAAGGCCTTGTGGACGTCGGCGTTCAGGAAGGCCAGCCAGCGCCATGCGCGGGCCTTGCCTTCGATGGTGTCGCCAAAGGGAGCGCTATACATGTCGTGGCCAGTCTGGCTGAAGTAGTTGAGCATGGCGCTGGCCATGATCCGCAGGGGGTCCTAATCGAAGATTTGTTAAATTCTGTCAACACCCCTCTCACCTTCGGCATTTTCGATCAGTAGACAGTAGACCGGACTGGATGAAGCGTTCAAGGCGCACTACAATTATGTAACTACAAACAGGATCGAAGATGAGCTATCGTCACTTCGAGTGGGACGACAGAAAGGCCGAAAGCAACCGCCGCAAGCACGGCGTAACCTTTGACGATGCAACGCACGTCTTCGACGATCCCCATCGCCTCATGCGATTGGATCGAATCGAGAACGATGAAGAGCGTTGGCAGACCATAGGCGAATCCTATGGAAGCACCCTTCTTCTCGTCGCCCACACTGTATGGGACGATGAGGCTGGCATTGAGATCATCCGCATCATCAGCGCTCGACTTGCAACCCGTAACGAGAGGAAGCAATACCATGAGTATCGTGCGAAAGACTTCGGCTGATATCCCTCCCATGACTGAAAAGCGTGCGGCAGAACTGCGGGCTCTGGCTGAGCGCCCGGACAGCGAGATTGATCTGAGTGACGCGCCTGAGCTAGATGCTGAAGGCTGGAAGCACGCCATGCAGGGACGCTTTTTCCGTCCGACCAAGACACAGGTCACCATCCGCATCGACTCGGATGTACTGCACTGGCTGAAAAGCCAGGGGGAAGGCTATCAGACCAGGCTGAATGCCTTGCTTCGCGAAGCCATGACACATGAACTTCACCAACAGGCCTCTGCGAGGAAGGAAAAGCTTGCCAACGTAGAAGGTTGAGCTGAACTTCAACCGGCGTGGGCCGCCAGAAAAGAACAAAGGGCGCATCATCCATAGATGCGCCCTCGCTGCTTCAATCAGCCTACCCGCCCAAGACACCTTGGACAGCCATCACGGCTGCAGCCCCTCCTGGGCGCAGATCTCGCGCACGCCGGGGTCGGCGGCCACACGTTTCTGGAACTCGTCCAGGTGCTTCATCTGGCTCAGGTCCACGGACAGGCCGTTGGCCCAGCGCAGGATGACATACAGGTAGATGTCGGCGACGGAGATTTCCTCGCCGCCCAGCCAGGCGTGGTTGGCCAGCTGGTCGTCGGCCTGTTTCAGCATGCCGGCAATCTGGGCGCGGGCGGCCTGCTGCATGGCGTTCTTGACGGTCTCGTCTTCTGCCCAGGGGGGAGTGCGGAAGAGCTGGCCGAAGGCCTTGTGGACGTCGGCGTTCAGGAAGGCCAGCCAGCGCCATGCGCGGGCCTTGCCTTCGATGGTGTCGCTGCCAAAGAGTCGTGCCTCAGGGAAGCGCGCGTCCAGGTAGGCCAGGATGGCCACGTTCTGGGACAGCACCAGATCGCCATCCACCAGCAGCGGCACGGCCCCTTGGGGGTTCATGGCCAGGTAGGCGGGTTCCTTGGTCTGGGCGTGGGTGACGGCTTTGGCCTCGTAGGGCTGGCCGATCCATTGCAGGGCGGTGTGGGGCACCATGGAGCAGGCACCCGGCAGGTAGAAGAGTTTCATGGTCATCTCCAGGGAACAGGGCCCACTCCGGCAGGATGGGCCCCGGACAAATATCAATCTATGGCAGCGCTGACATTACCACGTTCCGGCGACGGTCCGGAGATTGTTGCCCGGACGGCACGTGTTCATCGCGGCATGTTGCCGAAGCGCCCACTGTTGAAGTCGGCAATGGCCTGACGGATCTCGTCGCGGCTGTTCATCACGAAGGGCCCATAGCCCACCACCGGTTCGTCGATGGGCTCGCCGGCCAGCAGCAGCACGCGAGCATCACCCTCCAGCGCTTCCAGCGTCAGGCCGCTGCCCTCGCGGGTGAGCGTTACCAGCTGCCCTTCGCCCACGGCATGGCCATTGACGCACACGGTACCGGCCTGCACCAGCAGCATCGTTGTCCAGCCGGCCGGCTGGGGCAGCTTGGCCTCAGTTCCGGCCGACAGGCGCACATCCCAGACATTCATGGGGGTGTGAGTCTGCGCCGGGCCGGTGTGTCCCTCCAGATTGCCGGCAATGATGCGTGCCTGCCCTGCCCCTCCCGCCAGCGGCACGGACGGGATGGTGTCGGCGGTGATGCTCTGATAGCGCGCCGGGATCATCTTGTCGCGGGCGGGCAGGTTCACCCAGAGCTGCACCATCTCGAAGGGGCCACCGCGCCGGCTGTAGGCGTCGGAATGGAACTCTTCGTGGATGATGCCGCCACCGGCGGTCATCCATTGCACGTCACCGGCACCGATCACGCCACCTGCGCCGGTGGAGTCACGGTGCTCCACTTCGCCGTCGTAGACGATGGTGACGGTCTCGAAACCTCGGTGCGGGTGGGCGCCCACGCCCCGGCGATGGCCGCTGTTGGGGGTGAAGGATGTGGGGGCGGCATAGTCCATCAGCAGGAAGGGGCTGCGCTGATCGGCGCCCTGCCCGTAGTCGAACATGCCGTGCACGGGAAAGCCGTCGCCCACCCAGTGGCGTCCGGGCTTGTTGCTCACGTGGATCACGGCCTTGGGGGTGGTGGCGATGTCTGTGGTGGTCGCGCCCGAAGCGGCAGCGTTGCCTGCGGTAGCGGCGCTACCCGGGGCAGCGGCCAGTCCGGTCATGGGGTTCACGGAGGTGTTCGGGGTATGGGAAGTCGTTGCCGTCATCGTGATGCCCTCCAGGAGGAGCGTTTGCATGGACCAAATATCGGGGCGAACGATGCCGGTCATAAGAGGGGGATTCCTCACCAGACCGTTTCGTGAATCGGAACAATGAAGCTGCCCCCAGGGGTCCATGGCTTTCCCGCGCCTTCTTCCATGCTGACCATGCTGACCATGCCGCCCTGCCGTCATGACCCGGTCCGATGGGCGAGCCGGCCGGCCCCCACCCACGCCCCTTCGCCACGGTCCAGCCCCGGCCGGCAGGCCCTGCGCCCCACCCCGCCATCATGCCCTTCACCGGCAAAAGAGCACACTCACCAGATGAAGCCGATGGCGCGTTTGATGCAAAATTCGGGTACGACTGAACAGGTACCCGATCATGGCTTCACCCGATTCCCAAACTCCCGCCGCCGACACCCCGGTGCGCGCCTTTCACTGGACGCTGAAGACCCAGGGGGTGATTGCCCCTGATGAGCGCCTGCCCTGGCCCCAGATGGTGGCCATGGGCCTTCAGCACGTGGTGGCCATGTTCGGCGCCACGGTGCTGGCTCCGCTGCTGATGGGCTTTGATCCGAACATCGCCATCCTGATGTCGGGTGTGGGCACGCTGCTGTTCTTCCTGGTGGTGCGCGGTCGGGTGCCCAGCTACCTGGGTTCCAGCTTTGCGTTCATCAGTGTGGTGATTGCTGCCACCGGCTATGCGGGCGTGGGGCCCAACGGCAACCTGCCGGTGGCGCTGGGCGGCATCATCGCCTGCGGCGTGGTCTATGTGCTGATCGGGCTGCTGGTCAATGCGGTGGGCACCGGATGGATCGAGCGGCTGATGCCGCCGGTGGTGACGGGTGCGGTGGTGGCCGTCATCGGTCTGAACCTGGCGCCGGTCGTGGTCAAGGGCGTGAGCGCCAACGAGTTCGACCGCTGGATGGCGCTGCTCACGGCGCTGAGCGTGGGCCTGGTGGCGGTGTTCGCCCGCGGGGCCATCCAGAAGCTCCTCATCCTGGTGGGGCTGATGGTCTCGTATGTGCTGTACTGGGTGCTGACCAATGTGCTGGGCCTGGGCGCGCCCATCGACTTCACCCCGGTGGCGCAGGCCGCCTGGGTGGGTCTGCCGAAGTTCACCGCGCCGGCCTTCGAGGCCCGGGCCATCCTGCTGATCGCGCCGGTGGCGCTGGTGCTGGTGGCCGAGAACCTGGGGCACATCAAGGCGGTGTCGGCCATGACGGGCCGCAACCTGGACACGTCCATCGGACGCGCCTTCATCGGTGACGGCGTGGCCACCATCGTCTCGGGCTCGGCGGGCGGCACGGGCGTCACCACCTATGCCGAGAACATCGGCGTGATGGCCGTCACCCGCGTCTATTCCACGCTGATCTTCGTGATTGCGGCGCTGGCTGCCATCCTGCTGGGCTTCTCGCCCAAGTTCGGCGCTGCCATCTCCACCATCCCGCCGGCCGTGCTGGGCGGCGTGTCCATCGTGGTGTTCGGCCTGATCACCGTGGCCGGCGCACGCTTCTGGGTGGACCACCAGGTGGACTTCAGCCAGAACGGCAACCTCATCGTGGCTGCCGTCACGCTGATCCTGGGCGCCGGCGACTTCAGCCTGCACTTCGGCAACTTCCAGCTGGGCGGCATCGGCACCGCCACCTTCGGGGCCATCATCCTGAACGCGCTGCTGAATCGCAGCCGGGAGCAGTGAGATGAAGCCGGCCCGCCCGCTTTCCCCCGCCACTGACGCCCGGGAAGGTCGCGGGCCGGCCCGGACCATCGCGCAGGCTTTTGCCCATTATGAGTATCCCGACGTGGCGGACATCACGCTGGACATTCCGCCACGCTCGCCAGCCCAACGGCCCCCGGTAGAGCTGGACCCAGACCCTGAGTCACTTACCCCACCAGCATGACCCGAATGTCGTTGACGTTGGTACCGGTGGGGCCGGCCATCCCTGTCGATCCAGCGGACAACGGCCGGGCTGGCTCCGTTCAGATGCTCGTGGCCTGCCTGGGCCAGTCCTGCTTGCTGTGCTTGACGGCCACGATTTCAACCTGATTGGCCGTGACGCGGTAAAGCACGATGTACGCAGGCCGCACCACGATTTCGCGTAGCCCCGGTACATGCTCGCTGCTCTGATGCAGGTACGGAAACTGCGCCAGAGGCAGAACGGCCTCCCGGATGCGCCGCCACATCCGTTCGGCGGCATCAGGGCTGAACTGCGCGATGTAATCGATGATCGCCGCCAGATCGGCATCCGCGCTTTCGCGCCAGATGATCGGCCACATCAGGCAGCCGCAGCCTTAGATTTGTGCTGTTCGCGCAGCTTTGCCAGACGCAGGGCCATGCGACGCTCCACCTCATCATGAGGGATTGAGGGGCGCGGATCGGCCAGACTGGCAGCAACCTGCTCGCGCAGCCATGCCGTGTAGTCAGCCTCCTGCTCGGGCGTATCGAACTCCGAGACGAGAGGATCAAAGGTCGCTGTCATTCGGTTCGCTCCATCGGTTGCCAACCAGTATGCCCGAACGATTCAGGCCGGTCCAGGAAGCCGGCCTGCGGCTGTTCGACGTGGCTGTGGACCGGACGATGGAGAGCACTCCGGCGCCTGCGTCACCCCACCAGCGTCACCCGGATGTCGTTGACGTTGGTGCCGGTGGGGCCGGTCATGACCAGATCATCCAGCGCAGCAAAGAAGCTGTAGCTGTCGTGGGCGCGAAGGAAGGCGCGCGGGTCCAGCTGCCGATCCCGCGCACGTGTCAGCGTGTCGGGGGTGATGACGGCGCCAGCAGCATCTTCGGTGCCGTCGATGCCGTCACTGTCAGCCGCCAGTGCCCAGACACCCTTCTGCCCGGCCAGGGCCAGCGCCATGGCCAGCAGGCTTTCGGTGTTTCGCCCGCCCTTGCCGGCGCCATCCGGGCCAATGGTGACGGTGGCCTCCCCCCCTGACAGCAGCACGGCCGGTGCAGCCAGCGGCTGGCCGTAGAGTGCGGTGGAGCGTCCGATGCCAGCCAGCACGATCCCCATCTGCGCGGCTTCGCCTTCCAGCGCATCGCCCAGGATGAGCGGGGTCAGTCCCAGGGTGCGGGCCTCGTCGGCGGCCGCTTTCAGTGCCATCATCGGCGCAGCAATGATCTTCACCTCGGCGCGGGGATGCGGCGCGGCCGGAGTCATCGGCGTGGCCAGGATGGCCTGTGCGGCGGCGGGCAGTTCCATCCGGTAGCGGGCCACGATGGCCCGGGCCTCTTGGCGTGTGGCCGGATCGGCAATGGTGGGCCCGGACGCAATGGCAGCCGGATCGTCGCCCGGCACGTCGGAGATGATGAGGGTGCACAGCCACGCCGGCAGCGCAGCCTGCGCCAGCCGCCCGCCCTTGATGGCCGAGAACTGACGGCGCAGCACGTTCATCTCGTTGATGGTGGCGCCGCTGGCAAGCAGGATGCGGTTGAGCGCCTGCTTGTCGGCCAGTGTCATGCCCGGCCCGGGCAGCGTGAGCAATGACGATCCACCACCGGAAATGAGTGCCACCACCAGGTCGTCGGGCCCCAGGCCCTGCACCGCCTGCAGGATGCGGGTGGAAGCCTGCACGCTGGCCTCGTCCGGCACCGGGTGCGCCGCCTGCAGTACCTCGATGCGGCCGGCCGGCACGGCGTGTCCGTAGCGGGTCACCACCACACCCGAGACATCCACGTCCGGCCAGGCGGCATCCACGGTGGCCGCCATCACGGCCGCGCCCTTGCCCGCCCCCACCACCACGCAGCGCCCGCGCGGCTTGTCGGGCAGGTGCCGTCGCACGGCAGCGGCGGGGTCGGCACTTTTCACGGCGGCATCGAAGATGCGGCGCAGCGCAGTGCGGGCGCATTCGTCGCTCCACATGTCCGATTGACCACGTACTGATTTCGTCCCCATACCTCGAAGAATGCCCGACAGTAATCCTGAATCACCGCCCTGCCCCTGCATGCAGGGAGACCGTGCCTCGGTCAGTGGGAATTATAGGAACGAACGGCATGACGTGCCATCTCCGCCCGAACTAGCGACAGACATGGATGCGCACTGGCGCAAGTGGAAACATGTTGCTTGTGAACGAATCGACGCGCTCGAACCCTCCAGCCCGAAACAACCGGCCCAGCTCGCCTTCTTCCCCGACATGATGTCCCCTCATAAGCAGGGGCAAATAATAGGACAACACCGGATTGGCATCCGCCGGGCTGCCGGGGATTTCAGCGTGAGCGCTCACGAACACCCCTCCTGGCGCCAACGCCGAACGCACCTTCCTGATGGTGGACTCCATGTCCCTAATGAAATGCAGAACCGAACTGCACCAGACAAGGCCATAGCCATGACCAAAATCGACCTGCTCCAGATCACCTGACATGACCGAGATCCTGCCCGACAGACCGGATTCATCCACCTTCTTCCTGACCACCTCCGCGGTGGGAGGGAGCTCCACCACGACTCCGGTTGCCTTCGGCATGACCTGTGCAAGCGCAACAGCCACCACGCCAGCTCCCCCACCAAGATCAAGAAACCGGCCGATCCGGCCAACCTCAGGCAGATTCCTGACAATGTCCGCCGCCGCCACCGCCGTGATTGCCGCCTGCTCCTGAACGATTCTGGTCCTGGTCAGGGTAGCCCAGCATTGGTCCGACACCCCTCCTTCCGGAAAAGTGTCCACATCAGGACCTGTCCTGACCCTTGAAGAAATCTGCGAACCGAACTGGCTGAGCGAGCTGAAACGAAACTGCCAGGAATCCCCACAATAAAAAGGCGAATCCTTCATGAAATAACGACGTGCGATGCTCCCTGCCTCGTACAGCGCTGCCGTCTCATCACCGCACTGCGACTCCATGGATCTCACCAATCCGAGGGAGCAAAGAAGTCGCAACAGATGTTCCAGCATTTGTTCGTGCAATCCGAGCCTGCCCGCCACGTCCGCGCCACAGACGGGCGTTCCCAGTTCATCAAATACGCCAAGCTCCAACGCGGAAGCCATGGCGTTGGCCCCGACGGAGGCCAATATCATGTCCCAATAGCTCCTGAGCGGATGTTGATCCTGAAAATCCATCATGCCAACCCTCACGACATAAACGCCAGCGGTTCACATTATAAATCGCTCCCCCTCACTGCCCATCCACGGCTGCAGCCTGCGATTCTATGCATCCGGGCCGGTTTCATATGCGCAACGTCACTTGCCATGCAGGAACAAACGGGAGAAGCGATCACCTGATTCCAGGACACACCCGAACATCATACAAATCACACCCAGAGTACGAAAGAAGATCAACATGCAGGAAGCAAGGAAGTTTCTGGCAGCTTTCAGTACTGTCTGCGAGGATCTGTCAAGTTTCGAGGCCTAACACGAATTACTTCATTGCGACCAAAGCAGGACGCCAGAAACGCCATGAAGCATGCACAGACGGCGAGCCCCCCAACCATGATCGGAGCTCCAGCATGATCGAACATCCAGCCAGCAAGCGGTGCCATCAGCAGCCTTCCGGAATTGTAGATGCTGGCCTGGACTCCGTAGTCCATGGCCTGCAAGCCCGGACGTGCGAAATCCATCATCAGACTGAAGACAAGGGACGATGCAACGCCCACCGCAACCGCCAGTGCCAGACTGAGTGTTACCAGCCATGAGGGGGAGGCACGCCACCATGCAGCCATCGAAAGCAGGGCCAGAATCACCACGTTCCCCCAGGCAGAAGCCACAAGCCAGTCATTGATTCGATCATGCGCAACGCGCTGGCCAACGATGATGCTGCCGAGGGCACCCAACGTCCCTCCACCCACGCCCACGATCCAGGCAACATCTTCCGCCATGAATCCCTGATCCAGCAGCAACGGCTTGAGATATATCCATACCACCCCTACACACGGAAAATAGCCGAACAGAAGCATGATCCATATCCAGGGGCACGTCTGTCCGAAGTAGCCCCGCAATGCCTCGACAGGATGGCTGGATATTGCAGGGTCGCCCGGCGCTGCAGGCGGTGCCACATCGTGATCCCATGATCCCTTGCCCAGCATGAGATGAAGAACAAGAAGCGCCAATGCCAGCAGCACCGCCATGACCACCCACGGCGCCCCCCATCCAGCGCGCTGTGACAGCACGACCATGACGCCGCCGCCCATTATTGCTGCAAGGAACATCGCTGCCGACCTGACTCCTCCAGCTCTGACACGCTCATGATCAGGGAATATGTGAAATGACAGTGCGCTGACCGGGACATCTGCCCAGGTGGCACACAGAACACACACGGCAAGCAACGAGAATAGCAACCACTTCGTTGAGTCGAGGTCAACCATCACCAGCATCACCAGGGCACCAAGATAGCCCAGCCCGATGACCATCGCCCACATGAAGTATCCGGCATGACGCGTTGTCTTCCATGAACCGGACCAGCATTCAATCGGCATCGCCAGCAGCAGCTTGGCTGCTGCTGGAATACCTGCGAGCTGGAACAGACCAATATCCAGCCCGCTCCAGCCATGCTGACGCATCAGCAACGGAAGCCCCAGCGCCAGATAGATCATGGGCGCCGTCATCGCAAGATGAAGGAGACCAAATACCATCTGCGGAACAACATATCGCCTCTCCATCACAGCCGCCACGTCATTCTGAATCCGAACTCGCGAGGAATGCTGTATATGACGGTGGATCCATTCTGGAAACCGATCGCATCGTAATCCTTGTCACCAAGATTACGAACGAACACTCCGACATCCACGTTCCTGTTCATGCGCCATCCTGCCGTCATGTCGATCAATCCATGCCCGGTACGAGGATACACATTGGCTGCGTCCAGCCATACGCGGCTGGCACCGTTCAGGCGCGCGCCTGCATACCATGACCCTCCATCATATCGAACGCCGACATATCCACTACGATCCGGAGCCATGGGGTTGTGTTTCCCCGCATGGTTCACGTCTCCATCCCTGAACTCATCAAAACGCGTGTGGTTCATTGATAGCCCGAGTTGCAACATCCAGTCGCTGAACATCATGTACTCCATCTCGAACTCCGCGCCTCGAGACTTCGCACGTGCAGCGTTGCTGATGAATACTTGCCCCGGTTGCCCCATCTGCTGAACCTGCATGTCATGTACGTTCATCTGATAGACACTGAAGCTGTACCGCATTCCTGACAGCTCCTTCAGCTCCCCCTTGACCCCGACCTCCAAGGAACGAACGCGTTCCGGCTCATACTCGCGCCAGCGTTCAGGAGCAAAGGCGTTGAACCCCCCGGACCTGTACCCCTCACTGACGCTCGACCAGACCCTGTTGGACTCGTCAAGTGCGTAGCTCAGGGCCAGTTTTGGAGAGAATCGCGTGTGATTCTTCTCCAATCTTCCAGAATCCCTGAATGCAAACCGGGTATGCATGCGCTCGATACGTGCGCCCGCTGCCAGACTCCAGCTTGCAGAAAAAGGGACGTTCCAGTGCGTGTACAGAGCCAGACTGTGGCTTTTCTCCCCGGCATTTGTCGGCACGGTAGCCAGAGGTGTCTTCTGCACGAATTCCAGATGATTGTCCTCCCTGTCCCCATACAGGCCAGCCAGCCAGCTCCCCTCACCAGCGCGTCCCTCCATGCGAAACTCCTGAGACAACGTCCGGAATTCATGATTCCGATCGGCATGCAGGCGGTCAGGAATCAGGTAGTCCGTATCCTGGAGCAGCCGATCCTTCCAGACGTTGTAAGCGCTTATGGAGCGCAGACGCACGCCACTGGTCAACTCATGTTTGACATCCAGTGACACCGTCCTGCCATGCGATGTATTCCGACCCTCGTATCCGGACTGCACGGTCACCCTCGGCGCTGCAGGAGACCCCCACAACGAAGCACCATCATCATGATTCGCAGTAGCCACACGCAGAGCAATATCCGTTCCGGCCGCGGGTGTGGCACGCAGGCTCAGTCGCCCGCTGTGCTTCCTGCGCCCGTCATCCTTCCTTCCCGTATACAGGTTGCTGATGAAACCGTCCTGCCTGGCAAAGGAGCCATCCAGGGAAAGATACAGCCTGTCCCTGACGATGGCTCGACCAAGATCTGCGCGCACGGCAGCCATCCGGCGGCCTCCACCTTCCAGGATAACCTGCGCGTATGGATCATTGCCCTGCCTTCGAGTCGTCACATTGATGACCCCTGCCTGGGCATTGCGTCCATAAAGGGTCGACTGGGGACCCCTCAGAACCTCCACCTGATCCACCCCCGTCATGTCGGCGTCAAACCCCTGCGCCCGCAACATGGGCACGCCATCGACGGAAAGCAGCGTGGAGGATGAAAAAGAAATGATGTTGGCAGTCAGGCCTCTCATGACGGGAGGATTCAGTCCTGATTGACCAATGGGCTGAAACGTCAGTCCCGGCGTCATGCCAACAATGTCGCGCACATCACGGACACCATCCTGTTCCAGATCCTCGCGATGAATTGCAGATATGCTGGCAGGAACCTCAACAGGAGACTGGTTCAGCTTGTTGGCTGTCACGACAACGGCGGACAGGGATCGCGCCCTCCTGGTCTCCGGTGCTTCGCCATTCTCATCCTCCAACCCATTGGCACCATGCCCGGACTCCGGAATACTGATCAACGCAGCGACGACAAGCATGACAAGCCGACACAGACTGCGTCGGCTGTCTGGATACAACATCCCTCTTTCGTTGTCTCTAACCATCATCCTTTCCTGATTGGATAACCCACTGTCCGCATCACCGATCTCCGAAATACGAATCGTAACCAGAATAGTGGAATCACTACATTTCGATACACTCAGAAACAGCAATTTCCGATGACAAGACGGTCAAGAGCTGTTCTCCCATGCTACTATCGCAATGAGACGTATTTCACCGATTTAATATCATAGAGGTTCTTATTTATATGAGATCCATCGAGGATTTCAATGTCGGGAAGACAGCCAGGCACACATGTCATGTGACTGCAGATCAACCGCGCCTGCAGTGCGCATTAAAGGACGGCCGGGTCCGCCTCCAGTTGCCCGGTGATCTGGGCAATTGCTACACCGAAAGCATTGAACTGGAACCCGGCCTCATCCTGAGCCGACTTCACTATCATGCAATCCGCCCCCTGGTGGAATACAGCAATGGTCCCCACGTCGGACGTGTCATGGTCGTCACCATCGGACTGCGAGGTGAATCCAGATACCGGGGCAGCGACAGCTCCAGCCTGTTGTTCAAGGAGGGGTATACAACCATCAACACCTTCCGCTCGCTCAAGGGGGAACGATACTATGACGCCGACACTCCGGTTTCCCAATTGCGCCTTGTCATCAACGAGATGGCGCTGACCAAATATGCAGGTCAGGAACGCGCTGAAAAGATGCTGAATGGAAACGGTGTCCACAAGCTGGGATTCATGAAGAGCAGCACAGCCACCCAGGCACATGCGGCTGCCCTGAGTCGCTACATGACATCATCCACCCAGACGCAGGACAGGACGCCCAACATTCTCAACCTGAACATCCATGCACTCAGCCTGCTGGCGGAGCAGCTGAGCCTTCTTCTTCCCTCCATGCCGGACGAAAGCCCTCACGTGGGCATCGATGACATCGAGCGCATGGAACGTGCACATGACATCATGAAGGAGAACATGCATCAGCCATTGACAATAGATTATCTTGCAACAACAGTCGGCATGAGCGCGAGCAAGCTCAAGAAAGGATTCCGCCAGCTGTACAACAACACCCCGATGGGTGTTCTTTTCGAAATGCGCATGCGCAAGGCCTATACTTTCCTTGAGTCGGGAAAACAGGTGTCTCAGGTGGCATGGAGCGTCGGATACAAGTATCCAAACAACTTCTCCGTGGCATTTACCAGGTATTTCGGTCGATCTCCGAAATCAGTCTTCGGCAGCAGGAAACGATAAATGGCTCCCGTCATCCATCTGAAGCCTGATTGCCTCAAGCAGATAGAAGGTCGCACAGGGTGATTCGACCCATTGCATCCTGTCGCGATCCGTCCGATAGAGATGTCCTTCAAAACGTCCAGACGTAAAATACCGACTGGCAAGCAGTCCGTCGATGTGTCCATAGGACATGTCCCGCAGCCAGGAGCATTCGGGCAGAAGCCTCCACAGCTTGAACATTGCCACAGAAGCAATGGCGGATGCACATGGATCGCCGGATTCATCTCCGGCCGGTCGGTCAAGACCCTTTCGCCCGAATCTGTCGCACCAGCATGAACAGGCGCGAAGTGCAGCATCCCTGTAGGCAGCTTCGTCATACAGTCGCGCCGCATCTGCAAGACCGAGCATCGCCCACGCCTGGATTCTTGCACCTCCGGTGGTACAAGGAACAACCTCATCTCCCTCCTGTCCATCACGAATCCGTACACGACCACGCCAGACACCATTTCCCATCTGGAGGCGGCTGAGGCAGGCATCCAGATGTCGCCTGGCCTTGACCTTGCCCGAGCGTCCGCCACACGCATTCATCAGTTGCAACAGGGGCGCCAGCGAGTCGACATCCAGTGTGTATGGTCCTGTACTTCCGCCACCCAGATCCTGCCCCAGAGGCCATAGGCCCAAGGAATCGTCGAAGCTCTTCTCGATAGTCGTGGCCGCATGGCTAGCGCAACGCTCCGCCTCCCGATCAGCCATCTCACGCGCACCAACCGCAGCGCCGTACCAGAACACGAAGCTGCGGTTTACACTTTCCTCCTTGAGCACGGGGGCAAGCCTGGAACACCAATTGGAGGCATGTTCAAGAAAACGTGTCCTTCCTGTAATTCTGGCCCTCAGCCACCACAGCCCCGCCCAGAATCCTCCAATCCAGGAGCCACGCCTCGAAAACGTCCAACGCTCTGCGGAAGCAACCCGAAACAAGGGAAAGTCAGTGCCGCAACATTCGGTGATCTCGTCCATCCTTCGCCATATGGCGTCCATGGCGGCACGCCGTATCGACTCCGCCCGAATGATGCCGTCACTCATGACGGCAGGCGCATTCTGTACAGAGGAATGCAAAGCATGAATCCGATGACAAGCATCATGATCAAATACATCCATGCCATCGAGAACCCACCCTGAATTCCAATAATCACTCCAAACAGAGGGGGAGAAATTGAGAATCCGCCAAAGAAGCCAAGAGACAGCATGCCCGATGCCCTCGCCGGTGTCCCAAAGCGCCCGTCACGCAGCAGCATGCTCATCGCAATGGCATTGGTGGCAACCAGAGTCATGCCCAATCCCACGACACCAACCCATAGTGGCCAATATCTGCCCGGCTCGGCCATGCGCGTCACCATGAGCACAATGACCGGCATGAAGAATAGAGCCCCAAGAAGGACCGTCTCATCCCGCATGCGTGAGCCAAGTGGTGTCAAAACCATCCGGGACACAATTCCCATGATGCCGAATGCACTCACCATTGCTCCGATCTGTTGCCCGGGCATGCCCAGCTGATCGGCATATACCCCGATGAACGTGATGAAGGATGAAAGGACCGATCCAGCACAGAACTGGATGGCCATGAGAATCAGCAATCTGCCGTTAGGCGCGATGAACGCGGTCGACGAATCCGGACGGCTTCCGTTCTCGGCCGGGCCGACAAGCCACCTCGTGATGAACGCGAGAAACAGCAGCAAGGGAACCCAGGCCAAGATGGCCCCCCGCCATCCAAGCCACGTGGACATTCCAGGCAGCAGGATTCCAGCCAGAAGCGCAGAAACCTGAACACCTGCCTGTTTGAAGCCCACGATGGCAGCCTTCCGACTGACCGGAACCATCTGGGCTATCGCCTGATTGGTTGCAGGGTTTGCCAGAGCCTGAGCAAACCCACAGAACAGCATGGCCAGAACAAATCCCTGGAACCCTGAAAGCGAGGCAATCAGCGTGAACGAAAGACCTACCAGCAGAAACAGGACCATCAATCCGCGCTGGCTCCCGATCCGTTGCACCACACCTCCGACCCATGGAGAGAGAACAGCTGCGAGCCCGAATGCACTTGCAGTGAACCACCCAAGATCCTTCTGCGAGATACCCAGATCTGCAATGATCTGCGGCCCAAGTATGCCGATTGCATAGAACATCATCATCGGCATTCCCATTGCCGCATGCAGGAATATTGCCATCGCGGCGGTGGGACGATCATCCGACATCTTGACCCCCTCCATCATCAGCAAGCGCCACAGAGGGGCGAACAGGATCGAATGCCAGCCCCGGATAACTGGCTGCAAGCAGCTGGCGCCCGACAGAACTGACCAGAACATCGTCTGCGCCATCCAGAATATGAGTTGTCCGAGCTTCGCGATAAATGCCGGACAGCGGATTCCAGTCTGCAACCCCCTCTGCACCAAAAACCTGAATGGCGCTGTCCACTGCATCACTCAGTGCATCCGAAGCGGCCATCTTGACCACGTTGACCTCGATCATGTTGGGAATGCCGGCATCATGCTTGACAGCCGCATCCCGCAGCAGGCAACGAGCACCATGAATTCCTCTGTAAACTCTATATACCTTCTCGCGAACCAGCTGCTTCTCTGACAGCCGTGCCAACTGGCCACGGGGCGAATGAATCCGCCCGCACATCAGGTCATGGCAGCGTTGTGCCAGTCCAATCCACCGAATCGAGCGAAGCAGCCGTCCCAGAGACAGGCGCTGTCTCATCAGGAAACTTCCTGCTCCCAAGGCCCCCAGAAGATGATCCTCCGGAATCCTGACATCATTGAAAACGATCTCCCCTTGCCCCAATTCCCGTCCCAGTATAGGGATGGATCGAGCAACCGTGAATCCTGGAGAATCTGCCGGAACGACGAACATCGATAATGAATTCCTGACATCATCATCTGCCGTTCGGGCGACAACCGTTACGTAATTTGCATTAACCGATCTGCAAACAAACCACTTTCTTCCCTCCAGATGCCAATACCCATTTCGGTAAGTTGCCCTGAATTTCATGGTTGCAGGAATCGATCCGGCGCCATCCGGCTCCGACATCGCGTATGCCGAAACAACCTCACCCCTCAGCAACGGGAGAAGAAAGGCCTTCCGCACCGATTGGCCCGCATACTTGGACAGCATGTGAGCGTCCAGCGTGGCATCAGCGCCAAGGATTGCCGGAGAATACTCTGATCGACTCTCCTGCTCGCCCAAGGCTAGGTAGTCTGTCAGTCGCTTCGTGTCAGATCCCGTTTCCGCAGGATAGAACGAGCCGAATATGCCATGCAGCTTTGCCTTTCTGGTGAGTTCTTTTGCAAGCTCATGCGCCGGATTTCCACCCGCTGCAAGCACGGACTCATTGGGTATGATGTCGGAATCTAGGAATTCCCTTATTTTCCGTGACTGCTGCTCGATTGGGTCAATTTTCTTTCGCATACATGCCTCCGGTCATGAACCCTGGCCAGACATGATCATGCCTTCTGCATCATCCGCCAGCGCCTTCTTGTCAACCTTGCCGGCGGGAGTCAATGGCAAGGCCCTATAGAATCTCAGGTACTCGGGAAGCTTGTTTATCTCCAGACCTTGCTCCCGAAGAAATTCGGTGATTTCCTGCAGCGAGAATTTCTTTCCAGCGTCCTTCAATGCAACACACAGGCACACGCGTTGCCCCAGGTCTTCGTCCGGAACTGGAACACAAGCCACGGTCATGACATCAGGGTGCTTCATGACCAGGCCTTCGATCTGAACAGGGCTTATGTTCGCTCCCCCACGAATGATGACATCCTTCTTTCGCCCTGCGAGCACCAGATACCCCGCCGCATTCAAGTATCCAAGATCACCCGTCTTCACCCAGCCTCCAGGCCCTCTGTATCGCTCATCCAGCTCGGGCGCGTTTACATACTGCATGGGACTGATCGGCCCTCTGGCATAGATTTCACCAACCTCACCTGGCGGCACTTCCTCACCACGATCATTCATCAGGCGAATGTCGCAGATGGAAGGGTTAGGTATTCCGACACTGGACAGAACCATATCCAGCGGATCATTCAATGTGTTATGGCAGTTGACGCCATCTGCAGAACCATACAAATTGATGAATCCGCATTGAAAGGCTTCCATGCACCTCATCACGGTCGTCGCATCAATGACGGCCCCACCAACAATCACCGCATGAAGACTTGACTTGTCAATGGAAGCCAGACTGTTGTCATCAGCCATGCGATGAAACATAGTTGGAACCCCAAGGATGAAGTTCGGCCTGAATCTTCCAATGGCATCAATGGCCGATTTGACATCGAACTTCGGCAGGACAACCACTGATCCGCCCAGCCAGCACAGCACGCCAAATGTTGCCGTTGATCCGAATGACGAACCCAGAGGAACAAGATACAACCCTCTGAACTCCGCGCCTTCCGGCGTAATTCTCTGAAGAAACCTGCCCCTGCCACCCAGGAGCGCATTATGAGAGTATGCAACGAGCTTGGGCTCAGACTCCGTTCCGGAGGAGACAAGCAGCCTTACGGGAGAATCCGGATCCACCAGTGGCAGGGCGCCTTCGTCCAGGGGCTCCTCGTGAAGCATTGACTCCACCGTGGTCCAGCCTTTCCGCTCCTTCCCCTGGACGATCAGCTGACGTATGGATAGCAACGTGGGATGCAGTGATTCGATTAACTCACACAGGTCAATCCCGGCAAACTCATCAGGAACGATGACTATCCTTGCGTCGCAGCGACGCAGCAGGGACTGGATGTCAAGCTTCCCGCGTCCAGGAGGGAAAGGCGCCACTATCCCCCCCAGCGCCGCCACAGCCAGATCGATGGCGCAGCAAAGCCAGTGGTTGCTCAGCTGATAGGCTACGACATCCCCAGGCACGATACCGGCACGCTTGAGCCCCCTCGCCAGACGCATGGCCTTATCCCTCAATTCTCCGTATGTGATGTTTTTTTCATAAGAGAGAACGGCAAGGCGATCCGGATTATCGCGAGCCAGCTTCGCGAACAGCGCATAGACCGGTTCATCGGGATAGTCTCCCTCGGATGACCAGCGTTCGCGCAGTGAACGAGGGACCAGATCGATGATTCCTGAACTGCTCATTGAAACCTCCAAGGTGATTGCACTGCAGAATATGCATTGGTGATAAGATGCGTCCGCATCTGTATGTCCTTCGCCAGGTCCGAGATATCTTCTGTGACCTCAAAGGCCGCTATGCCCTTCCTGGTCAGGATGGACTCCCATTCCAATGCCGTTCTACTCAACAGCTTGCATTCAACCTTCTGTCGATCAGCGACGACATTCGACCTGTCAAACGTCCCCCCAAGGCAGCGGGCCAGTTCTCTGACCTGTTCAGCCGTCGTGCACTCGATGGAGATGGCCCCCTTCCTTGTATCGAACACGCCATGTAGGCCATAGCCCTTGAATGAGTCGGATGCTGTCATCTGCATCAGATGGTCTGCCGTGTCCATGAGCGAGCTCATCACATAGACACCACCGCCACGAACTGATCGATGAAGCAGGGAAGCGGAAATTCCCACAGAACACATGACGCCTCCCAGAACATCCAGTACAGTGAACAATGAACCGCCACGGGTGCCTGACGTTGAAGAGATCGCTTTCGCAACTCCAGACCACGCCTGTACCGTGAAGTCCGTACCGGGCGCATCAACATGAGCTGCCCCCCATCCGCCTGCCTGTGCATAGACCAGATCCGGCTGAATGTCATGCAGATGATGGTGATCCAATTTCATAGTTTCCGCCTTTCCGGGCGCCCAATTATGAAGAAACACATCAGATTCACGCACCATTTCCAGAACTTCCTTCCGTCCGAAAGATGTCTTTATGTCTATCTCGCGAACTGCCTTGAGATGATTGAGCGCATCAAAGCGCACAGAACAACCATCTGCGCAAGGTGGCATGGCACGCAACAAGTCACCTCCGGGCGGCTCGATACGAATTACATCGGCACCAAGCATCGCAAGCAGATGCCCGGCGAGGGGTCCCTGGATTCGCCGGCAAGATTCGATGACGCGCAATCCTCTGAGCGGAAGTCCAGTGGGCACGTGACGCGGCCGAACTGAACCGGATGCGGGCCGCGTAATGAATTTCCAGAGATCCGTGGCATACTGATAGTCAATGTCAGATCTTCGATCAGTGACGTGTCTGACGGGAACCACCGAGATCCCGGAAGCCTTCGCTTTCTCCAGTATCTTCTGGAACTGCAGCCTGCCAATGCATGTCATATACTCGTCGGGCAATGGCGAGACCGCCCTAGCATAACGAAGCAGGAACACACGCCATCCCCGGTCCGCCTGTTCTGCCGTGAGCCCGATCCCCTCCCAGAAGCGTCGCCATGGGCCACTATCCAGGGTTTCCAGTTCAAAGATCACGCCGTCCGCTGATACAAAAGGAGGCCGAAGCATTGAATCGTACTGCCCGGGAGAGAAGGACTCCCTGTCCTCCCTGACTGTAGCGCCCGCCAGGTACTGGCCAATGCTCAACATGGCACATCCGATGGGGGATATCCCCACCCTGGAAAGATCACCACCATTCATTTGCCCAAGCGCCACAGCCAGCGCAGCCTGAAGCGTCATGCCCGCTGTCATGACGCTCAAATAGTCCACGCCCAATGGCACGAGCCTGCCGCTGGACCGACCGTGAACCGACATCAACCCGCTTACGGCCTGAAGTGCCTGCTCTGATAGCAGGGATAACGGAATGCGCCCTTCGTTCAGACTGATGCGCGTTTCAATCGTAGTGAGACCCGGGACACAAAGCTTGAATGTCGGCTCGCCAGCAGCATCGTGATGTCGACCTCCGATTCCTGTCAGACCGAGCATGTTGGCCTGACTTGTCAGCGACAATCCGTATTTCTTCCACTGGGGAGGTACACCATCAATGCTCCATGTCAGCCCGGAATGATCGAACAGCCCATTTTTCATCAGCATGGCAGACATCAGCTCCGGGCGTTGTAACGTGCCTGCTGCTTCATGTCGTGCAAGGCAATGGCCTTGACATGACCACACCCGCCCGCCACCGCCGGGAGAATGGTCAGTTCATCACCGGACCTTACTACCGTATTCAGCCCATTCGAGAATCGAATGTCTTCATCATTTATGTATATATTGACATAACGTTTCAACTGACCTTCATTGACCAGCTTGTCCTTGATGCCAGGATACCTGGTCTCCAGGTCATTCAGAATCTCCGCAATGTTCGATCCTCTGGCGTTCACTACCTTTTCACCCCCCGTGACTTGACGGAGCAAGGCGGGAACCACGATACGCACTGACATGTGAAACCTCTCATTAACCATTGATTGTTTACTGATCTGCCATGTACTTCATGAATTGTTGTCCAGCACCACAACGGACTCTTCCATGACACATCCATCGATGACACGAAAGCTTCTGAAATGGGGATCCTTTGCGTCGCCCCATGTTGACACTATTACATAATGTGCATCCGGATAGCCTGCATGAAGAATGTCTTCCCGACTCGGATATGCCTCACTCTCTGTATGAGAGTGATATATTGCGGCAAGAAACTCATTTCGGCTTTCCAGCTCCCTGAGAACCTTCAGTTGCTGACCCGGATTGAAGCTGAAGAATACTCTGGACGCCGCATCATTCTTCATCTGCGTGACACGACTCACCACATCGTCTCCAATGCAGGCAGACATGATTCCGCAACATTCGATGGGATGATCTGCACTTGCATGATTCATGATCTGCATGACTGCGTCGCCAGTGACTTTCAACACCATTCTTTACCCTGCTCAATATGAAGGCAATGACGGGTCAACGTCTTTTATCCACGCAAGTATTCCGCCGGACAGCTCCCTGACACGCCGGGCACCATGCTTAATCAGATCACGCACCACTGCCCGTGAACGGACACCCGATCGGCATACAATGACAAGGTCAGAGTCAACACCAAATTCCTCTACTATCTCGCTTGCTACTGATGGCGACCTGACGATATGCCTCGACCCGGGCAAGTGCACGATATCCCACTCTCCCTGTTCCCTCACGTCAACGATGACCGGACGTTGGTCACTCTCCATCAGTGCTTTCAGTTCCAGGGCACTTATGCTGTTCTGCCCGACATCCTCAGTCGTGATCCCTGTTCCTGCTTGACAGAATTCTTCGTAATCAGTCAGATTCGTGACTGGCAGCCGTCCCGGCAAGCGCTGAATGGGGAGCTCTCTGTATCGCATGTCCAGTGCATCAAACATGACCAGGCGACCCAGCAAGATGTCGCCAATTCCCGTTATCAGCTTGATGGCCTCCGTGGCCATTATGGAAGCGATCGATGCACAAAGAACCCCAAGAACCCCGCCTTCTGCACACGATGGAGCCATATCCGGAGGAGGAGGTTCAGCATAAAGGTCTCTGTAGTTCAGCCCACACCCTCCCGGGGCATGCTCCCAGAACACCGAAACCTGGCCTTCAAAGCGGAATATGGACCCCCATACATAGGGCCGTCCCGTCAGCACGCAGGCATCATTTACGAGATACCTGGTGGCGAAGTTATCGGTTCCATCCACAATCAGATCGTATTCCGAAAACAGGTCCAGTGCTATTTCTGGAGTCAGTCTGTCACGATGTTTCTCCACTCTGACATGTGGATTGAGGCGTGCAATCGCCTGTTCCGCACTATCCACCTTCAGCTCGCCCAATGTGTCGATGCCATGAATTATCTGGCGCTGAAGATTTGACTCGTCCACCCGATCAAAGTCGATAATCCCCAGGGTACCTATTCCTGCCGCAGCCAGATAGAGCAATGTCGGCGCCCCCAAGCCGCCTGCGCCTATTACCAACACCTTTGCATTCTTGAGGCGCTTCTGACCTGTCAGGCCAATATCGGGTATCAAAAGATGGCGGCTATATCGATTGATCTCCTCACGACTCAGCTCACCTTCAGGCGCGACCAGCGCAGGTAATTGCATATCTGCTCCATTTCAGAAATATATCTCGAATAGTGATTACCATTTTTGCCGTCATTGAATTACTCGGCAACCTTTTTTGAACGATTTATGTATGCAGGACGGAACAATTTGTATTGGCTATGAGATGCATCGTCAATTTTTCCGGTCTGGCTCGGTTAGCCGCCAGGTCGATATACGTGAACTTGTGACGCGTCTCCTCCCGGGCAATCAGGCTTTGATCACCCTCCAGCTGCATGCCCATGCCAGGCACCCCCCAACGAAAAGACCCGGCACAGGTTCCTGTGCCGGGTCTTTTCGTTGG